>JAEEGF011315678.1_pt1 | contig 25427 bp, 14 predicted proteins | sample 9134171 | NCBI WGS metagenome assembly JAEEGF01 (sample SAMN16246542, study PRJNA631951) | gut metagenome | biome: gut microbiome; feature: rumen; material: AP-attached | host: Bos | place: Iran: Karaj | collected 2018-10 | reverse complement strand
AATCTACAGGATGGTATGATCCATCATAAAGTGTAGCCTTAACGCCAACTACAGGATAAGCTGCAAGAGGTCCTCTCTGAACTGACTCTACGATACCCTTTTCAACTGCAGGGAAGTAGTTCTTGGGAACTGCTCCGCCGACAACTTCCTGTTCGAATACATAAGGAGTTGTAACATCACCTGAAGGCTCGAAGCGCATCTTAACGTGTCCGTACTGACCATGTCCACCGGTCTGCTTCTTATACTTGTACTCAACGTCTGAGTTCTTACGGATAGTCTCTCTGAAAGCTACCTTAGGCTTGGTCAGATCAATGGCAACCTTATATACATTCTGGAGCTTACTCTGAACAACCTCAAGATGCATATCGCCCATTCCGTAAAGGAGTGTCTGGCGGTTCTCAGCGTCGTTAACAACCTTAAGTGTCTGATCCTCTGCTGAAAGCTTAGCAAGAGACTGAGCAATCTTATCAATATCACTCTTATTCTGAGCATGGTATCTCATTGCTGTGTACGGTGTTGAGATATCCATCTTAGCATACTGAACAGGATTAGCTTTTGTAGAAAGAGTGTCACCTGTTGAAATGTCAATCTTCTGAAGAGCGCCCAGATCACCTGCGTGAAGTTCGCTTATTTCGGTAGCCTTGTTGCCCTGGAGGATGTAGAGCTTACCGATCTTAACTTCAGTATCTTTATTAGCGACATACATTGTATCATCAGGCTTGATGACACCGGATCTAACCTTGATAAGTGAGTACTTACCGATGAAAGGATCGATCATTGTCTTAAATACGAAAGCTGTCTTTGGCTTGGAGAAATCAAAGTCTGCTTCGAAAATCTCGTTAGTATTTGTATTGATGCCGGCCATCTTACGGTTCTCAGGGCTTGGCATGTATTTTACGATATCATCCATCAGTGTATAAATACCCTGACAGAGTGTGCTGGATCCCATCTCGATAGGAACGATGGTTCCGTCACATACATTAGAACGAACAGCTGCTCTGATCTCAGCTTCTGAGAAAGTATCTCCACCGAAATATCTGTCCATGAACTCTTCGGAAGTCTCTGCTACAGACTCAATCAGTGTATCTCTGCAAAGCTTGAGGTTAGCCTGGTTGTACTCGGGAACCTCACACTCAACAACCTCTTTGCCTGACCATCTGAAACCCTTCTCCTGAATAACATTTACATATCCGACAAATTTCTCGTTCTCACGGATAGGCAGATTGAACGGAGCCATCTTCTTACCGTATTTGTCGGTCATATCCTGAACGACCTGTCTGTAAGAAACATCATCAATATCCATATCTGCAACAAAAACCATTCTCGGAAGTTTGTACTTCTCGCAAAGCTCCCAAGCTCTCTCTGTACCCACTTCAATTCCTGCCTTGCCGGATACAACGATGATAGCTGCATCAGCAACGCTCATAGCCTCTTCAACCTCACCGACAAAATCGAAAAATCCCGGTGTATCAAGAATATTGATCTTGTGTCCTTCCCACTCAAGAGGAATTGATGTTGTGCTGATTGAAATATGTCTCTTCTGCTCTTCTTTATCGAAATCACTGAGAGTATTTCCATCCTCAACTTTTCCCATTCTTGATGTAATTCCAGCAAGGTAAGCCATTGCCTCTGCGAGACTTGTCTTGCCGGCACCACCGTGCCCAAGCAGCACTACGTTTCTAATTTTGTCAGTCGTGTAAACGTTCATATAAAGTTGTCCTCCAGTCGCAAAATATTGGGTTTTATTTGAGAAACTTGAAGACTGTCCATGCCAACTAAAAAGCAAGCTCTTTCACAAGAGCCGGCTGATTATATGACTATTGAACAATATAGATCCTCACCCCATACAAATCTCATAAACATATTTTACTAAAAATAATGCATCAGCACAAGTATTTTGGTTCTTTTGCACAAAATATCTTATTACTGTTCTCTTTCTATCATTTCTCTCCGGTAAGAATTTGCCCGGAAATGACACTCGTTGACTTTCATACGCCACAGTGTTATAGTAAATTAACGTTAAAGCTAGATTATTCGGGGGATTATACATATATGGATTTTAAAACATACGGATTTATCGGACTTGGACTTATCGGTGGTTCCATTGCCCGCGCAATTAAGCGTGCTTTGCCTGAATCAAAGATTATCGCCTATGCGCCCCACCACGAAACCGTGGATGCCGCTTTTGAAGAAAAAATAGTCGACGTACCTCTTTACAAAATAGGTCCGGAATTTACCGAATGCGATTACATTTTTCTCTGCGCACCTGTTGAGATCAACAATGAAAATCTTGAATTATTAAAGCCTTTCCTTAATCCCAAAACCACGCTGACTGATATTGGAAGTGTTAAGACCTGTATTCATGAGGCAGTGGAAAAACATGGTCTTGAAAGGCAGTTTGTGGGCGGTCATCCCATGACCGGAACCGAAAGAGTCGGCTATAAGAATTCCAAAGCTTCTCTTTTGGAAAATGCCTACTATATTCTCACTAAAACCGAAAACACCGATGAGAACAGACTGAATGACTATCGCCTCCTTGTGGAAAAAATGGGAGCAATCCCGCTTATAGTGCCTTATAAGCAGCACGATTACATTACCGCTGCCATAAGCCATGTTCCCCATGTGGTATCAGCATCCTTAGTCAATCTTGTTCACGACAATGACTCCCAGGACGGACTGATGAAGACCATAGCCGCCGGCGGATTCAAGGATATCACCAGAATCTCCTCTTCTTCTCCGGTGATGTGGCAACAGATCTGTAACACAAATGCGGACAATATATCGGATCTTCTTAGCAAATATATAGATTCTCTCTATGATATAAAGCTTGCCATCGATGAACACGACATAGATAAGCTGTTGGATTTCTTTTCCGCAGCAAGGACCTACAGAGAATCCTTTATCGAAACTTCAAGCGGTCCTATCCAGAGAAGCTTTGTAATGCATGTGGAGATAGACGATCAACCGGGACGCCTTGCCAGTGTGGCTGTTTTACTGTCTCAAAACAATATTAATATAAAAAATATCGGAATCGTTCATAACCGCGAGTATGAGCGCGGAACCTTACGGATCGAGTTTCACGACCGTGAAGGACTCGACAGAGCCATTTCTATCCTATCTGATAACGACTACATTGTTACCAACACCAGCGGAGGATAATACCAATGATCTCACTTGAAAAAGCTTCTCATCCCATAAAAGGCGATGTTTTTGTTCCGGGAGATAAATCAATCTCTCACAGGAGCATTATGTTTGGTGCTCTTTCAGAAGGAACTACCGAGATAACCGGATTCCTGGAGAGTGCAGACTGTCTCTCCACCATTGACTGTTTCAAAAAAATGGGAATCCTTATCGACCACACCATAAGACCTACCAACGGTGTTCCCACCATTACAGTGCATGGCAAAGGGCTTTACGGACTCAGACAGCCCTCTTCAACACTATATACCGGTAACAGTGGAACCACCACAAGGCTCATGTCCGGAATTCTTGCAGCACAGCCCTTTGACACCATGATTACCGGCGATCAGTCTATTGAAAAGCGCCCCATGGAGCGTATCATTAAGCCTCTTACACAGATGGGTGCCTCTGTATCTTCCGCTATGGGCAACGGTTGCGCACCACTCTATATTAAGGGCGGACAGAAGCTTCACGGAATCAGCTACAGATCCCCGGTAGCTTCTGCTCAGGTAAAAAGCTGCATTATTCTGGCGGGTCTTTATGCCAATGGTGAAACTGTTGTCTATGAGCCTGCTCTGTCCAGAAATCATACAGAGATCATGTTAAGTGCCTTCGGTGCTGATATACATAATGAAGTAGCAAGAGACGGAAGTTCCGCAGCAATACTTACCCCGGGAATGCCTCTCAAAGGCATCAGGGTCAACGTTCCCGGTGACATTTCTTCTGCTGCTTACTTTATAGCCGCTGCTCTTCTTGTTCCCGGGTCAGAACTTCTCATCAGAAATGTAGGCGTCAACAACACCAGATCCGGCATACTCTCCGTTCTTAAGAAAATGGGCGCTGACATAACACTCATCAACGTGGATGAGTCCCAGGAGCCAAGAGCCGATATTCTGGTCAGATACAGTCACCTCCACGGCAACGAGAATGATATATTTGAAATCGGTGGAAAAGACATTCCGACAATGATAGATGAGCTTCCTGTTGTGGCAGTTCTTGCCTCCCAGGCCGAATGCGACACCATAATCAAGGATGCAGCCGAGCTCAAGATAAAAGAGTCCAACAGAATCGATACTGTAGTAGAAAATTTAAAAGCCATGGGATGTGACATTGTGGCAACAGATGACGGAATGGTGATACACGGCGGAAAGCCTCTCCACGGAGCGGACATAAAGTCCCACAACGACCATCGTCTGGCCATGAGTTTCGCAGTGGCGGCTCTCATTGCGGAGGGCACCACCCGAATCCTTGACAGCGAATGTGTGGGCATCTCCTACCCGTCATTTTTTAAGGACCTCCAAAACCTGCTATGATATATGAATTTATAATCAAAACATGCGTTTACTGCGGTCTTCGCGAGAACATGATTTAAGAATAATTAGGATATTGAAGCCGAATTTGCTTGTTTTCGTCTGTGTCGTGATTAGTTAAAATGAAAAATCGAAGGAATACCTCATTTCAGCGTTGTTCAAAACACTCGGTATTCCTTCGATTTTTCATTTTACTAATCTCTTACTCGTTTCCAAAAAGATCACGTGTGTAAACCTTGTCCACTACATCCTCAAGTTCCGGAGTGATGCGGTTTGCTATGATGTAATCACACTCTTTTTTGAAGTAATCCAGGTCTTTTACCACCTTTGAATTGAAGAAATCATCCCCCTTAAAGGTTGGTTCATAAACGATACATTCTATACCTCTTGACTTGATTCTCTTCATGACACCCTGAATGGCTGACTGTCTGAAGTTATCAGAGCCCGCTTTCATTGTAAGTCTGTAAACACCGACTTTCTTAGGCTTTAACGCCCAGATCCTGTCGGCGATGAAATCCTTTCTGGTTCTGTTGGCATCAACGATGGCCGTAATAAGGTTGTTGGGCACATCATCGTAGTTGGCAAGAAGCTGCTTGGTATCCTTGGGAAGGCAATATCCGCCGTAGCCAAAGGACGGATTATTGTAGAAGTCTCCCACTCTGGGATCAAGGCAGACACCTTCGATAATATTTCTTGTGTTAAGTCCTCTAAGCTCCGCATAGGTATCCAGCTCATTGAAATAGGAAACACGAAGAGCAAGATATGTATTTGCGAATAACTTTACTGACTCCGCTTCTGTTGAATTCATGAAAAGTGTAGGAACATCAGCCTTAAGTGAGCCCTGTTTAAGAAGTGCTGCGAATTCATGAGCTTTCTCCTCAGCTTCAGAACTGTTTATATCATATCCCACAATAATTCTTGAAGGGTAAAGATTATCAAAAAGAGCATGTCCTTCTCTTAAAAACTCAGGTGAAAAAAGGATATGGTCTGTATGATACTCCTGTCTTAATTCCTCAGTATATCCTACAGGAATTGTAGATTTTATTACGATATAGGCATCGGGATTTTCCTTGCGAACCTGATCCACTACGCTAAGTACGGAGGATGTATCAAAGTAGTTAAGCTTCTCATCGTAATTTGTAGGTGTTGAAACAATTACAAAATCAGCATTTTCATAAGCTGAAGACGCATCTAAAGTAGCATGGAGTCTCAAGTTGTCCTTCTTAAGATACTCTTCTATTTCCTTATCTACGATAGGTGATTTTCTGTTATTGATCATATCCACTTTCTCTGGGATAACATCAACTGCAGTAACGTCGTTGAACTGAGAAAGAAGAATTGAATTGGATAAGCCCACATATCCGGTTCCTACTACCACAATTTTCATAATAATACCTCTTTTTTGATTTTTAAAAATTCACTCATAATACTATAATTCCTTGTGAACATTTAGTCAAACAAAAAGATAGTTACTGTTCGCTAAGATTTTTATCTGAACAGTAACTATCAATTAGACACTTATATACGTCTGATAACCACCTTACTCTGATTAATGGTAAAGGGTGTTTTGGATCCCACCACATCCCTGCAGTAGTCAAGGGTCTTCTGCATTTTACCTGCCATCTCTTTTATAGCTTCTTCTATTGCAGCATCATCCGTTTTATAATACAGTATAAAAGCATCTTCCGTCATCATCATGCGCTTTACGGCCTGAAGCTTTTTATTCTCGACAATTTCAATTTCATCGGTGAGAGTATCAATATCATATAGAACCAAAGGATTTCTGGTGGCCACTACATCAATCTCATCCGCAAGTCTTATAAGTGCAGACAGATACTTAAGACAGACAGTATTTCCGTTAGGCAGCTTATAATCAGAAGGATATTCTTTATCATCATATAAATCTGTCTTCCTGTGACCTCTTACAATCTGCTTAACCGCAAACACATGCCCCGGTGATGGAAGTTCAAAGAAATCAGCATATTTTTCCACATAAAGACCACTGAACTCATTGTGATATTTCCTGACGAAATCCGTCATGGACATATTTTGCTTTTTATCGTTAACGCCATCATGAGGAAGTTTATTCTTAAAGTCTTCGAAGTCCTTCTCCTGTATGCCCATGCCTATATCGTGAAGATAACATCCCACCAGAAGAACAAAAATCTCGTCTTCGTTGAGCTTCTCCATCTGTTTTTTTCCAATCAGCCTGTTACAGGAATCTATTACAGTCATGCTGTGAAGTTCCGAATGATCGGTATATTCGGGAAATATTAGCTTATATTTTGAAAGAATGGTCTGGGAGGAAAAAGCCGTATTTCTGAATTTGGCAGACAAATCCGGATTAAGTTCTTTGAGCCTTCTCTCCAAAAGAAAATCATTATCCTCGTTTTCCAACAAATTCTTTTCTGCAATGGTTATGGTCAGGACGTTAAGTCCCAGCATATTCTGATAGTTCACATCATCAGCAATCTTATATACTGCGCGGATTCCCAGGTTATCAGCATCCTCCGACTCGGTTGTAAGTTCTGCCATATCCTTGGGGTCAAAGGGAATACAGTCATCCTTTATTCTAAGAACAACCTTGTCGTCCTTAAACATACATATGGAATTGATGGAATGACTCTTTTTGTCAGCTTTAAAGCCGTGATCAATTATATATACCGCAATCTCTTCAAGGCACAATGCCGCATAAAGAGCTTTTCTTTTTCCCATACCGTGGTTTTGGCAAAAGGCCTGTATTTTTTCGGAAGTCTCACTGACTACTTCTTTATCCGTAACGGAAATGTCGATTAAGTCTTCCGAAGCTGTGCCAAAAGACGGATCAAGCAGCATCCACTCCTCAATATTATGAGGGATTCTTTTCCAATAAATAATATCATAGATGGGCACCAGAAGAATCGTCATTACTATACCGATGGGATTGGAAAGCCAGACGCCCATAGCCCCTAAGATAGGAGCAAGGATCAGTGACGGAATGACCATGGAGATAAATCCGTCAAATACCGACTGTATTCTGACGACAGTATCATGTCCCAGGGCCTGCAGGTAGTTTGTAAAAATCTGGCAGATAAGTATCAGAGGAATACACAAAGAATAGATAATAAAAAGCTCATGGGTAAGCTTGTACACGTTCGTACTCTTATCCGGGAAGAAAAGAGTTGTAATATATGAGCATGCAAATAACAGTATAACCGATAATCCGGCTGAAGCAAGAAGGCCCTTGGTAAAGACAATTCTCAGAACCTTTTTCATTGCCCCTTTGTCTTCCTCGCCCACAAATACGCTGATCAGCATTCGCACTACAGAACCATTTCCAAGACAGTACGCTATTAAAAGCCCCAGCACCATATTAAAAGCTGCCTGGGCAGCTAATCCGTCATTTCCTGCGTACTTAAGGAGAATTCTGTTTATTACCATTCCTCTTACTGCAAGGCAGAATACCAAAAGTGCCCCTGGCATACCTATGGAAATCATCTTCCCGAAATCTTGCCAGCGAGACTTACTTATACCGTAGTGAAGCTGCGCCTTGGAAGTAAAAAAGTATGGAACAAGGATAATAAAATATGTCAGGTTACTAAAGGAAGTAGCCAGTGCCAGTCCCCAGATTCCCATTTTGAGCACGCCTACGAGCACAACATCAAGGATCACGTTGGAAACAATCATCCCTCCAACGCCGGCAAAGCCGATACCGTTCTGTCTTTCCATCTGCAGAAACGAAGCCAGCTGCTGGGCAAAAAGCATTGGAAGAATTCCTATGGCATAGCCAACAATATACTGGGAAAGATAACCCTTAAGCTCTTCACTGGCGCCAAGCAAAGCCGCAATCGGTCCCGGAATAACAGCGCTTAAGGCGGTAATGATAATTCCCACAATAAATGTCACGGTAATATTCAGAGAAAAGACGCCCTCTGTCTTATCTATCTCGCCTCTTCCAATGTATTTACCGCATAAAACGGTAGTTCCGCCAAGCACCACCGAACTGACGGCATTCAGGATATTTACCATTGAATAATACAGTCCGATAACTCCCACAGCTGTAGCATCAATGAACCGACCTGCCATTGCTCCGTCCACAATTGTATTTATGGAACCCATGGCAAAAATCATTATCTGCACCGGCAGCATGGTAAAGAACAGTTTTGATAAAAGTTTATCCGATGATTTATTCATAAGTTTCCTCTCCGGAAGTCAAGTCACTGCAAACACGGTCTTTTCCATTATTCTTCGCCTGATACATAAGAGTATCCACACGATTTATGGTTTCCAAAACATTTTCATCCCCAAGATGCATTGTCACTCCTACGCTGATAGTAACCGGGTTGTGTCCGCAAACTTTCTCCTTAACCTGTGAACAAATATTCTCAGCTAACTCATAAGCTTTTAAATCCGAGTAGCCGCTCAGAACTATCATAAATTCTTCACCGCCCCATCTTCCCATTTCGGCACCTTCAAGTACGCCCACATTCTCAACAAGATAATCCGCCATAGCCTTCAGGATAATATCTCCCTCAGTGTGTCCAAAGTTGTCATTGACCATCTTGAAGTCATCCACGTCAAACATTATAAGATGCCAGCTGTCATCCTCTTTTTCGTATATGCTTCTCTCTATTGCCCCTCTGTTCAGGAGTCCTGTCATGGCATCATGGGAAGCCTTATAAAGCATCTCATTGAGCTGCCTGTTTTTTTCCATGAGCTCTTCGGTTATGGTATTGATAAAAATAGCAAGTCTGGCTGTTATCGGCATACCTACACTGTTGTATACTTCTCCGAGATCAAGCTGTATTTTTCCTCTCTTGGGACCCTCTCTCATGGCTGCAGCCACAATGGACAGGTTATTCAGCACCGTTGTACCTTTAAATCGCATCACCTCTCCCAAGGCACTAAATCCGGTGACCTCGAGATATTTGGATATTTCTGCGATCTCCACATTTTCCCTGCCTGCCCAGAAAAGCTTACGCCCCATGCAGTTGATGATATTAACCACCTGCGGCGCAAATTCAATGGCCATCATTCCCACCTGTCTGGTGGTCTCCATAATACTTCTGGGATCTCCGTAGGATATGCGTATCTTGCTTCCCTGGGGAACATTGGTTGACATCACAATTGAGCCGTCTGCATTTACCGATTTGGCATGACGTATATACGCAGTATCTCCCACTTTGACTTCCCAGGGAAATTCCAGAGCATTATAGAAAAAGTCTGAGTCCTTTGCAATCTGAAGATAGTGATTGTAAACATCATAAGCCGGCTTGCCGTCAAGCTCATAAATAACAGCCCCCGAGGATTTTGTCACCTCGATGGGATAGCCGATAGGTTTCCATCCAAACATTCTATAGGTCTGAATATGGAAATCAGGCCCGCTGTAAAAGACAATTACCGAGCCATCACTGCAACACTCATTATCATTTGCAAATATATAGGGAGCACTCTTTTCATCTCCCACCGCAACGCCGCCGAATATTTCAATTTCCTCGGGAAGTTCATCTATAATTTTCCCGGCTGCTTCAAGCCGCTGATAGGGGGCGGCGGTCAATATTTCTATTCCCTTCAGGTCCGACATTTTACCGGCATATTCAAGAACCTTTACAACCTCTGTATCAATCTCCTTTTCATAATAAGTAACCACCTCAATCCGGGTCCCGGGATCCTCAAATATCATGACCGTAACAACAATTTCCTTATCGGTCATGTTTCCATTAAAGATTTCGCCGGTGGCGCTGCATCCCAAAACCGGAATATCAGGGGCCTCATTCTTTAGTACTCTGCGCACTTCTCCAAGGCTCTTTAGGGCATCTCCCCTGTCAAAGGGCACATAGACATGAAAAAGAGCCGTATTATCCTTAATATCAATTATCCACTGCTTTATGGTTCTTTCAAAATTATCATCATATGATGTCTGAAGAAGCCTCATACTATTCTCCCTCACTAAGTATTTCCATCATTTCTCTTACCATTTCCTCATCCTTGAGTCTGAAAAGAAGCTCCACTCGTCTGGACGCCTCCATATCAACCTCCCCATCGTCAGCGTAAACAGGATTGCTGTAGGACCGGCCCGTAGCAGACACGAGTTTTCTCATCTCCACAAGATCATCCTCTTCAAGTATCCCGCTCTCATCCCCAAGACAGTACTCTGCCACAGCCATGGCTCTTTTCTGGGAAAGCTGCAGATTAAAAAGATATTTGCCTTCCGTATCGGTATGACCTTCTATGATTATCTCGGAAATGTTGTTTTTATATTTCGGATTCAGCAAAACCTCCACGTATCTTGGAAGAAAATCCGATAAGAACTCCTCTCCCGAAGGCTTCAGGGTTGCTTTATTATAGTCAAAAAGAATACTGGCATCAAAAGTAATGCCTCCGGTCTTTTCGTCCACAGAAACCTTTAAGTCCGAATCCCCAAACTCCCTGCTAAGATCCTGGATAAGTTCCGCCCTGATACCGATGATATCATCAAGCTTTTGCTGTTGCTCGCTCATAATTGCTTCCAGCTTGTTCAAAAGCTCATGCTGTTCCCTAAGTGTCTTTTCCTGAATTGCGATCTTCTCTCCCTGCTCAGCGAGTGCTTCCTCCTGAGCATTAAGCTGCTTTGCCTGCTCGGAGACCAGTCCACGTTCCTTATCAAGTTCATCGGCTTTTACTGAAAGCTCCTGCTCTTTGCCGGACAACTCGAGGGTCTTTTCGTCATAATCCATCTTGGCGTGGAGCATGGTAAAAGAGATGATGAGCACAAATGTCAGCAAAAGACCTGCCATCATATCGGAATAAGATAGCCAATATGTAGTTTCCGCATCTCTTTGTCGTCTACGCTTCATATCCTGCTTTTAAATATCTCCCAATGCTCTTTTTATCACATTTGACTCCGACGCAACCTGCTCCTCAAGAGCATGAACCTCTTTAACATATTTTTCCAGAGTATCGGCTACATCCTTCATCTGATTTGCAACCTTTGTAAGACTTTCGCAGGCAGCTGCGTTTTGGATATAGACCTGCCTGATTTTTTCCTCATTGCTTTCCTGTATGTAAAGACTCTGATTTACCACCTTTGAAAGATTGGAAAAAGAGCCCTGCATAGACTTATTAAGTTCCTCCACAAAAGCATCCACAACCCGCCCCAGCTGTTCCATCTGATTTCTGGTAGCCATTCTGGCGAACTTATCAAGAGTATCGTCAAAATTATCAAATTCAGGCTGAAGTATATCTTTTAATTCCCTGGGGAGTGATTCCGAAATTGTATCCGAAAGACTCAAGATAGCCTGTGTCTGTCTCTGCTGCAGCTCCAGCATCCTATTTGTGCCATCTATGGCTGTATCCGGAAGGACATATTTTTTATAGGAGCTAAGAAATGCGGTAACAGCGTTGTCTGCATCATCAAGTCTTTTCTTGTAAACATAGTTAAATACCAGGGAAAAAACCATTCCGTAAATGGAAGTATGAAATGCAACTTTGATTCCATCCATCAGTGGTTCGATACTTCCTGTAATTTCGGCCGTGGTACCGGTATTAAAGTTCTGAAGCCCCAGTGAAAGTCCCACAAAGGTACCAAGGATTCCAAGTCCTGTCATAACTCCCGCCACCTGGTTCATCCTTTCCCTGTGAATAGTACTGTCTATCAGATCGAATCCTATATAATCATCAATATCGCACCTGTAATAGGTCTTTTCATTGTGAGTAATCCGCTCCAGTTCAAGCTTGTAGTCCCTGAAAAGATTTAAAAGTCTTTTGTCCCTGAAAAGATCATCCTTCTCTTTTACATACTTGCCCCAAAGGTAATCATGGGAATTCTTTGCATCCTCATCAATCTTTTCAGTGACTCTGATAAGATCCGCAGTAATGGACGACACCGGCAAAAGAGCACCAAAACAACTTGAAGTAAGAATCGCCCCCACAATCACCAGCATAGTGACATTGACGATAAGATTATAAAGGCTCCCGCTCTGATTTTCGGAGAAAAACTGCAGATAAATGCACACTCCACTCATGGCAATATAAGTCAAAAGAATCAGAATTTCATATCCCCTTTTACGGCCCATTTTTTGCTCTCTCTTTCGTATTCCGGATTATAATGTATTCTTTGATAGAGATTCCAAGAGCACATTACATTTCTATATAACTATATTATACAGTATCTTTTGTTATTCGTTTACTTCTGTTTGTTATAAAGAGCAAAAAAATAGTGCACAGCCCTATAGCCATGCACTATATCCATATCATTGATTCAAAGCCGCCAATTCATCCTCTACCGTCTCATAGACCTGAATTCTCATCTGATCCGAATCCGGCATTCCAATGAAGATTCCTCCGTAGTGGAAAGTATCCTCAAGCTTAACCGCACGTACTATCTGGATAAAAACGTGTATCCTGTCCTTATTCCACAATGTGAGATTCGCCTCATAGTTACTTCCTATGGTCAGTGGTCTGTTAACACTAAAGCCTATGCCCTCTCTGGAGCAGTCAGTAATATCGATATCAAAAGACTCATTTCCACCGCCAAGTTCCTTTGCCAGAATCTCACCTGTCAGTTCCAATCTCTTGTGTTTTCTTCTTTCTTCCATACTTACCCCCGTTACTTCGCATTTCCTTATAATCCTTTTACCTTTTAATGATAGCTTAATAACGGACTTACATCAAGTTTATTACACACATACTGCAATATTTTTACTGAATCGTAAATCTATCCAGGTTTCCATTGATAGTATCAACAGCTTCCGATACAGATGACGCAGCATTAGCGACAAGTTCTGATGATGAGGCAACTCCCTTGGCTGCTTCCGTAACTCTTTCAACATTATCAGCAATCTCCTGTGTAGAAGCAGACTGTTCCTCGGAAACAGATGCCATGTTGGTTGCAACATCATTGACCTTATCCATTTGCTCAGCCATTCTGTCGAGTATCACATTTGCATCGGAAAGCTGCTGTGTAATCTCTTGGAATGTAGATGCTGCTGTATTCACTGCTTCAGCACTGCTGTTGATCAGCTGCGTATTGGTCTCGGATTTCCGGGAAAGTAGCTGCACGCGGGCAGACATTTCTTTTATAATATCTCCGATTTGTTTTGTAGCGTCAGCAGAATTCTGAGCAAGCTGACCAATCTCCTGTGCAACAACAGCGAATCCTTTTCCCGCTTCTCCTGCCCTTGCAGCCTCAATAGATGCGTTAAGGGAAAGAAGATTTGTCTGTGAGGAAATGGAATTAATAAGATCTACAATCTGATTAATCTTGTCAGCAGCTTCATCAACGCTTGAAACGGCATCCGCCATATCTCTCATGGAATCCACAATATCATTCATGCCGCCGGCAACAGAAGCCATATCCTGCTGCCCACTGTCAGCTTTAACAGCAAGATCTTTCATGGTAATTTCAATCTTCTGCTCCTGATCAGTAACACTGGCAACGGTCTGAGCAAGAATCGTGGCATTCTCTGCAACCTCATTTACTGCCTGTGCCATATTGTCAATGTTCTCCCGAATCTGATTCATGCTGGCGGACTGCTCGTTGGCAGCACCTTCAAGATCCAGTGCAGTACTCTTTGAAGCTTTGGCGTCTCCCATCAGTCTTCCTGATACATCTTTGATTTCACTTAAGGATGACCTCATACCATTTACAAAATCTCCCATGGCATTGTTCATGTAGGCAATCTCATCATTACCATTCGAAGAAATACTAACCGTGAAGTCTCCTCCTGATATTTTTTCAATATTATCTGTCAGGGATGTCACAGGCTGTTTGATCATCTTCTTAAGGACAGTTCCAATGATAACTATTACTGCAACAACAGCTACAGCTATAACTATAAGCAGGATGATAACAATTTTTTGAAGGGATCTTAATACCTCTCTCTGTCTCGTATAGAGAACCACGCTCCAATCCGTTCCGCTTACCGGAGAAACAACAAGATAGTATTTTTCTCCACCTATCATGACTTCGTTAACCACGTGTTCATCTTTACCGCTTTCTGCAGCCACAAATTCTCCTACAGTTGTCAGAAAAACATTGTCACCAAGATCTGCTATGCTGCTTCCGCAAAGCCCCGTATCCTTATAGGAAAGAATCAGCCCCTGGCTTGTTAACATCATTGCGCCACCGGTCTGATAGCTCTGAACTGCATTAAGCTTTTCCTGAACACTTGAAAGCATCAGATCTGCCGCAAAGCATCCTTCACGCCCATCTTTTAAATGTACATGTCTTAATACCGATGCACAAAGGTCACCTGTAACAGTATCAAAATATGGCACATCATAATAATAAAACCATGAGTTCGTGTAGGTCATAGCCTCTTTATACATGACATTATCTGTCACGTTGTCAAGTTCAAAGGTAGGATTGCTGGGATAAAGGAATGTCTCATCATTGAGCATTAAATATGCACCTGTTGGAATAAGCCCATATCTTCCCACAGTTCCGGTTAAATATTCCATTATTGCTTCATTACTGTCAAAACTATTCTGCTCTATGGAATCTGCCACACCGTTGAGATAGTAGAATGTGGCATTCAGATCTCTGTTAACCTGACTTGCCTCTACTGAAACCTGCCTCTCAAGTGAAGAATAAATAAGATCCCTGATCAAACTGTAACTCAGAGTAAGAGTTATAGTTTCAGCTGTAATAACCGTAATCAGCAGCATTGCCACAAATAAAAATGAAAGTTTAGTACTTATAGCCTTTGTTCCCTGGGATTTATCCTTTGAATCAGCGCTCATAATACCCTCCATAAAAGTATAAAATTATGTCTTCTGATAATGCCACAACTCAAGTATACAGACTAAGTGTAAAAATATTCTAAATAGCTTGTATTAAAAGTATTAAAAAACGCAAAAACATTAAAAAACAAAAAGGAGATTCTATTTTTCCGGAATCTCCTTTTGCCAACTATTATTTTATTAAATAAACAAACAAGCATCTCCGAAGGAAAAGAATCTGTAGCGCTCCTTAATGGCCTCTTTGTAGGCATCAAGCACATGCTCTCTTCCCGCAAATGCCGAAACCAGCATAACCAGTGTAGACTCAGGAAGATGGAAATTGGTGATAAGTCCGTCCATGAGTTTGAACTTATATCCCGGATAAATAAAAATAGAAGTATCTCCGCTGCAGGCTACTATCTTCCCATCCTCGGATGCTGCGCTCTCAATGGTCCTGCAGCTTGTGGTTCCCACACAGATAACTCTGTGGCCGGACTCTTTTGCCTTATTTATCTTGTCTGCTGCCTCCTGTGTAACCTGATACCACTCTGTATGCATATGGTGTTCCTTGACATTGGTAACCTTCACAGGTCTGAAGGTTCCAAGGCCCACGTGAAGGGTAACAAAAGCCATATCCACGCCCTTTTCCCTGATTTTCTCAAGAAGCTCATCCGTGAAATGAAGTCCCGCAGTAGGTGCCGCAGCCGATCCCTCAAACTTGGCATAAACTGTCTGGTACATATTCTTATCTTCAAGCTTGTGGGTAATATATGGAGGAAGTGGCATTTCTCCCAGCTTATCGAGGACCTCTTCCCAAATTCCGTCATAATAAAACTTCACAAGGCGATTTCCCTCATCCACAATATCAAGAATCTCTGCCTTAAGAATACCATCTCCAAAGGAAACTCTTGCTCCGGGTCTTAACTTTTTACCGGGTTTGACCAAAGTCTCCCATACGTCAGCTTCTTTTCTCTTTAAAAGAAGAATCTCAACTGCCGCTCCTGTCTCCTCTTTGACTCCCAAAAGCCTTGCAGGAATAACCTTTGTATTATTAAGAACCAGACAGTCTCCGGGCTCAAGGTAGTTGATCACCTCATTAAATACATGATGCTCTACCTTTCCTGTTTCTTTGTCCATATAAAGAAGCCTGCACTCATCCCTTTTCTCCATGGGATCCTGAGCTATAAGCTCCTTCGGCAGGTCAAAAAAGTAGTCCGCAGTTGATAATCCTATTGTTGTGTTCTCGCTCATTTCTATATTTCCTTTAGTCATTACTTCCAAAATAAAAGTGCAAATAGGTCCTTCTACGTAGTTGCCCCGGAATGGCCTATTTGACATAGATTCTTGAGTTTTGTTCAAGAATCTATAGTATATCAGCGCGACCAAAATGAGTCAAATGATATTAACCAAACTCCTCTATAGACTGAGCAATCTCATCAAGATTTATCTTGAGCTTACCGTCGAATATTGCCACAGGGAACTCGCCTTTAAGGGGCGTGATTACAGGAACAAATTCCTCATCCATGAAGTTGTAAGTAATAAGGACCTTTTTCCTTGGATCAACTATCCAGTACTCCCTTACACCGGCTTCCTGATATTTGGAAAGCTTTATGGTCATATCCTTTTTCCTGGTGGAAGGTGATAGTATCTCCACCAAAAGGTCCGGTGCACCCAGGACTCCAAAGGTCTTCAATTTACTCCGGTCGCATACCACCAGTACATCAGGCTGGACCATTGTCTTATTGTCGCAGTCAATCTGAACATCTACAGGCGCTGAAAAAGCCCTGCATTTACCATTGTTTTTTCTGATAAAATTGGCGATAGCTGAGTGTATTACATATGATACATCCTGATGTGCCAGATTAGGCGCACCAATGTCATAGAACACTCCATCAATCAGCTCTACCCTCTGTTCCTCAGGAAGCGCATAATAATCATCCAAAGTAAACTCGCCCTGCTTCTTGGAAGGATTCCCGTATTTAATGCCATCAGGGTTACTGTCCTTCAATTGTTCAGCTCCATATACAACAGGATCTCCCCGCAGGTACTTGGGATCACCACCGTTTATAACATTATTATATCCGGCAAGATCATACTCATAGGCCTTTCCCCTGTACAGCTCCTCTTTCGCACTCAATACCTTTTCTATAGCATTCAAGGTTGCCTTTCGGGGATTCTTGGTAATTCCTCCAAATATCTTCTGCAGCGTAATAGCCGGAACTCCTGTATACTCTGAAAGCTGGGCAAAGCTATATCCTCTGTTTTCCTTAATCTCCCGCATCTGTTCTATTGTCATAATCTCGCCACCTCCCATATAGCCACAGCTTTTACATCTTTTTATATCTTTATATTTCTTTCTATATCTTTTTATATATTTTAACATATTTTACAGAGAGTTGAAAATCAATCTTTTTGAAAAAAATATTTCCTAAACGCAAAAAGATTTCCGATGTCTACGGAAATCTTTTTACGCTAATCATTATAGTGATGACATATTAAAATAAATAGCATTCCATTACTTTATAATCACTTTTCTTGACCATTATCTTTTCTATGATCACGCCGGGATCACCGGCATAAATGTGAAGGCTGTTTTTACCTTTCTGCAGAGAAACACGATATTCCACATTCCTGCCGCCTCTAAGGACGCCCTGGGCCCAGTCCTCGTCCTGCCATTCAGTGTAGTAATGGTCTGAGACTGAATTAGCTGTAACCGGGGCTGAGTCGTTAACCGAATAGAAGAATTTAAGTCTTCCTCCCTTAAACGAAGGATTTCTGGTCATGAGATAGAATCTCACATCGTATTCACCGTTTTCATCAGCATTTACTTCGTAGCTCACAAATGGTGCATCCTCGGCCCTGTCAAATTGTTTCTCCGCAGGGAAGGACTTGATTGCGGAGCCTTCTCTTCCAAGGAAGTCTACAACCTCAAAGCCTGCCTCGTCTGTATGCTTATTATCTGTAAAAGAATCAGCACTGAACACACAGTACTGTGTATTTACATCCACAACAATGTTCTTTGGTGCTTTACAGCCCTTCAAATCTTTGGAGGTATCATCAGCAGTTTCAATAATTGAAACCATAACTGTGAATTCCAGATCCACATAGGTTCTCTGCCCATTGTCAAAAGTAACGTCCACTCTGCCTTTTACGGTGTATTCCTTTTCAGGCTCAATTGCCTGCTTGTTAATGGTAAAGGTCACAGTATTTCGGCCGAATTCCCCGTGGCAGCATTCATCATTACCATCAACTGCCGCAGCATCACATGTTAACAGTTTTTCCGGTCTGAATGAACCTTTGCTGTTTTTCACATGCAGCACCTGGGAATCCAGCTTAACTTCGTAGCTAAATCCCACCTTTCCTCTGGAATCGATATCCAGCAGTACTTCCTCTGTTTCCGGTCTGCAAAAGTCTTTGTTGACAAGAGGAGCCATATCCTGCCAGTAGGCTCCCAGATGATATCTGTCCTGTCCCCTGAAACTAATCATGACTTTCCCCACTGATAGAGGTGCAACCTTTTGAACAACCGGGTAAGACCACTCTCTGTCGTCCCAGCTTCTAAAGCCTGTATGGGCAGAGCTGAGGCAATGATTCCACTTGCCATTTGCAATAGCATGAAACTCCTCCACCAGCTGCTGATCCAGAGCTATTCTCTTCTCAATCTCATCGATGAAGCTGTTGGCATACACGCTTCCCTTTGCTGCCAGACTGTGATTAAATCCTGTGAGAATCCAGGCAATTATCATATTTAGAGATGCCGCTGCAGCATAGTAGATCATACTCTCGTAGGTTAAAAGAGTTTCCCCTGACAATTCACTGTGAAGCTTATCAGCTATTGCAAGTATCTCACGGACTTCCTTAAGAATCTTCTCAGACTCCCTGTAATGAACCGGGTGATAGATCATGTCATTCATGGTCTCGGGAGTTCTTAAGGCATTAAATCTTGTGTAGCCCTCAAGTACTGTAAACATTTCATCTTTTTGAAAAGCGCTAAGCCTGTTTCCAAACTGCTTATCTATCCAGGAAAAAACATATTCTTTTGTCCTGTTAAGACCGTTCTTCCCCCAGTTATCAAAATCATAAGCAAGATCCATGAAAAAGCTTAAGGGATATTCCATCTCCTTGAGGTCGCCCACGTTTACAATCCACATTTTGGTAACACCTGCTTCATAGGCCAGGCTCATCTGTTCCCATGTCTTTGTAAGGCGATTACAGTTGGTCCACTCGTAGCTTATGGGAGCTCCATGGTAATCAAAGTGGTAGTACATTCCATATCCGCCTCTGTGATTACGCTCACTCTCCGTGGGAAGATTACGAAGATTGCCATGGTTATCATCACTTAAAAGGAAAATAGCATCCTCCAGCTCATCCCAGTCCTTAAGTCCCTCACAGGTCTCATCCCCGTAATAATAGTCCTCAACCTCTTTGTATATAGCCAGCATTCTTGGAACAAGTGTAAAGTCCTCCGAAATCTTCTCTCTGAGAATCTTGTCCTGGGCAAGGATTGCTTTTTTTACCACCTCAATATTGTCCTTCATGGTGGCATCCTCAGGAAGGAGCTTACTGTCAGCCTCACCTCTCATACCTATAGTGATGACGCTCTCAAATTCCTTATTTCTGTCAACACCGTCCTCCCAGAACTTTGTTATGGCGTCCCCATTTGTCATAAAGCTCCAGGTGTTGTCCTCACCGTAGTTCCTGTACTGCTGCTGCCATTCATTTCCTGCCCTGAACAAAGGCTCATGGTGTGATGTTCCCATAACAACACCAAGAGTATCTGCAAGCTTTGCGCTCTCTATACCCGGCCCCTCCTCAGAGAAATTGGAATTCCACATGGCGGGCCACATATAATTGCCCTTTAGTCTCAAAAGCAGCTCAAATACCTTCCTGTAGCACTTGGCATTTACACCACCAAAGGTATCTGTAGCCCAGTTACCAAAAGCCGGCCACTCATCATTTATAAAGAAGCCGCGGTAAAAAACCGACGGTTCCTTAGAAACATAAACCGGGAAGTCAGCAAGTGTAACATCCAATATATCCTTTTTCTCCGGAATTGCATCTCCGAAGTAAACAAGAGGTGACACCCCGCAAAGTTCAGACAGATGGAACATGCCATAGATGGTGCCTCTCTTATCACTTCCGGCTATTACCAAAAGCTTCTCAAGGCAGTCGCCTGCCGGTCCAAGCTTTTCCTTAAGTCCCTGTGACTTTTCATTCTCTTTAGCCAGATCAACAACTGCCATGAGGAATACTTCTCTTTTTCCCTCAATAGTTTTTCTGTCCAATACGCCTTCTTCAAATAAAACATCCAGACACTTACTCTTACCAAGAGTACCTACAAGTACAGCATTTTTGGTGTCAGCTTCTCCAAAAGAGCTTACAATCTTTGGCAATTTATCTGTCACAAGGCGCAAATCCTCGGAAACAGTACCGCCAATCTCCTTAACACCTTCAAAGGCACTATCTTCGATAACAATATCCGCAATGACATTTTCATTTGCTAATACAAAACTTTTACATAATAATGAACTCATACTCAGCTCCATTCTCTACGTTTAATGTTGTTATTTCTCAAAAAATGTTAAATATATTAGTTTGCTTCTTACATAACAATCTTACTTCTATATCCCACTACTAATCTAACTAACCCTTGCTTATCATTCCCTATTTAAGGCGATGACCTTGGCACATTATCGGCCGGGGCGAAGGGGGGGGACAAAAGGCATGACTCCCACCCAGTACCGCCGGATGATAAAGCAATGAAAAAAGGAGCTGAAACACTTTGAAAATCATCAAGTGCTCAGCTCCTTTTATTTATATTATTATTCGTTTCTGAAATCTACGTTCTGCAGGAAGGATACATATCCTCTCTTTGCTTCGAAAAGGTCAGCCTTATCGATTACTTCCCAAGGTGCATGCATGTTAAGAACAGCAACACCTGAATCGATAACATTCATGCCGTAGAGAGCAAGGATGTAAGCAATTGTTCCGCCACCGCCAACATCTACCTTACCAAGCTCTGCTGTCTGGAATACGATTTCGTCCTTCTCAAAGGCACGTCTAAGCTCAGCGATGTACTCGGCATTGGCATCGTTTGAACCGGATTTTCCTCTTGCACCGGTAAACTTGTTGAATACAAGTCCTTCTCCAAGGAAAGCAGCATTCTTTTTCTCAAAGGCTGAAGCATAAGTAGGATCGAAACCTGCGCTTACGTCAGAGGAAAGCATGCAGGAATTTGCAAGGCATCTTCTGAGGGAAAGGTCGTTGTAGCCTTCTTTGGTGAGGTTCATAAGCTCTGCAACAGCGTTCTCGAAAAATCTGCTCTGCATACCTGTGGCACCGACGCTTCCGATTTCTTCCTTGTCCACAAGGATGCAGCAGCCGGTTCTCTTAAGGTTCTTGGCTTCAAGAAGAGCTCTCATGGAAGGATAAGCACAAACTCTGTCATCGTGGCCATAGCCCATGATCATGGATCTGTCAAAGCCTGCATCTCTTGCCTTTCCAGCAGGAACAATTTCAAGCTCTGCTGAAATGAAGTCCTCTTCCTCAACTCCGTAGAGGTCATTTAAAAGAGCCAGGATTCCGCGGCGTACTGCACCGGAAACCTTTCCGCTCTCTGCCTTTTCAGCTTTTTCTGCAGCAATAGCGTATTTTTCACCGGCTGAAAGCTTTGAATCTTCCTTTTCAGCCTTTTCTTTTTCCTTACTCTCAATAACAAAAGGTCTGTGTCCCACAATAAGGTCAAGGGCTTCACCCTCGATTACCTTAGCTGCCTTCTTATCAAGCTGCTCACCAGCAAGGTGAATAAGAAGATCTGAAATGAAGAATACAGGATCATCCTCATCCTCACCTACGTTAAGCTGAACGATAGTTCCATCCTTTTTGGCAAATACACCATGGATTGCAAGAGGCATAGCAACGAACTGATACTTCTTGATTCCTCCATAGTAGTGAGTGTCCAGATAAGCAAAACCGCCGTCTTCATAAAGGGGATTCTGCTTAACATCGATTCTTGGTGAATCGATATGTGCTCCGAGGATATTAAGTCCCTGCTCAAGGGGCTCAGATCCTATCTGGAACATAACTATGGACTTATTCATCCATACGCTGTAAACCTTGTCACCTTTCTTGAGCTTGGTCTTGCCGCCAATAAGAGTATTGAGCTCTCTGTAGCCGGCAGCCTCAATTTCATTGACGATTGTATCAATGGCTTCTCTTTCTGTCTTTGCATTATCCAGAAAGTTCTTGTAGTCCTCAGCAAAAGCATCTACAGCCTTAAGCTGTGCTGCGCTGTAGGTTGTCCATACATTTTTCCTGTTCATATATATTAACTCCTTTCTAAATTATCCATATTATAATGATCCACTAACCCCGTCCCCGGATCAGCTTCGTATTTCAATTCCCATAGTGAAGGAAAGCTTCCTGAGCATCTTGTCAACGAAGCCGTTTACAGCTTCATAAGTAAGTTCCTCATCCTTGGGAGTGAAGGTAATGGTGAAGGCCATACTCTTCTTTGAAGGAGGAATCGGAAGTCCCTCATATACGTCGAAGAGCTTTACATCCGTTATATACTTGCAGGAACCGTAGATAGCTTCCTCAACCTCACCGCAGGTAACGGTCTTGTCCATGATAAGAGCAAGGTCACGCTTAACTGTAGCGAACTTTGAAAGTGGCTGGAAGGAAGGTGTCTTGCCATACCACTTCTCCAGGGTTGAAAGATCGATTTCGCAGATATATGCAGGAATTCTCATGTCTGTGTCATCCTGGATCTCGTAGGTAATCTGTCCAAGGTAACCAACCTCTTCACCTTCACAGGTAATCTTTGCTGCTCTGTAAGGATGAAGGAAAGGCTTCTTAGTGGGCTCATATTTAAAGCTTACGTGAAGAGCCTTTGCAACGTTCTGTGCAAGCCCCTTTAAGGTGAAGATGTCCTCACCCTCGCCGAAGATACCGATGCAGATAGTTGCCTTCTCATCAGGATAATCAGTAAGAGGAAGTGACTTTGGAACAAATCTGTTTCCTAGTTCGAACAGTCTACCCTCCAAGGTTCCCTTCTTCTGGTTTCTGGCAATTGCCTGGATCATCTGTGCTGCAAGAGTTGATCTCATGGCAGAAAGGTCCTCATTTATAGGATTGAGGATTCTGATAACGTTTCTCTCCGGTGCATCCTCTGCAAATCTCAAAAGATCAAGGTCGCTGGGTGAGAAGAAGGAATAGTGCATGCACTCGTAAGCCCCCTGAGCACAGAGAGCTCTCTTAATCCTAAGCTCTGTCTTCTGGCGAAGGTTTCTTCCACCCATTGTTATAGCTGCGCTTGACATAAATGTAGGCTTAACGTGGTCATAGCCGTACATACGGATAAGCTCTTCCGAGATATCGGGATAATCTTCCATATCCTCACGGTATGCAGGAATTTTGATAGTGAGCTCGTCGCCGTTAATTACAGGCTCAAAGTTAAGATTTGTGAGGATTCTCTTTATCTCTTCCTCAGGAACTTCGATACCGAGAACTCCGTTTACCTTCTTAATGGAAGCCTTCATCTCTTTCTTCTCAAGGCTGTTTCCTGTATTTACATCCACATGAGTCTTGGATACCTTACCTGCACCAAGCTGCTCTATGAGGTGAAGTGCTCTCTTCATGGCAATAACTGTTGTATATTCGTAAACACCCTTTGAGAATGCTGCGGAAGAGTCTGAAGACTGCCCCAGTGCTCTTGAGCTCTTACGGATATTGTCGCGCATGAATTTGGCTGCTTCAAAGGTAACTGTAGTAGTAGTATCACGGATTTCGGAATTAAGACCTCCCATGATACCGGCAAGAGCTACAGGCTTTTTGCCATCACAGATAACGAGGTTGTCTGTGGTAAGTTCGAATTCGTTCTCGTCAAGGGTAACAATCTTTTCTCCCTGCTTTGCACGTCTTACAACAATCTTATTGTCTTCAAGGAAGTTTCCGTCAAAAGCGTGCATTGGCTGACCAAGCTCTCTCATAATGTAGTTGGTAATATCAACGATATTATTTATGGCATTATTACCAACCATAGCCAGTCTTCTCTTCATCCAAAGAGGACTCTCACCAAGCTTAACATCATATACATAGTGTCCGATGTATCTTGGGCAGAGGTCGGGATCTTCAACTGTTACGCTAAAGCCTTCGTTCTCTACATCAGTCTCTGTGTAGCTTAAATCAATTTCTTTTAACGGCTTATCAAGAGCGGCTGCCACTTCTCTGGCAAGACCGTAGATGCTCTGGCAGTCAGGTCTGTTTGCTGTGATTGAAACGTCAAAAATCCAGTCGTCAAGGCCAAGAAGAGGCTTAACATCAATACCAACCTCTGTGTCCTCTGGAAATACCAGAAGTCCATTGTAGCCTGCACCCGGATACATATCCTCTGTTACACCGAGTTCAACTCCTGAGCAGAGCATACCTTCCGAATCGTAGCCGCGAAGCTTACCCTTTTTAATGGTAGCAACGCCAACTACTGTAACATGATCCTTGGCAGTCTCGATTACTGTAGCTCCGTCAAGAGCAAGGGGATACTTGCCACCCGCCTGTACATTGTCCGCTCCGCAGCAAACCTGGAAAGTTCCATGGGCACCGGCATTTACTGTACAAACATGCAGATGGGTATCGGGAATAGGTTCGCAGGTCTCTACCTGACCTACTACAACCTTGGAAATGTCCTTACCCACTTCCCAGCACTCTTCAACTTCGAATCCGCAGTCAAAGAGCTTTTTCTCAAGTTCCTTTGGTTCCAAATCTATATCAACGAAATCTTTAAGCCAACTTAAAGGTACTAACATCTTTAATTCCTCCCATTATTCGTAATGATCAATCTGCTTTAATACATCAAGGTCTGATTCATATAACAGCTTAATGTTGTTGATACCGTACTTAAGCATAGTTGCACGCTCAATACCGATACCGAAAGCAAATCCGCTGTACTCTTCAGAATCGATTCCGCAGTTTTCCAAAACCTTCTTGTTAACAACACCGGCACCGAGAACCTCGATCCAGCCGGTACCTTTACAGAGATTGCAGCCCTTTCCGCCGCAGGCAAAGCAGCTGCAGTCAACTTCTACAGAAGGCTCTGTGAATGGGAAGTATGAAGGACGAAGTCTTGTTGTGGTTCCCTCTCCGAAGATCTTCTGGGCAAAAAGCTCAAGGGCTCCCTTGAGGTCACAGAGATTTATACCCTTATCACCTACAAGACCTTCCATCTGTGAGAACATAGGTGAATGTGTAGCATCATCATCG
>JAEEGF011445052.1_pt1 | contig 25428 bp, 19 predicted proteins | sample 9134171 | NCBI WGS metagenome assembly JAEEGF01 (sample SAMN16246542, study PRJNA631951) | gut metagenome | biome: gut microbiome; feature: rumen; material: AP-attached | host: Bos | place: Iran: Karaj | collected 2018-10 | reverse complement strand
AACAAATCTAATTTTTTAAATTTATTTTTCACTTGTACACCACCTATTATTTATATAATAACATAAATTCTTTGTTAAATGATATATTTAATAAAAAATATTGTCAAAACAGTGTCTAAATTAATAAAATATAATAGATACGTAAAGGAGGTACAAATATGTATTACTATGGAAATAATGGTTATTATGGAAATTCATCATGCTATAATCCTTGTCAAACATATGCTGGTTATACCTATGGTGGTGGTATTGGTGCAGCAATTTGGATTGTATTATTTATCTTACTTGTTATAATAATTGGTACTCGTACATTTGCAAATAATTAATTTTAAGGGAATTTCTTCCCTTTTTTTCGATTTTGTGCTAAAATACTTGTCGTGGAGGAGATATTATGATTAAAACTTCCGATATATTAGATGAATCAGATAAAAGATTAAGAGCTAAGAATAGCGAAGTTAAATTCCCACTTAGCAAAGAAAAAAAGAAATTAATTAATGATATGTTAGAGCATCTTTATTATTCACAAATCGAAAAATATGCTGAAAAATATAATTTAAGACCAGGCATGGGTCTAGCTGCCCCTCAAATGGGTGTCAACGAAAGATTCTTTGTTATATGTCATGAATATGAAGATGGAAAATTTGAAAACTATGTTCTTATAAATCCAGAAATGATTTCTAATTCCGAAGAACTTATCTATGCTGGCGAAGGTGAAGGCTGTCTTAGTGTAAACCGTGAAGTAGAAGGTATTGTTCCAAGATATGCTAGAGCTACATTTACTGGATATGATCTTGATGGTAATCCCGTTAAATATCGTGTTCGTGAAGAATTAGCTATTGCCTTTCAACATGAATTAGATCATTTAAATGGTATATTATTTGTAGATCATATAGATCCCAAAGATCCATATAAAAATAAAGACTATATGCGTGAAATATAGTCTTTTTATTTTAAATAATTTATTACTTCATTAATTGTTTCATCAAAATTATCAAAATTAACATTGAACCATTTAATATCAAATTGATGATTAAAAAATGTATATTGCCTTTTAGCATATCTTCTAGAATTTCTTTTAATTAAAGAAATTGCCTCATCATATGTTATTTCTCCATCAAAATATTTATATAATTCCTTATAACCAATGGCATTTAAAAGTGGTTTAGTAAATACCCCTTTATCATAAAATGATTTTACTTCATGTATTAATCCATCATCTATCATCTTATCTACTCTATCATTTATTCTCTTATATAAATATTCTCTATCATTAACTGTAAGTCCTATAAACTTTGCTTCATATAATAACTTATTACCATTATTATTTTCTTTGATAGAACTATTATTAACCTTATAATAATTTAATGCTCTAACTACCCTTCTTCGATTATTAAGATCAATATCGATATCCGGAACAACTTCAAGAAGTGCTTTAACCAAAACAGAAGTTTCTATATTGTCATAATTATCTTTCGTATTTTCACTACCTAAAGTATAATCGTATAATGCACTCTTTATATATAATCCTGTACCACCTACGATAATAACATTTTTCCCTCTAGCGATAATTTCATCTATTGTCTTACGACAATCCCTTTGATAATCATAGATTGAATATTCCTCATCAACTTCCCTTATATCAAATAAATGATGTGGAATATTTTCTTTCTCTTCTTCTTTTACCTTAGCTGAACCTATATCTAATCCCTTATATACCTGTACCGAATCCCCATTGATTATTTCTGCATTATATCTTTTAGCTAATTCGATACTTAATTTAGTTTTTCCTACTCCGGTAGGCCCTGTAATTACAATTATCATTTTACTTTCCCATAAACTTTCTTTTTAGTATATTCTGTATGATGATCTATTATTATCATCAAATTATCTGTAAATTTTCTTTTCTTCATTTTACGATATAACTGATTAGTAAGTACTTCCCTGTTCAAACTAGGTCCTTCTTTTTGTCCTATCATAAATAAAGATGCATAATAGTTAAGATAATTATCAACTATCGTAAATTCTAAATATGGGCGATGTACTTCATTATAAAAATCATAACCATCTTTATGTATATATACATTGTTAAATATTTTTTTAAATAACTGTATAACTATATAATTATATATTGTTTCCTGATCTTTAGAAAACCTAAGACAAAGTTCATCTAATAACCCTTTTGTATCTTCAACCATTATATCGATAGTATTACTCTCACATACGATACTAATTTCTATTTCGCCATTACTAAAAGCCTTGTTCTCATATATACAATACCATTCATATAATTTATCCATAAACTCATTTATTTTATTTTTCATTATATACTCCTATGAAACATCTTTTCTAATTCGTAAATACTAAAATGAATTATTGCAGGACGTCCATGTGGACAATTATACGGATTCTTACATTTTCTTAAATCATTTATAAGTGCTTCCATTGAAGGTTTATCAATATAAGTATTTGCTTTAATACTCATCTTACATGCTACCATCTTAGCTAAATTATCTCTAAATTTTTCTAATGTAAAATCAGATCCCTTTGCTAACATCATTTCGATAATAGCCTTCATTATCTCTACTTCTTTTCCTTCGGTAAACCATGTTGGATGACTTATAACCCTAATTGATGAAGTACCGAATTCTTCAAATTCAATATTTAATCCATCAATAATATCTTTATTCTCTTTTAAAAGTAGCATCTCATTTTGTGGAAGTTCTATTACAATTGGTACTAATGGACTAATTGTATTATTATTAGGATTTGCTAATGCTTCGCTAACATGTTCATAATTGCATCTTTCTTTAGCAGCATGTTGATCAATTAAATAAATACCATCTTCATTTTCACATACAATATAAGTACCTAAAAGTAATGCTACAGGATATAATTCCGGTAGTTTTTTAGATTCTTCAGTTGTAACAACCTCACTAACTATTTCTTCTTCCTCTTCTTTTACTTCTGTTACATTAAAATTGATTAGATCAGTTAATTTATCTTTGTATTCATTATCTCTTTCAATATTTAAAGATGGATGGGTAAATTTAGGCATCTCTTCTGGTTTAATATTAATACTAGGTATTAATAGTTTATCTTTAATTGCCTTATCGATAGTTTCCTTAATTAAATGATTTAATTCATCAAAATTACTAAATCTAATATCTAATTTAGATGGATGAATATTTACATCTAACAAAGCTGGATCCGTTTCAATAATAATAACACATATTGGATATCTTGAATCCTCTTTATAATTACTGTATGCTTCATTAATAGATTTATATAAAATACTATTTCTAACTACTCTTCCGTTAACTATCGTTGTCATATGATTCTTACTAGACCTAGTTACTTCCGGTAATGAAACATAACCACTAATCTTATAATCATCATTCTCCCCAGAAATTGGAATCATTTTCTTGGTTATTTCAAGATTATAAATACTATTGATTACCTTAAGTAAATTACCAGATCCTGTTGTATTTAATAATTCTTTTCCATCATTTATAAGTCTAAATCTAATATTCGTATAAGATAACGCTATCTTATTAACATAATCAATTACATTAGCTAATTCTGCATAACTACTAGATAGATGTTTTAGTCTTGCAGGAGTATTATAAAATAAATTAGTTATCCTAAGACTAGTTCCCGTCTCTTTAGCTATATCACTAACATCTAGTATCTTTCCACCCTTAATATGAATATATGTACCAATATCAGATCCCTTAGGACAAGTCTTTAATTCTACTTCTGATACTGATGCAATAGACGGTAATGCTTCACCACGAAATCCCAATGAATTTATCTTAAATAAATCATCATCATTATATATCTTACTGGTAGCATGTCTTAAAAAGGCTAACTCAGCATCTTCCTTATCCATTCCTATTCCATTATCAGTTACTTTTATTTCTCTAAGTCCAGACTCAACTAACTCAATTTCTATTTCGTCACTCTTCGCATCGATTGCATTTTCAATTAATTCCTTAACGATTGAAACAGCTCTTTCAACTACTTCTCCTGCCGCAATCTTATTAGCTAAGTTTTCACTCATTACTTTTATTTTAGCCATATAATCACATCTTTCTCCAATTATAATATCATTTTTTAATATCTCAGTCAAGAAAACAAAACACTAGTTTTACTAGTGTTTATGGTGCTTAAATATAATATCTGTCTTCATAATAAATACGAGTACTGCAATAAATAATATTATGTATATGATTATACCTATCGTATTATCATATAAGACATATGTAAGCATTGCTCCTGCAAATAGAATATCAATCAAATAAATTATTAATACCGTATTGCGATGTGATAAATTTAAATTTAATAATTGATGATGTAAATGTTCTTTATCTGGAGCATCTATTGGTTTCTTATTAACTATTCTACGAATAATAGCAAAAGCTGTATCCATAATTGGAATAGCTAATAGTGCTATTGGTGTAAGTAATGTTGTCATTGTAACATTCTTAAATCCAAGTAAAGCAATGACCGCAATAATATAACCCAAAAACATACTTCCAGAATCACCCATAAATATCTTTGCCGGATTAAAGTTATGACATAAAAATCCTAACGTAGCTCCTAGCATAATAAATGTTAGCATCGCATCTAATCCAAATGTATGTGTAAAATATACAATAACTATACCAATAGTCATAAAATATATTGCTGATAATCCAGCTGCTAGTCCATCTAGCCCATCTATTAGATTCATACAATTAATTATTCCAACAATAAATAATATTGTTATTGGATAACTAAAAATACCAAAATCAATATAAAAACCAAAAGCTGATAGATCTTTTAATAAAATATTACCATAGAATGTAACAACCATTGCTGCAAGTATTTGGAATAAAAATTTAATTTTAGCTGGTACTGGTTTTATATCATCTACAATACCTGTAATTATGATAATAAAACTTCCAATAAGTACCGCATTCATTTTAACAGACATTGCTCCAAATAATATATAACCAAGTAAAAATCCCATATACATTCCAAGTCCTCCCAATCTAGGAATTGGATGTGTATGTACCTTTCTTTCATTTGGAATATCGATTGCGCCAATATGTTCTGCAACCTTTTTAATAAATGGTATAATCATTAAAACAAATAAGAATGGTACTGTAACCATATAAATAATTTCTTTCGTATACATATAAAAGCCCCCATTAATTAGCTGATGATAAAATATTTATTTCATCGATAAGCCACTTACTATTATCGTTTACTACCTTTACCGTAGCTAAAGTATTTTTACTACCACTTGTCATTTTTTCATAGACAATTGCATCTATTCTATTACTATTTGCTTCCAAAATAAATACCTCTGTCATATTACCTCTAAAATAATTTGTCTGATAAGTAACTAAATTACCAGCAAGATAATAACCATCTTCAGTAACATAAAAATAACTACTTAAATCTGTTATATATTTATTTACTCCATTACTAGTAAAGTATGGTGTTACTACTTCATCAAAATTAGTTATTCTTTTATAAATAATATCTTCATCAGTATATGTGTCATCTACATTTACCTTGAACTTATTATTTACTACTTCATATAACATTCTAACATTTTGATATAGATTATTAACAATTTCCTTTTCTTCTTCATGATCGGCTACTTCTTGTTTTTCTTCTTCTACCGGTGGAACATCTTTACTAATATTTCTCTTATCGAGTAATGTTGTTGTTACAATATAGAAAAGAGCAAACAGCACTAATACTATGATAACCCCTATTCTATTTTTCTTCATTATATCACCTACATCTTATGATTATTATACTATTAAATACATGATATTTCAAGTCAGAAAAAAAGAGCTTCTAGTCTCTTGGTCTAAATAATACGGCTAAAAGAAAAGCCATTATAACTGCACTACTTATACCTGCTGATGTTAGATTAAAAATCCCTAGTCCAAGTCCTATAACTCCCTCTTCACTAGCCGCGTCCATTGCCCCATGAATAAGTAAATGTCCAAAAGAAGTTATGGGAATTAATGCTCCTGCTCCTGCATATAGTACAATCTTATCGTATATTCCAAATAGATCTAGAAAAGCTCCCACGACAACAAATAAACTAGTAACATGACCTGGTGATAATTTTGTATTATCCAAAATAAGTTGACTTATCAAGCATAATAATCCACAAAATAAAAATGCATAAATATATGTCACATTATCACCTCAAAAGAAATAGCATGTGCTATCGAAGGAATAGTACTTTTCTGAAATACCCTGGTAGGACTAAATATTGCTCCTGTCGGTACTAATAATACACGTTTATATTTCCCTTTTTTCATTTCTTTAAGAATATATGAAGTAAATACTAAAGCACTACTACTAGGACCAGATGCTCCAGCATAAACAGGTTGTTTATTTATATCATATAAGATTAGTCCACAATCGTTATAATTGTTTTCAATATCAATACCTGATAACTTTAAATAATCGGTTAATATCTTCTTTCCATATAACCCTAAATCTCCAGTTAAAATTAAATCATAATAATCCGCTTTTATATTCAGATCATTTAAATGTCTTTTAATCGTATCCCCTGCCGCAATTGCCATAACTGCCCCCATATGATTAACATCACTAATACCGGCATCATTAACTACCCCACAAGTGCTACTCATTATTCTAATATTAGTTTTTTTATTAGTAACGAGTAAGCTAGTTGCCCCTGTCGAAGTAAGTGTCGATGTCTTCTTCTTAGATGCCCCATATTCAGTCGGATTCCTAAATTGCCTTTCTGCTACCATATTGTGACTACTGGTAGATACAATAACACTTTTAGCTAGCTTACCATCTGTCATATTCGCTGCTAATATAAGTCCTTCTCCAAATGTTGCACACGCACTAAAAATACCTAAAAAAGGAATATTATAATCTGCTAAAGCATAATCAGAAGCTGCAATTTGATTTTGTAAATCACCAGATATTACATAATCAATATCCGTATCTTTCATCTTCGTTTTACCAAGTAACTTACTAATACTGTCACTTAACATCTTAGATTCCGCATTTTCAAAAGTATCCGTTCCATAATAAAAATCCTTGTCATATATCATATCAAAATAATTAGCTATTGGTCCATTACCCTCATATATCCCTCCAATAGTAACACCTTCATCTACATACACATTATGATATTTCTTTGTCATCCTATCCTCCCATAATTAATAATCTAAGTATTCCAAACACATAAACAGATACTATTCCATATAAAATAACTGAACCTGCCAATTTAAAAATATTAGCACCAAGTCCTAATACTAATCCTTCCTTACGATATTCAAGAGCAGCTGATGTCACCGAATGAGCAAATCCCGTTATAGGAATTATTAACGCACTCTTAAATATCTTAATCAATACATCAAATACTCCCAAAGCTGTTAGAATTGAAGCCAATATAATAAGCGTAATAATAACAATAATACCTGCTTCTTTTCTAGGAATATTAAACAAAACTATATACCATCTTAAAAGAAGTTCACTGAGTACCCCCATTATTCCCCCCCCTATAAAACTAATTAAAGCATTCTTTGCAGTATCCTCTTTAGGTGTATTTTTTATAACAATTTCTTGATATTTATCCATCTCCTCACCTAGTAATATCTTTAACAAAAAAAAGACTAGTTATACCGAAAACTAATCTTTAATAAAGATCCGACATTTATAATTGTTAAAAAAGCTAAAAATAAATCTGTTAAGTACCATAATACTTTGGGATTAATCATATATGATATACCTACCAACAACAAAAATATCACTTTATATATTATTAGTACATTTCTATTCTTTGTTAAATTTATAATATTATTTTCTCCAAAAAAATAACTAGAAATAATTGTCGAATATGCAAACATAATAGTTATCATAGAAAGAATAATACTTCCTTTATTTCCAAAATGATATTTAAATGATAATAAAACTATTTCTATACCATTTACATTCTTTAATAACATTTCATGATAATTAGATGTAGCAATAATAATAAACGTCGTAAAACATACAATAAATATTGTTATGTATATTCCTAATACCTCTAACATAGCTTGTTTATCTGGTTCATTATCACAACTACTTGCTGATATTGCACTAGTTCCAACAGATGATTCAGTAATAAATATTGCTCTTTGCATCCCTAATAAAAATATTGGAATAATACTTCTTATATTGAATGCTTCCCTTATCATATCCAATAATATTTTAGGTATAATATGATAATTTAAAATAATAATGTATATTCCAATACCAAAATAAAAAAGAAGCATTATCGGTACTAGAAAACTATTTACCCTTGTAATTGATTTAATACCTTTCCTTATAATTATCATTATCGTTATCATTAAAATAATAACTACATAATAACTTCCTATATTCATATTAGTTGTTACCGTAACAATCGTATTAACTTGAATTGATAAAAACAATAACCCATAAGATATAATAATCAAAACACTATATATAATACTTAATTTCTTATTACCTAAACATTTTCTAATATAGTAACTTGGTCCTCCATAGTATTTATTATCAACTTTTTCCCGGTATTTCATTCCCGTTATAGTTTCAATATATGTATTTATCGATATAAATACACTTACTATCATCAACCAAAATATTGTACCTATTCCCCCATAATATATGGCAAGCCCTATTCCAGATAAACTACCAACTCCTATTTTAGCTGCTAAAGATATACATAAACTAGATAGTGGTTTAATATTATTCTTACTTTTAGATTTAATACTACCAAATATTTTTTTAATATTTAAATTAATAAATCTATATCTAATAGTCCCCCTAAAAGCTAAATACAAAATTAAAATACTCGCTATATACCAAATAATACTTAATATTTTCATAATAAAATATATGTCAATTAGGTTTTAATAATGTATTTTTTACTATTCTAAACATATCTTATAGTGTATAAAGGAGTGGATTTTATGTGTAATAATAACGAAACAAATTCACATAACTGTATTTGTGATATTTTAAAAGTCATTTTATTACTTCAACAAGGTGCTTGTCAAAATGATACTTGTTTAGAAACTTGTGATAGAGGATTTTTAGGTCAAGGAGCAACATCATTTTTTAATACTAGACCCGTAGTTTTATATACATGCTCTGGAGGTAGTACACCACTTGCAATGCCTATAAGTAGAGATCCAGCTGAAACTACTACAGGAACTATTTTTAGATTAGAAAAACTAGATAATTGCTGTGCTACATTTAGAGTATTAACATTAACTGATGATACATATACCGCTACGAATTCTTTCTTTACAATTAATCTAGATTGTATTTGTTGTATTAGATGTTTAAATGATACATATGTCGATACACCATAATAAAAAGGACTAAGTCCTTTTTATTTTGCTACGATAGTAACTATCTTACCCTTTATAACCATTATCTTAACTATTTCAAGTCCATCAAGATGTCTTTTAACATTCTCGCATTCTAACGCTTTAGCTTTTACATCTTCTTCTGATTCATCAGTACCAATAGTAATCGTATCTCTAACCTTACCATTTACTTGAACAGCAATTGTTATCGTATCTTCAGTTAATTTAGATTCATCATACTTTGGCCACTCTTCATAAGCAATCGTATTATCATGTCCAAGTATCTCCCAAATTTCTTCCGTTACATGTGGACAAAGTGGATTTAATAATTTAATAAATCCTTCTGCATATTCTCTTGGAAATACCTTTTCCTTTGCTACCGCATTAATAAAAATCATCATCTGTGAAATAGCTGTATTAATATTTACAGTTTCATAATCATTAGTTACTTTTTTAACTGTTTGATGATATACCTTCTCTAAGTTCTTATTTTCACTATCAGATATTAAATTACTTTCAGTATAAAGTCTATATACCCTATCAATAAATTTCTTAGCGCCAACAACCGCATCATCATTCCAAGGTTTATCGGCATCAATTGGTCCCATAAACATTTCATATAATCTTAATGTATCAGCACCGTAATCAGATATAATATCCGTTGGATTAATACAATATTTAGGAAATCTCTTTCCCATTTTAAGACCATTAGAACCCAAAATCATACCTTGATGAACTAATTTCTTAAATGGTTCAGCAACCGGTACTAATCCTTTATCATATAAATATTCATTCCACATTCTAGAATATAATAAATGTCCCACTGCATGTTCTGCTCCACCAATATATAAATCTACCGGCATCCAGTGTTCAAGTAATTTGGGATCTGCAAAACACTTGTCATTATGTGGATCAATATATCTTAAGAAATACCAACTTGAACCAGCTGATCCAGGCATCGTCGATGTCTCTCTTCTTCCTTTTTTACCATCAACAGTTACATTTACCCAATCTGTAGCATTTTCAAGTGGAGCCTTTCCATTTCTTCCTTTATAATCATCTAATGTAGGAAGAATTAAAGGCAATTCTTCATCAGATAATGCAATACTATTACCATCTTCAAGATGAATGATTGGTACTGGTTCTCCCCAATATCTTTGACGAGCAAAAATCCATTCCCTAATCCTATAATTAGTTTTTTCTTCCGCCACGCCCATGTCTACCAATTTCTTAGTAATTGCCACCTTAGCTTCTTCGACAGTAAGGCCATCAAACTCTTGACTATTTATAAGTCTACAACCTTTACCTAAATAATCTGCTTTTTCAAATGCTGCATCTTTAGTATCTCTTCCATCGATTACTTGAATCATTGGTATATCATATTTAACTGCATATTCAAAGTCTCTCTCATCATGTGATGGAACAGCCATAACAGCTCCAGTACCATAACTTGCTAATACAAAATCTCCTAAATATATTGGTACTTCTCTACCATTAACCGGATTTATTGCATATATTCCATCAAGAATAACGCCATTTTTATCTTTATTTAATTCTGTTCTATCAATATCTGATTTTTTAGCAGCTTCTTCACGATATTTAACTACTTCATCCCAGTTCTTAATTCTATCTTTTAATTCATCTACAAGAGGATTCTCCGGTGCCAAAACCATAAACGTAATACCATATATTGTTTCAATACAAGTCGTATATATTTTAAATGATCCTCCACCAACAATATCAAATTTTACTTCGACACCTGTTGATTTACCAATCCAGTTTCTTTGAATTTCTTTAGTCGATTCAGGCCAATCAAGTTCTTCTAAACCAGCTAATAATTTTTCCGCATATTTAGGTATATCAATTACCCATTGCTTCATATTTTTTCTAACAACAGGATATCCGCCACGTTCACTCTTACCATCTATTACTTCATCATTAGAAAGAACTGTTCCTAATTCTTCACACCAATTAACTGGCATATCGATATATTTTGCATATCCATCTTCAAACAACCTTTTAAAAATCCATTGTGTCCATTTATAATATTCTGGATCAGATGTTGATATTTCCCTATCCCAATCATATGAAAAGCCAAGCGATTTTAATTGTGATCTAAATGTTTTAATATTCTCATTTGTAAATATTGCTGGATGATTACCAGTTTCTACCGCATATTGTTCAGCAGGTAATCCAAATGAATCATACCCCATTGGATGAAGTACATTATATCCTTGCATTCTTTTCATACGACATACAACATCCGTAGCCGTATATCCTTCAGGATGTCCAGCATGAAGACCTACCCCAGATGGATATGGAAACATATCAAGAGCATAAAACTTAGGCATAGAAAAATCCCAAGCATCCGTCTTAAATGTCTTATTATCTTCCCAATATTTTTGCCATTTCTTTTCAATCTTTGTAAAATTATACATAATAATCCTCCTTAAAATAAAAAAGTTATAAATCAAAGGACGAGTATTCCCGCGGTACCACCTTTGTTTATAACTTATGTTATACACTTAAAACTTTAACGCATTTCTGCGGATATCAGCTAATTAGACAAGTTCATAAACTCCTGTAAAATACTTTCACCATCCGTATTCTCTCTAAATACAATCATTTATTACTACTTCTAATATTATCGCCTTTCAAAACTAATAATATATTAACATATTTTATAACTTTTAACAAGTATTTTACATCACTAAATAAAAATAGGAATATAAATTCCTATTTTTTTATTTATTAAGTGTTACTCTATGATAATAATAACGTTCTGTAGTTTCATTATCATATTGATAACTTGATAAAATTTTCATAACATATTCTAAATTAGCAGTATCAAAACTATTATCGCTATTATGCAGTATTATTTCACAAAAATATGGATTAAATAATTTATAGTAGCCATACAACTTCTTATTATTCTCATCCGTAGATTTATATGTCAAGGCTTTTCCATATGATGTATTTAGTAATTCCTCGCCATCTACTTTGTAGTCTTCATTGATTAACTCTTCAAAAAATGCGTCCTTATTTTCGTATATATCATCTACATCCATAACAAATATCTCAACAGTCGCATCAAAAGTATCTCCGTTAAGTGTAAAAATATACATACCCTCTTCTTCATATTTAATATTACTAGGAATTGTTAGTGTAAATTTTTTATAGGTTACAACCATATCTTCAGATGGATTATTATCTCCATCTGAAGAAATAGTATTATTTTCATTACCAATCTCATTTTGGTTATTATTACCTACAAATTTCAATATTAAGAATGTTATTAACGAAATATTAATGAGTGCTAATAATATATATATTAATTTAGTTTTTTTCATGATACCACCTCATTATGCCTACAATTTATCATTTTCCTGACTAATATTATGAACTAATACTTCTTTATATCCTACATAGAATGTATGCGTGTTATCTACCGTAAGATTATATACCGTAGAAGTTAATTCCTTATGACTAAGTTTAACTATTTTATGATAAGTTCCATCAGAATATCTTAAATAGTCACCAATTTTAACATCTCTAGTTCTTAACCATTTAGTTTCACCATTACGCCTAATATAAAGACCATGTGTCGATGTTACCTTAAATTTTGTTTCATCATTAAGTGTAAGTGTATATAATTCCTCATCAATTTCACTTTTTTCGTGTATATGAACTTTTAATACCTTGTTATATTCATTTTTGCCTGTTTCTTCATTGTAATTAAGTATCTTATCACCGACATTAATTTTATTTATTGCTTTATACCCATCAATTGTTTTTATTGGCGTATTTGGTAAGAAGCAACCGCCAGTGCCGCCGCCAGTAGATTTTTTAGTCCATTTTGCAGTCAATGTAACTGTACCACTTGTTGATCTTAAATTTATAAATCTTGTATAAGTAGTAGGACCGCATGTAGATTTACAAAATGATTGCCAAACTCCTCCACCACTTGCTACATCATATTGAGCCGTGCTAGTACTCATACCACCTGCACCTGGATCGGATGACCATCCATTAAATGTATAACCACTTTTTGTAGGATTACTTATCGTTATTGCTGTACCATATTTAGCACTAGTTGGATGATATGTTCCATATGCAGCATCAGTCATGCCAGCATACGCAATTGTATAAGTCACATTTGTCCATTTTGCATACAATGTTGTTGCAGAAGCTATATCCCAAGCCTTATTACTAGTACATGATGCGGTATAATACTGTGTGCCCTTGCCACCAGTTTCCGTAAAATAACCTCCAAAGGCATATCCTGTTTTCTTTGGACACGTTATGCTTGGCATTGCACTTCCATATGTTGCTGATACTACGCCTGTTCCAGCAGTCGTTGGAGATTGGCCATTTAACGTTATACCAAAGCTTCTTGCTGTCCAATTCGCTGTCATAGTTACTGTAGCATTATTAGTTGCAGTCAAGTTTTTAAAATATGTCGCCTTAATCTTTGTTGTTCCATTCCAAGAATTAGTAGCATTCGTAGTTGATGTACCATATTTAGCTGTATTTGTATTTAAACCGCTTGCTGTCCATCCTGCAAATGTATATCCCGTTTTTGTAGGATTGCTTATATTAAATGTAGTATCATAAGTAGCAGACGTTGGTTTTGTTGAAACAGTTCCTCCACCAGCATAATTTATTTTATACGTATTTGCAGTCCATTTTGCATACAATGTTGTGGCTGAAGTTTTATCCCAAGTTTTAGCACTTGTTCCATCTGCCTTATAATATTGTGTTCCACTACCACCAGTACCTGTATAATAGCCTCCAAATGTATACCCTGTTTTAGTTGGACGAATTATGCTTGGCATTGCGCTTCCATATGTTGCAGATTTACTAGTTGTTCCACCTGAACCACCATTTTGATCCAAGGTCACAGTATATGAATTTGCTGACCAGCAAGCATAACGAGTTATATTACCAGTTAAATGTCCAGTAGTACCTGATGTTTTAGGATTAGAACAAGATGTTGATGTATCCCATCCTTTAAATGTATAACCTGTCCTACTAGTATATCTATATATACTATAATCAGCAGGATTTACACTTAATACAGTTTTTGAATAATTAGTCCATGTTCCATTTACTTTTTGTTGAAATTGACAACTAGCCGTAGTATTAGAATTAAAAGTTACTTCATAAGGAATAGGTGTCCAATGTGCATATAGCGTATGATTATAGTCACCAATAAACGGATCTCCTTGAACAATTTTTGAACCACTATTACCACTTTGTACAGTATACCATCCGTCAAAGGAATATCCAGCATATGTAGGGGTTGGCAATGCTCCATATTTTGTAGCACCACCCCATCCGTAAATAAAATTACTTCTACTAGCCGTTTTCTTGTCGCTTGACACAGTGAAAGTTCCGGCATCTGAAAATGTTCCACCATTTGCATCTAGTGTTATTTTCATTCCCCACATTGCATATATTGTCATACTATTATCAGCAATAAGTTCCGAAGAAGAAATGTTACAATTAGCACCATTAACAACTGGGAATTTATCACCAGTCTGAAGTCTATAACTACAATCTTGAGATAGACACGAAGAAGTACCAGTCAAATTGATATCTTTCTCAATATACCAAAATTGAAATACGTAGTTATTTTTTGTAGGCGTTGGTAAAGTCGGCAAAGTAACACAATTATTAGCAGCAGTGAGTTTGTTAGTAGCCAAACCTTTTGTTAAAGATAATTGCCAACCATCATTAGTTGCAGAATCAGGTATTATACCATATTCATCTGTTGCATGACCAAATGCGGCCGTATCACCACGGGAATCAAGATTTATCGTATACGTTTTTACCCAACATGCATATAATGTCGTTGCTGTGGAAACTATATTCCAAGTTCTTGCACTTGTACCGTCCGCTTTATAATATATATAAGAACTGCCCGTATTAGCGCAACCATCTTCAGTTTTATAATATCCTTGAAAAGCATAACCACTTCTTGTCGGCATAGTTGCTGATGGCATTGCACTACCATATATTGCCGTTACAGTTTCGGTACCTCCACTACCTCCTTGTTTGTCTAATGTAACATATGTCTTTTTAGCACTCCATCCTGCCTTTAATGTTTGATCGGAAGTCATGTTCCATGTTCTAGCACTAGTTCCATCCGCATTATAATATTTTGTTCCACTACTATTTGTATATCCAGTGAAATCATAACCTCTTTTTGTTGGTATCGTTATCGTTGGCATTGCACTTCCAAATGTTACAGTTATACTTTCAGTACCTTTATTACCACCATTTTGATCGAATGTTACCGTATATGTATTTGCAGTCCAATATGCATATAATGTCGTAGCTACTGTCTTATTCCATGTCTTTGCACTAGCACCAGTTGCCGTATAATATTGATCGCCACCACCATTAGTTTGCAAATAATATCCTTTAAATGTATAACCTGTTTTCGTTGGCTTAGTAATACTTGGCATTGCACTTCCATAGGTTGCTGTTACACTTTGTGTACCATTAGATGTTGCATTTTGACTATTAAGAGTTACTGTAGATTTTATAGCATCCCATCTTGCATACAATGTTGGATTAGAAGAAAGATTTACTACAGTATCATTTTCTATCTTTGTTCCTCCACTAGTAGCTGTATACCATCCGGTGAAATTATAACCAGTTCTACTAACTGTAGCAAGACCAGATGCACTATAATTAGTATTTCCAGTCTTATCTGGTGAAGATTTATATTTATAAGTATTTACTGCTATTAAACTAGATTTAGATAAGCTTGTTCCACCGTTTGAGTTAAATGATACTGTATGCTTACAAGAAGTTTTAATACAAAAGCCATTATCAATTTCGTTACTAAACTCATATCCTGTAGGACATTTAATACATCCAATACTTACCTTTGGAGTTTTAGAATTTCCAGAAGCGGCTGGTGTATTAATAATAACTGACCCATACTGATATCCCGCTTCTTTACAAGCTTGTGTTACGTTAGGGACATCTGTACAAGGTGCTCCGCCATTACATGTTTTTGCAGCCCATTTGCTTTCCGCATTATCCAAAGATACAGCACATTGTACACCAGAACCACTGCCAACACAGTCAGCAAAATAAGTACTATCTGTTGGCGTATAATAGCATTCTCCAACTTCTACACACACACCATATAATGTCATATCTTGACTAGGCGTTATATTACCTTCACTATAATACTCAATAGTTGTTCCTGATGATGATGTCGTCCAACCACATACAAAACCAGTTTTTGTTATTTTTGGCAATTTCTTGGTTTCCATAGCACTAAATTGTGCATGCAATGTCTTGTTTGCATTAGCAGACCACTTACCATTAGTAACATAACCAGTTGAATTAGTTAAAGTATATGGATTAGTTCCACTTATTACCTTAACTCCACCGCTTGCCGCTGAATAATAACCATTAAATGTTGCACTACTTGTAATAGCTGCTGTACTACTTACTGTAGCACCATTACTCTTTCTTGAAGAAGCTACTTGGAAACCACTTATTTTATATGATTTAACTGGAGTTGTACCCGTAGATGGTGAAACAGTACTTGAATCATATGTTACTGTCACACTACCAGCACCAGCTGTTGTAGCATCATTATTATTTAGAGTTACTGTAAATGATCTTGCTTTCCAATTTACATAAATTGTTGCTGTCTGATCACCATTAGCTAGATTAACTCCCGCAAAATTATTCGCTGAATAGTTTTTATTACTTGCATGATCATAATTAGTACCACTACCATCCGCCTTTGTATTCCACTGCTTACCAGTTTCTGTTGTATAACCAGTTCTAAATATATTCATGGCATCAGAATTATTGTAATTGTGAAGTCCTGAAGCATCAGTTGTATAATCTGACAATGTTACATTACCAACCACTCCACCATAAAGACCTCTTAAGAACTTCGTAGCTGGATTGTTGCTAGTACTTGTAACCAAACTTCCTTCAGTACTATATCCGCCCCCGTGTTCAGCTGCTAAAGTACCACCATTCACATCATATTGAATATATAGATAATTTCTACGATAGTATAGATTTATAACTCTTGTGCCATCGGCAAGTATCTTTGTACTTGTTACAGCCCCACTTGTTGGTTTCGTTGTATTACCAGTAACATAAGCAGCCTCATATGTAAATCCAGGAATAGTTTTAACTAAATCTGATATATTGACCGTAGCTGCTGTAGTTCCGGTCTTTGTTCCAGATAATTCAGTATTCTTTGAATAACTAGCATTACCTAAATTATGTTCATAATAATTAACAACATATGGTGTATCTGTTCTAGCTGTCCAACTAGCTGTTAATTTAACTGTGCCAGATACATCTCTTAAGTTTTTAAAGTATGTTGCAGTAACTTTTGTATTTGCATCACTCCATGCAGTATTAACATTAGTATTACTTGTACCATACTTAGCCGTAGATGTATTACCATCAGTCATTGTCCATCCAGCAAATTTATATCCTACTCTTGTTGGATTATCAATTTGCAGTACTGTATCATATGTTCCACTAGTTGGTGATTTTGTTCCAAGTGTACCATCAGTAATTGCATACTGAATAGTATAAGTATTTGGTTGCCAATTAACTTTTACTACAATTGTACAATCACCAGTCTTTGCGTTGCATAATTCTGTTTCACTATTACTGATTGTCTTTTCAGCGTGAGTAAATGTTGTTACTCCACTTGCACACCCTGATACGCATGTCCACTGCGCACCAGATTTACCAGTATAACCTGTCTTACTTATCACTAAAGCTGCATTGTAATTATATAGATTAATCGTAGATATACCATATTTATATTTCGTAAAATCATTTGTTGCTGCTGCATCATTTTTAGATAATACCATATAATTATTAGAATCTTTACTCCAAGCATATGTATTTGAATTATAATCTACATTTTCTTGGAATGTTTCGCCAGATTGTAATTGATATCTAAAATGAATTATATTTCTTCCAAACCATATTGCATATGTCGTCGTAGCATCAAGTTTAATTTCACCAGTTAATAAAGTGGCTGCCGTTGTAGATCGTGCCCCAGAACTGATACCACTATATTTATTTGCATTACTTCCACTAGGAACGGTATATAAACTTGCCGGTGTTATTGTTGTTCCTTTAGGTGCAAGATACTGAACGGAAGTAATTTGTGCATAATTACTTGTTGTATATGTACCTACAGTTCCATCAACAGTATTTAACATATTTTTAACCGTATAATTATAATATGTCTTACTTGCTTTATTAGAAATATTACCAGCTGCATCTTTACATATCAAATAGTATGTACCTGCTGATACAATCTCTAATTGAACAGTTTTATCAGTTGCACTAGTAAATGTCGTATACAAATTATTAGCTGGATTATTATTTGTTCCCCAATAATATGCTGTTGCTCCAGTATTATCTGTACATCTAATCGTAGCTGTTTGTTTTGCCACTTTCAAATTCTCTGTTGAAGTAACTGCTGCTGTCGGAGCTGAATTATCAAACTTAACATTTGGTTCTAATGGATGATCTAAAGCAGCACTAGCATTGCCTGCATTATCATAAACAGCATTAGCAGCAATATTTATAACTATATCACCACTATGCTCACTATCTACGATACGTAAATTATAATTTGCATCCATTGTAATATTATTATTAGATATTGGTGTACCACCAACTGTTACAGATATTTTAGACTTATCGAAGCTTCCTTCTTTAATACCACTTTCACCATCGATAACATTTAGTGGAATAGTCACTTCATTATTAACATAGCCACTCGTATTATTCTTAAGTTCTATTACCGGTTTTACTATATCTATCTTACTAACATTAAGCGTTCCCTGTATCCTGTTTATAGCAACATATGCATCGTCAGGAATACCATCTTGCGGTAAACGCGGTAAAACACGTGCAGCCATATCACCATTTGAAGTTATTTTTACTTTCTTTGTAGTTCCATTGTCTTCCAGCAAATTATGACTTCCTGTATATGTATATGCATATCCCCTAACATAACTTGTATTAACATTTCTTACTCGGTATGTAATCGTTACTTCTTTTTCTCTACTCCATTCACCTAATGCAGGTTGTGAAGCAAATGTAACCGTACCACTAATTAATGATGATACCTTACACATATTGGCATATGCCCCATTAAGTTGCCCTATATATACTGTTTTTAAAATTGCTTTACTATCAGTATCTCTTTCAATATAAATATAATCACTTTTAGAAGCTGTCATTCCATCAGCCACATTTGATTTTGTTACATCTTCACTAAGATAACCTAATTCAATTAGATTTTGGATAGTTATACAATTATATTCAACTGAAGGATTACTAATGTTAGGAACATAACTCATTTTATCTTTATTCTCCGTGAGATATACTCCCGCATTTCCTTCGATGTTATTAATTGTTACTTGATAAGTTTTATCTCTAACTCCACTTATAATAGCAATTACGGTATATGAAACAACTCCCATAACTATGGAAAGTATCATAATAACTGCCAAAAGTTCTATTAGGGTAAATCCTTTCTTACCAATATGAAATAATTTCTTTTTCTTCTTATTCTTCATACATACCACCTATGATAAAATTATAACATAATTATCTCTATAAATAAAGAAAAAACAAGCAATAAATACTTGTTTTTTTATAGATATTTATCAAGTTCTTCCTTTAATATTTTTGATGTCATTGCTGGATTTGCTTTTCCCCCAGTATTTTTCATTATTAATCCCACAATAAATCCAAATACATTCTTACCATTTTTATAGTCTTCAACTAAATTCTTATTATCATTTAATACTGATAAAACAATCTTCCTAATTTCATTCTCATCACCAATTTGTTCCATACCAAGTTCTTTAGCTAAAACCATTGGTTCTTTACCTGTCTCAATTACTTTTTCTAACAATTCTTTTCCTTGTTTACCATTGATTTTACCAGAATCAATCATATTAACTAAATCCACTAACATCTTTGAACTAAATTTAGAATTATCAATTGTTAAATCATATTTATTTAAATTCTTAATAACATCCCCAGTAAGCCAATTAGATAATGTTAAATACTTATCTGATAATTTTATACATTCTTCATAGAAATCAGATAGTTCCTTATCTTTAACTATTGTATTAGCATCTTTAACACTAATACCGTATTCTATATATGTTTTATATCTCTCATATGGCATCTTTGGAAGTTCATTTCTAATTTCATCTATCCATTTTTCACTTATCTCTATAGGAGGTAAATTAGGATCTGTAAAATATCTATAATCTATTGCATCTTCTTTACTTCTCATAAGATATGTTTCATTAGTATTTTCATCATATCTTCTAGTCTCCTGTAGTACCTTTTCCCCACGGTTTAGTATTTCAGTCTGTCTAGCAACTTCCGTAATGATTGCTTCTCTAACTCCACTAAAGGAATTAATATTCTTCATTTCAACTCTAGTTCCTAATTCCGTAGCATCTTCTTCCATCAAAGATACATTGACATCACATCTAATTTGTCCTCTATCACTTCTTGCATATGACGCTCCCGTATATAAGAATACATTCCTAAGTCCTTCCAAAAACGCTACCGCTTCGTCTGCTGAATTAAGACAAGGTTCCGTTACCGTTTCTAGTAGTGGTACTCCACAACGATTATAATCAAGCAATGAATAATCCGTATAATGATCCATTTTAGCAGTATCTTCTTCCAAATGAGTATCATGAATTAGTACTTTTTTCTCTTCGCCATTAACATTTATCATCATATATCCATTAGTGCCTATTGGATTCTTAAACTGTGTAATCTGATATCCTTTAGGTAAATCTGGATAGAAATAATTCTTTCTTTCAAATGATAAATATTTAGGAATATTACAATGCATAGCAAGAGCCATTGTTAATGAATTTCTTACTGCTTCTTTATTAACTACTGGTAAAATACCAGGCATACCCATATCTACTACCGACACATTAGTATTTGGCATATCGGAAAAACCATTTCTTGCTGAAGAGAAGTTTTTACTATTAGATTTAAGTTCACAGTGAACTTCTAGTCCAATTACTACCTTATACATTCTTGATCCCTCCAGCTACTTGATTCTTATATTCCATTGTTCCTTCTAACATATTAGCCATATTGAGTACTAAATCATCTTCGCATACTCTACCAGTAATATTTATTCCAATAGGCATCTTATTAACAAAACCAGATGGAATAGTAATACTTGGAAATCCACCAAAATTACCTATTACCAAATGATTATCCAAAATCAAATATTTATCGCTAAGTTTATCACTTGAATCATCAAATTTTGGAGCTATTCCAGCTGCTGCTGGCATAATAAGACCATCATATTTTTTAAATAATTCATTCATCTTATCAACAATTAATCTTCTTACACGACAAGCATTTAAGAATAATTTTTCTTGGTTTTCTTTTTGAAGAATATAACTACCTATCACAAATCTTCTCTTAATAAGTTCACTAAATCCCTTCGTTCTAGCATCTGTTATTATTTCATCAGGCGTTTTACCTTCCCCTCTAACTCCAAAATGAAGTCCATTCAAGTTAGCATCATTACTAGTAACTTCAGCACAAGAAATAGACATATATGTTGGATATAATGCAAGCAATAATTCATGCGGAATAGATTCTTCACATACTTCCATTCCTAAACTTTCACATTTCTTTTTAACATCATCAAAGTTCTTTAATATTTCATCTAATTCCTTATCCTTATCATTATTCTCTAATGCTTCCTTGATATAGAAAAGTTTCTTACCTTTAACTGAATTATTTAATGAAGAAGTATATTCTTTACTATCATCAGGTAAACTTGTCATATCCTTATCATCATGTCCTTTAACTATATCTGTAACAATTGCCACATCACGTACATTTCTAGCAAATACTCCCAAATGATCTAAACTAGATGCAAAAGCAAAAAGTCCATATCTACTTATTCTTCCGTATGTTGGTTTAAATCCAACTACACCACCATATGCTGCCGGCTTTCTAATAGAGTCTCCCGTATCTGAACCAATTGCAAATGGTACAATACCAAGAGAAACTGCTGCTGCACTACCAGCAGAAGATCCACCAATTTGTCTTTCTTTATTCCAAGGATTACGTACAATACCTGTGTGTCCAGTAGTACCAGTACCTCCCATAGCAAGTTCATCTAGTACTGTCTTACCCATTAGTACTGCCCCAGACTCTTTTAATTTTTTATATATTGTCGCATCATAAACAGGAACATAATTACTAAGAATATTACTAGATGCTGTTGTAAGTATTCCTTTTGTTGATACATTATCTTTTAGTGCATATGGAATACCAGATAAAATACTCTTACCATTTGTATATTCACATTTATCCATAATTGTTACAAATGGATTATATGTATTCATACTGTCATGTGCTAATTTAACACTCTCATCAAATAATTCTTCAGGTGTTACTTCACCTTTATCAAGCTTATTCCTAAGTTCTAATATATCAGCCATTATTCCACCACCTTTGGAACTTTTACCTGATTGTATAAAGTATCCCCACTATTTTTAAGAACATCTTCAATTGGTAATTCATCAGCTACCACATCTTCTCTCATACATACACCATCTAATTTAAATGGATATACCATTGGTTCAACTTTCTCAATATCTTTAATTTTACCGATTAGTTCCATTTGTTTAATAATTACAGTAAACTCATCTGATAAAGTATCATACTCTGATTCTTCCATTGTAAACATTAATTTCTTAGCTAACATCTTTAATGTTTCTTTATCCATAATATCCCTCTCTTACCTACATTAGTATACCATAAAATATGAAAAAACTTAACCCTTTTTGGTTAAGTTAATATTGTTTAATATTATCACATACACTCATCTTATATTTCCAATATTCTGTATGTAAATTATACGCTAGATCATTTGCCTTTCTAAAATAACTTGAATAATCTCCCATACCAGTATTAGATAATGCTACGACAATATATGGATTGTCTGCAAAGATAATTGAGACATCATGAATAGCACTACCTGTCCAACCACTCTTATTGGCAACTGCATACCCATTTTTACCTTTAATAAATTTTGGCGTAGCATTTAAAAAGTTATCCATTAAGGCATTTCCATATTCATTATCTTCATTATAAAAGCGATATAATTCTTCCATATATATGGTAGCATCATGAGCATTGTTTCCACCCCAATTATTCTTTGCTCTAAATATCGCTGTTGTTCCTAAATCATTCCAAAAAGAAAGCATATTCTCTCTACCATAATTATCCATTAAAATATTGTGAGCTATATTATCACTATATACCGTTGAATATTTTAATAAATCACGAACTTTGTATTTAGTATAAAAACTCTTATATTGAAGTGATCCACTACCTTCCACATATTGTCTAGGAGTATAAGTAAGTTCATCATCCAAATTAATTTTACCCTTACTAACCATCTCATAAATATATATATCCGTCGGTGCTTTAATAGTACTAGCACTAAAAATATCTTGATTTTCATTATAACTTACTGTAAAACCAGTATATATATCTTTATAGACAAAAGCAAAATAATTATTAGACTGATTATAATAATTATTTATATCATTTATTGCATTCTTGACACCATCAGATATTGAATCCATATCTACCTTAGAATTAATACAACTAATTAATTCTGTTGCTGCAACTTTCTTTAAAGTTTCTATATCTAATTCTTTAGTCTCATATGCCTTTGCTTCTTTAGATATTTTTTCTTCTATCTCAACAATTTTATCGACTTTATTACCAAAATAGAATGCCTTAGTCACAACAATACATACTGATATAAATATTAAAATAGCCACAATTGTTAAAAACTTTCTATTAGTAAGTAGTTTACTAATATCCGTCTTTATATCATCAGCATCTAATCCGTCATCAAAATCATTTCCACTATTAATTAGTGTCTGATTCTTATAAACGTCATTCTTTTTATATTCCGTATCATTCGTTTTAACTTCTTCTTTAATAATTTTCTCTATAGCCTCAAGAGGTTTTGGTTCTAGCACATCAAAAACATTATCACTATTGTCCATAAATAGATTTTCATCTACCAACTGATTAAAAGAAACTTTATCTCTATCATTCATATGAACCCACTTCTCTATTCTTAAATAATTTTATCATACTATCTTTAAAATTACAAATAGAACCCTAATAATTAGAGTTCTATTTACTAACTGGAAGTACACTTATCGATCTAACGACTTGTAATAATTCATCGGTAGTCATAACATCACTGACAAGATAATACTCTATTCCATTATCAAACCAATTAGCTGAATTATCATTGACAACAGCAAGAGAAGCTCCGACTAATTCAACTGTTCCATAGGTAGGAATAATTTCAGCCTTATCACTATAACTAACCGTCTCTTCGATTAATGTAAAAGCACTATCTCCAGAGAATGTTAATATCATTCTTTCCCCATCATCAGTACTTACTCTTTCTTGATTTGTAAGATATGTATTAACTGGTAAATACATTGGATATATTATATCGTCAATCGTAGCTGTTTCTTTTGTCTTAGTCCCTTCTTCATTTGGTTCTTGTGTTTCACTAGTATCTTTTTCTTCCTTTTTTTCTTCCTTATTATCTGTATTTATAACTGATCCCAAATCAAAATAAGTATCATTAAAATCGATTTTTAAATCTATCTTATCAAACACCATTGTAATTTGTGGATTACCATCTGCATCCATTACAACAACTTTAGTAGGTAGATAATCATTACCAAGATATATTTTTTGACTTACTAATTTTTCATTATTTGGATAATTAACTGATGAAGTAAAAATATAACCATCATCTACTTTTTCAAACGTCCTATTTCCATCATTACTAAGATCATCCATCAAACTAGATAAAAGATATACTTGACTATTATTATATGGCCAATCACTTTGAAACTTAAAGCTCTTATTTAATGATGGCGTAATAATATATACCCCTTCTTCA
>JAEEGF011460749.1_pt1 | contig 25433 bp, 24 predicted proteins | sample 9134171 | NCBI WGS metagenome assembly JAEEGF01 (sample SAMN16246542, study PRJNA631951) | gut metagenome | biome: gut microbiome; feature: rumen; material: AP-attached | host: Bos | place: Iran: Karaj | collected 2018-10 | reverse complement strand
CTGCGACGCAACGCGAATATGCGCAAATGTCTCGTGAATGGTTCGTGAATTTTTAATTATTTACGATTATTCGCGTGTCATTTACGCACATTCGCGTTGCGCCGCAGGCAAAAGAAAAGGATGTGGTTTCTACATCATATTTGTGAATAGTTTTTTTCTGTCTGCGACGCAACGCGAATATGCGCAAATGAATCGTGACTGTTTCGTGAATAATAAATATTTACTAATATTCGCGTGGCATTCGCGTTTATTTTCGCTCTTGGACGAGCCAAGCGGCAGAGCCGAGCGGCGCCGCAGGCAAAGACTTGAATGATTTGTGCGTATATAAGGAAAAGGGAGTGGTATCCGTGCTCATTCACGTCAAAGCCTTGAGAGCCATTTCTTGGGATTGAGCAACTGGTCCCAATCCTGCAGGCGGAACATCAGGACGCGTGATGATCCCACATTGCCAAGAATCTGATTGGTGGTGACCTGCTGTCCTGCTGTGACGTTGACTGACGAAAGATTGCTGTAGACGGAAATGAACCGACCATGGCGAACCATGACGACATAGCCGTTCTGTCCGGAGTTGTAGACGCGGCTCACCTCACCATTGAATACACAGCGGGCCTGCGCGCCTGGCTGTCCCTCAAGATGCACGCCACTGCTGTTGAGCGTGACGCCGCCTATGACATAGTTGCCAAAGGGACGCACCACGCGGTAACTGCCTGTAATGGGCACCGGCAGCCTGCCTTTGTTGCTGCGGAAGCTGCCCGTGAGCTGGCGGTCGGGGTCGGCGTCGCGATAGGTGGGCGTTGTAGGAGCGGGGCTGCTGGGTCGGCTGGGTCGGCTGGGCCGGCTGGCAGTGCTATTTCGGCGACGGTTGCGGCTGTTGGCGTTATTATTATTGTTGGCATTAGCAGCGGCGGCGGCAGCGGCAGCCTCTTCGCGGCGGCGCTGCTCGGCCAGACGGCGCTGGCGCTCTTCCTCAGCACGGCGCTGGCGCTCCAGCTCCTCGGCAATGAGCTTGTCAATCTTTGCCGTCAGGTCGGCCTCCTCACGCTTCTGCTGGCTGATGAGCTTGTCCAGGGTCTTCTGTTCCTGCTGCATCTCGGCCACGATGCCCTGCTGCTCCGTTTTCTTCTGCTCCATGCCGTGCTGCTCTTCCTCGTTTTGGGCTAACAGCACTTCCAAGTCGCCACGGGCTGCGTTGAGCTCATTCAGCTTCATGTTCACCTGTTCGCTCTTTTGCTTCACGGCCTCGCCTTGTGCCCGCTGGTGAGTGGTGTACTCGTTCATGAAGCGCATGCGACGGTACATCTGGTCAAAGTTGCGGGCGCTGAGCAAGAAGATGAGCTGCCTCTGCGCGTTGCGGTTGCGGTACATATAGCGCACAGAGCTGATGTAATGCTGGCGGCGCTCCTCCAGCTCGTCCTTCAGCACGGTGAGCTGCGAGTCGAGTACGGAGATATTGCCGTTGACGCTGTCGATGACCAGATGGAGGCTGTCGAGCACCAATTGCTTGTTCTCGATGTCGCTGGCCAGTGCCTCCACGTCCTTCAGCCGCATCCGCATTTGGCGTTCCAGCTCCTGCTGGCGCTGGCGGGCCTGCTTCTGCTTTTCACGCAACTGCGAGCGCTGCCGCTCCAGCTGGTTGCGCTGCGAGGGCTGTGAGCGCTGAGTCTGCTGCGTCCGCTGAGTTTGGCGCCGGCTCCTCTGGGCAGGTGCTGCCACGCAGAACGTCAGCAATAAGAGCAGCAGTAACACCCGACGAGAAACAGAGCACAAAGACACAGAGGCACAAAGATTCCCCTCTTTGTGCATCGCTCTCTGTGTCTTTGTGCCTTGGCACTTCATCACATTACAATGCCATGAACCGGCGGAGTATCTCGTCTACATCCACCTCACGGTACTTATCGCTGACGCGGGTTCGTGTCTCCCAGTCATCATCGTTGTTGAGATAATTCAGCTTGATGCCCAGCTTCACTTCCTTCTGCGGCGTGGTGAGCGTGACTCCCATGTCGCTGGGGAAGAGCTTTGAGCCCAAGGTCTTGAAATCGCGATAGTCCCAGTTCAGCTGTGTGTTGCCATGAATGGCGTCGCGATACATGATGTTGGCCATCTTGATGCGTCCTGTCACCTCGTTGACCAGCCAGCTGTAGAACATTTTGCTGCGCACCTTCTCGCCGTCGCCGTCCTCGTAATTGATGAGCGCCTCACCGTCGCCCAATGACTGTGTGGTGAACTGCTGCCGGGCGGCCACGTCAATCGAGTCTTTACCCGGCTGGAACAACTCGTTCCAGAACAGCGCCTGCAGCGTGTTGAAGTTGATGCCGCTGTTGCGCAGGAAGTCAACATAGTAATACGGAGCCTTCAGGAATTGCTTGTTGATGCGGTCCATGATGAGCACATAGTCCTTGGTGAACTCCAGACGTGCTGCCTCGACAAAGCCGAAAGCCATGAGCTGCAGGCGGATCACGTCGTCGCGCTTCATGCGCAGGTTGCCAGTGAGGGAAATCTCCTGGTCGCCCACAGAAACCGAGAACTTCAGCTTCGAGCCCACGAAGGTCATCTTTCGCTGTGCGTGGCTGTCGACCCTGTCCAGCAGTTCCGACTGTTCAGGACTTATGACGACGGGGGTCTCCGTCTCTACTTTTTTGTGCGAACGGCAGGACACCGTTGTGAGGAGCACTGCCAGCAAGGCAATCTTCAATAAACTTGATGGTTTCATTTGCGGAAATATTTTTTATGTTTTATCTTTCTTCTGAGGAGTTTGTTGTCAGGGTCATTGGCCAGCGCCTGCTGCCACAGCTCCATCGCCTTGTCTGTGTCGCCATTGAGGGCGAAGATGTCGCCGGCATGTTCTTTCACCACGCCGTCGATGAGCGAGTCGCTGCGCAGGGCCTGCTCGATGTATATCTTAGCCTCGGCATAGCGTTCCTGGCGGAAGAGTATCCAGGCGTAAGTGTCGAGGTAGGTGGCGTTCTCCGGCTCGGCCTTCACCGTGCGGTAGCTCATCCTTTCGGCCTCGTCTAAGCGTTCACCTTTCAGGCTGAGATAATAGGCATAGTTGTTCAGGCATCCTATGTTGTCTTCCTTCCACACCAGACAGGAGTCGTAGGCGGCAAAGGCTTCCAGCTCGCGTCCGTTCTGATGCAGCAGGTCGCCCATGACGGCGTAGAAGTCGCTGACAATCTCGGGGATGCTCTGCTCGTTGATGACGTTGATGCCGTTGCGGAAAGCCTCAAGGGCATGGTCTTTGTCATCTTTCTGATAGTAGGCCATGCCTTGATAATAGTAGAACACCATTTCCTCCGGGTTATACTGTCGGGCATCCTGACAGAGGGCGATGACGGTGTCGTGCTGCTCTTCTTCCCATGCCATCTGTACCAGCTTCAGGCGGGCGGCGGCATGGTCGGGCGCCAGCTGGAGGGTGTAGGTGAAGGCTTGCTTGACGCTGTCGTCAGGCATCTGCTTCAGTTGCATGTAGACGGCCTTCAGCTCGGCGATGTCGGCACTGGGCTCGGGCTGGTCGAGCAGTTCGTTGAAGAGGCCGAGCACAACGGTGCTGTCGCCCTGCAGCTGCTCGTTCTCGATGATAATCTGCCGCATCTGCCCTATCTTGTCATCGACGGAGGCTTTGGGGTTGAGCAAGATGGCATGGTTGACAGAGTCGGCAGCCGCCTCGTCGCCTATACGTATATAATAGGTGCGCAACACCTGCTGTGCGCGCAGGTTGCTGGGGTCTTCTGTGAACACCTGCTGCAGCACGTCGTAGGCCTCATTGAAACGGTCGGCCACAAGCAGCGTGTTGGCATAGAGGGTGCGATAGGTGGGGTCGTTGGGATAGTGCTCGGCCAGCTGGCGCATCTCGCTGATGGCAGCGTCGGCATTGCTCTGCTCGATGTAGATGCGGCACTTGGCCAGCGTGGTTTGCTCTGTGGGGCCGTCGAGGGCCTCCATCCTGTCGAGCGTGGCAATGGCCTTGTCGAGGTCCTCCTGCCGCATGTAGAGAACGTAGAGTTTTTCCAGCAGGTCCTGGCGGCTCTTGTCGGCTTCGTACATCTGTTCCATCATCTCAGCCCCTTCGCCGATGGCTCCCGACTGGATACTGGCGTAGGCCATGCGCTCGAGAAACGTCATGTTCTTGGGCTCGAGGTCGCAGGCGCGACGGAAGGCATTGAGGGCCTGCTCGTTCTGCTCCATGTCGGCATAGAACTCACCGAGGAAATAGTAGGTCTCGGCAGCCTCGGGGCACATCTCGCGACAGCGCATCAGCAGGTCGAAGGAAGCGGTGAGGTCGCCCTTCTGACGCTGCAGCAGCGCCTCGTGGAACAAAACGTCAAATTGCCGCTTGACTTCAGGATGGCCCGATTTCAGGCTGTCGACTTCTGACATCAGACAACAAGCTTCAGCCTTTGAATTGGCAGGAAATGCGAATCCAAAGAAAACTGTTAAAAGTAAAAACAATCCTTTTCTGAAGCCCATAAGATGAAGTATGAAATGTAAAAAGTGTAACGTCTGAAGTCCAAAGCCTGAAGTCTGAAGTCAGAATTCCAAAGTCTGAGGTCTGTAAAACGATGGTCTATAAACACTGTGCTCTTATTGTAGGCCGGTGTGCCCATAGCCGCCAGCTCCGCGTTGTGTCTCGTCGAGGCTTTCCACCTCCACCAGCTCTGCCTGCTCATGGCGTGCCACAACCATCTGTGCGATGCGCTCTCCGTCGTTGACGGTGAAAGGCTCCTGCGAGAGGTTGATGAGCAGCACGCCCACCTCTCCTCTGTAGTCGGCGTCTATGGTTCCCGGCGCGTTCAGCACAGTAATGCCATGCTTCAGAGCGAGTCCGCTGCGTGGCCGCACCTGTGCCTCGTAGCCTGGCGGCAGTGCGATGTATAGCCCTGTAGGTATGAGCCGTCGCTCCATGGGCTGCAACATGATGGGCTCCTGCGTGTCCGCCCTTAAATCCATGCCGGCACTCAGCTGCGTGGCGTAGGCAGGCAGGGGGTGGCGGCTGCGATTCACTATCTGTATTTTCATTGTTTACTATTATAATTGTGCCAATGCTTCTTTAGCAGGTATATACTGGAAGCCGCCTTCTTTCGGCGAGACGACGATGGTCTCGTTGCGCAGCGCTTTTTCTTCCAACATCCGTCTCTCAGCCAACCGTAGTCCGGTCTCTAACTTACGGGTGAAATTCTTTACTTCTTTATTTGACATAAGTCAGCATTTTTTCGTATGATACGTTTTCGAGGATTTCTGTTTTAGCATTCAGTCCGCCTGTGGCTACTGTGCGGCGCGGCGTGTCGCTGTTGTCGAAGACAGCCCAGTAGTCTACCAGCGGTATGAACAGTTTGAAAAGATTGTCGATGCCCGCTGCATAGCGCCGTGTGATGGTGCTCTTGGCAATGTCGTGGCCGCCCTTACTGACACGCTCAGCCACGCGTCGCATGGCCAGCTGCGGGCTGTTGAGCCAGAAGTAGAGCAGGCTGACGCGATAGTCCTGGCTCTTGGCGCGCCGGACAAGGTTGACATAAGAACGCGTGGCCAGAGTCGTCTCGATAGAGAAACTCTCGTCACGCGCCAGCAGGTCGTCAATGCGCTGCAGCATCAGCCGTCCGGCCTCGATGGCTACACTTGTGGGGTTGAATGGCGACAGTCCGCGGGCTATCTCGTCGGCATTGACAAACTCCTTGCACCCGAGGATTTCGGGCAGCACCGTGTAGGAGGCGGTGGTCTTACCCGCCCCGTTACAGCCACTGATGATATACAAGTTCTTTGCCATCATGTTCCCAAGTTGGGTGCAAAGTTACGAATTATTCTTTGAACTGCCTTAAATTATATGTTAAAAAGGAAAAAACAAGGCGAAACAAAGCGTTTCTCCCCTCTGCTGTCGGGAGCGTCTGTCCCTCTCATGATGTGGCTGTAAACCTCTGTCCCTCTCATGATGTGGCTGTTGCCACGCTCATGATGTGGCCTGCCGGTCGTGGGTGCACGCTTCGTGCACACCTGCCAATCTGAATAAGCGGAAGAACGAAATAATTCGTGCTGTACGGATGAAGTGACATAGTTGCGTCGCTATTTAGGTCAGTTATGTTCCGCTAAGCGGACTTTTAAAAAACCAATAAAAACAAGAAAAACAAATAAAAACATTTTGGGACAATAGCTTTTCTATGGGTTTCACCCATGTGAGAATCCTGCAGTTTCAAGGCTGCATGGGTTTTAAAAGTTTCCTGCCGAGAAACCATCGGTTTCTCGGCAGGAAACCATCGGTTTCTCGGCAGGAAACTTTTGCATAAAAGCCCCAGATGGCAAAAAGACACATGCTGTACGTATGGAGTGACATAGTTATGGCGCGAAATAGGTCAGTTCGTTACCCGAGTTATGTCGTCCCTTCGGGACTTTTCGCTGCGCCTTGCCCTTCGCGTAGCTCAATGCGCAGCCATCCCCTCTTGAACCCTGCCCTTACGGGAAGGGGTTCTTGCCTTGCAAGCGTCCTTCGGCCGAGCGAGGGGTGGGGTCTGTAACTTCTTCGCCGCCTCATATTCGCTGTTCCTTCTTCGCTGATAAAATATTACAGACATTACAGACCCCACCTCTGCCCCTCCCCTTGAAGGGAGGGGAGTGCCTCACGGAGTTCCTGCGGTGGGCAATGCGATAGCTATTGTACCAAATGAGAAAATTTACGAATTTGTTTTTCTTGTTTTTATTGGTTTTTATTGTTTTTTTCTCAGGCCGCTTCGCGGTATCAACTCACATAGATAGCGACGTAACTATGTCTCATTCATCCGCACAGCACGAAAAATTACGGACAGTTTTAAAACAGTAAAAGTGAGGAGGCGATGAGCACCTGCAGGCTTTATTTTCCTGCGTGCGAACCCGCCAGCACGGCCTCGCGCATTTTCTTCTGCAGGCCGCTGGCAAAAATGAAATCGGTGAGGCGGGTGTTGGTCGAGTCCATGATCTGGCCGCTCTGCCCCTGCCACTCCTTGTGTCCTTCGTAGATGAATATGATATTCTCGCCAATGCCCATGACAGAATTCATGTCGTGGGTATTGATGATGGTGGTCATTTTGTATTCATGGGTGATGGAGTGAAGTAGGTCGTCGATGACGAGCGATGTCTTCGGGTCGAGGCCGCTGTTAGGCTCGTCGCAGAACAGGTACTTGGGCTGCAGGGCTATGGCACGTGCTATGGCCACACGCTTCTGCATGCCGCCGCTGATTTCGCCCGGGAACTTCTGGTCGGCATCTGTCAGGCTCACGCGGTCCAGACACTCCTTGGCACGGCGCTCGCGCTCGCGCAGTGTCATCTGCGAGAACATGTCGAGCGGGAACATCACATTTTCAAGCACCGTCATCGAGTCGAACAGCGCAGCCGACTGGAAGATCATGCCCATCTCGCGCCGCATGAACACTTTCTCTTGCTTTGACATGCGCACAAAGTCGCGCCCGTCGTAGAGCACCTGACCGCTGGTAGGCTCCAGCAGGCCTACCAGATTTTTCATCAGCACCGTCTTGCCACTGCCGCTGCGGCCGATGATGAGGTTGGTGATGCCGTCTTCGAAGGTGGTCGAGATGTCCTTCAGCACGTCCTTTGACGTCGTCGTGCCGTCGGGAGCCGTCTCTTCAAAGCTCTTGTAGAGGTTTTTTACTTCAATCATCTTTCTGATTTGGATGCAAAGATACACATTTTCCTTCATATTATCTCCGTATTCCTTTTTTTTTTCTATTTTTGCGTCGAAATGATGTCACAAAACCAATGTTTGTGCGTATATAGGATAGAATGACGCAAGAGGAATACAAGGACGAAGTCAGGCGCATACGCCCTAAGCTGCTCTCTGTGGCGCGGCGCTATGTCGATGACGACGATGCTGAGGACACTGTGCAGGACGTGCTGCTGCGCCTGTGGCAGATGCTCGACCAGCTGCGCCTGCCCATCGATGCCCTTGCCACGGTGCTGGTGCGCAACCACTGCATCACCCTGCTGCGAAAGCAGCGCCGCGCCGCCGAGCTTCCTGCCGCCACCGTGCCCGACGGTTTCCCCGTCGGAGCCGACGACGACAACGCCGAAGAGTACCTCGACCGACTGATGACCATCGTCGAGCGCCTGCCATCGCTGCAGCAGACCATCCTGCGGCTCCGCCATATAGAGGGGATGGAGATGGCCGACATAGCCAGGCTCACCGGGAGCAACGAGGTGGCTGTGAGAAAAGCACTGAGCCGAGCCCGTCAGGCGGTGAGGCAGAAGTTCCTGAATGAAGTGCCCCCAGAATGAGCAAACAAAAAAGTTACAACGAAATGACCGATAATATCTTGAAGATACGCACCCTGTTAGACCGTTTCTTCGACGGCGAGACGACGGTCAGCGAAGAGCAGGAGCTCTATGCCTTCTTCCGTGAGACCGTCGACCTGCCCGATGACCTGGCATCCTTGCGTCCCATGTTCGTCGCATACGATGCTGCTCAGTCTGTTGCGTTGTCCACGCAACCGGCGAAACGGCCTGCACCTCGTCGCCGTTGGCTGCCCTGGGCTGTGGCTGCCGCAGTCACCGTACTGCTGATGGGAGGTGCCATGCTCCTTTTCAATCGCAGTCAGCAGCCTGTCAGCGATGAAGGTGAAGAACTGATAGCCTATATCTACGGCCAGCGCACCACTGACCCGGCTGTGGTGCTGGCCGAAATGAACGCTACGATGATTGCGATGCAGGGCGATGGCTCCGACGTGGTGGAAGAGCAACTGAAGGCAATGTTTGAATATTAATATAATAATGTATATGAAACGACTGTTGTTTTGTTTATCATTGATGGCTTCTCTCCTGTCGGTCGGCAGTGCTTCGGCACAGACAGGGCTGAAGATGAACGACCTGTTCGAGGGGCGTGTCATCTCGCAGGAGCGCATGGTGGAGACCCGCGTGCGAGGCAAGTCGCTGGAGAAATACCAGTTGACCTACTATCGCAGTGTGCGACTGAACGCCACTGACGAAGAAGCCGTGTATCTGCGCCAGCTGTTGGGACAGGATGCGGATCGGAGCATCGATATGCTAACCTATCGCAAGAACCCTCACCGATGGGACACCTGGACATGTAAGCTGCAAATGCCGTCGGCTGGCAGCAAGAACCGCTTCCTGTGCTTTCAGGAGGTGTGGAACAAAGAGCACGACCAGTGCGAAGTGACCGTCATCTATATGGAGGGCACCGTCGGCAGCTTGGAAGAACTGGAAGAAAAGTTGAAAAATTAAAAGAATAAAAAAATGAAACGTATCGCTTTTTTATCATTTGTCATTTGCTGTTTGTCATTTAGCAGCGTAGCTGCACAGACAGACACGCTCGTCATCAACGAGCCGAACAAGGTAACCATCGTCAGCAACGACTCCCTGCAGCGTGTCATCGTCAACGGCAGGCGTGGCGACAGCGACTTTGTCTATCAGAACACCATCCGCCTCGTGGACGGCAACTACGAGAGCAATGTCAGTATCAGCCGCGACCACTGGGAACTTATCCCTTCTTTGCCAGTAGGGCGCAGCAGGAACACGGCCGATGACGGCACTAACCGTTTTGACCACCGTAACGTGATTACGGCTCACTTGGGTGTCGGCTTCACTGCGCCGACCAAGGCCGACAGCCGCTTGGACTTCTCAACGTTTAAGTCGTGGGAGTTCTTCGCTAATATCATTCAATGGGATCACGCCATGGACCGGCGGTGGCGCGATAAATTCTCATTCGGACTGGGCATCGACTGGCGCAACTACCGCATCACCGACGACATGCTGTTCACGAAGGGAGAGGATGGCAATGTCACCGTCGGCCGCTATCCGCTGGAGTTTGAGCCGAAGTTCTCGCGCATCAAGGTCTTCTCGCTCACAGCCACCCTGCGCTACGAGCATGACTTCGGCTACGGCTTCGCCATTGGTTTCGGCCCCGTGGTGAACTTCAATACCTATGCCTCCATCAAAACACGCTACAAGTTCCTGGGCGAGAAGCAGAAACGGATAGAGAAGAACATCCGCCAGCGTCCCATCACCATCGACTGGATGCTGAACATGAGGATTGCCGATTTTCCCTTCTACGTGAAATACAGCAACGACGACGTGCTGAAGGACGGCGGCATCAAGTTCCGTTCGCTGTCCTTCGGCCTCTATCTGTAATCGATTCAATTTTCGCAAGTTTTGGAGTTAAAGGAGTTAAAGACAATAGCTTTGCTATGGATTTCAACCCAGAGACGAAGGCTGCCAGAGGACGTAGTTGCTGATGCGCACTTCGCCGCCTGCGAATGAACGGTACATAAAAAAGCCCGAAGGGGCGACAGAAACGGTGCACGTGTTCTGTCGCCCCTTCGGGAGTTGTGATGGCAGTTACTGAGTAGAGTTGCTGTCCACCTGCACTGCTTTGGGCAGAGGAATCTCCTCTCTCGGCCCCTCGTACAGGAAGTCGAAGATGCCGTAGCCAATGATTGCCAGCAGCACTGCCAGTATGACCATGTGAATGATGAAGCGTCGCCGTTCCTTGTCGTCAACCTGTCGGCGTCGTTTCTTCTTTGGCGGTTCCTCATCCGACTGTCCTGTAGGCACAAGCATACGTCCTAAGGGCTTCGGTGGATGGTTTTCGGTTACGGGCTCCTCATGCCAGTTGATTCTTTCCATGCTATGTTCGTCTGTTTTTTAGTCCGTGTCATTCTGGTGCTGTCATTCAGCTACGTGTAAACCGGGCGCTCACTTCATCCGCCATTCGCCATTCCTTTCCACCATGGGCACAACAATCTCCTCCTGAGAGGCGTCGTCGTAAGTCATTTTCAGGAAGACCTGCATGATGTGGAGGGCTGTGTCGGGCTCGGCATGCGAGAAGTCGATGTTTCTCACAACGCCGCGCTGCCGCTCCGTTTTCAGCACGTGCTGCTTGTAGAACATAATCAGCTGCTGGCGCTGCTCTTCGTTGATACTGTCAGCGATGACGCGCCCCCTGATGAATTTCTCTGGTTTGTTCTGTATGTACAGCGCCCTGTAGCACTCGAGCGCCACGCCGCCCGCCCGCGTCTCATCGTCCACAGGCAGCGTCTTTGTTTGGTCGGTGCAGCACAGCAGCAGCACCGCAAACAGTCCTGTCAAGATTCTTCTCATGCTTTGTAGGTTCGTGTAAGTCTTTTATTTCTGGCGCACGAAGACGTTGATGGGTGTGCCTGTGAGCGTCCAGTTCTCGCGAATCTTGTTCTCGAGGAAGCGCTTGTAAGGCTCCTTCACATACTGTGGCAGGTTGGCGTAGAAGATAAAGGTGGGAATCTGCGTGTCGGGCACCTGACTCACATATTTTATCTTGATGTACTTGCCCTTGATGCTGGGCGGCGGCGTGGCCTCGATGAGTGGCAGCATTACCTCGTTGAGCTTTGTGGTGCCGATGCGCAGCTTGCGGTTCAGATAGACCTGCTTGGCCGTCTCCAGGACTTTGAAGATGCGCTGCTTGGTCAGGGCCGAGGCGAAGATGATGGGGAAGTCGCGGAAGGGCGCCATGCGCTCGCGGATGGCATTCTCGAAGGTGTCGATGACGATTTGCGACTTCTCCTCTACCAGGTCCCATTTGTTCACCACCACCACCAGCGACTTGTTGTTCTTCTGTATGAGCTGGAAGATGTTCATGTCCTGTGCCTCGATGCCTCGCGTGGCGTCAATCATCAGGATGCACACGTCGCTGTTCTCTATGGCCCTGATGGCGCGCATGACGCTGTAGAACTCCAAGTCCTCTGTCACCTTGCTCTTGCGGCGTATGCCGGCCGTGTCGACCAAGTAGAAGTCGAATCCGAACTTATCGTAGCGTGTATAGATGCTGTCGCGCGTGGTGCCGGCGATGTCGGTCACGATGTGCCGGTCCTCGCCGATGAAGGCGTTGATGATGCTCGACTTGCCGGCGTTGGGCCTGCCCACCACGGCAAAGCGCGGAATGCCTTCCTCCAGCCCGTCGTCCTTCTTGTCAGGCAGCAGCTCCAAGACTTTGTCCAACAGGTCGCCCGTGCCGCTGCCCGTGGCGGCGCTGATGCAGTAGGGGTCGCCCAGGCCCAGCTTGTAGAAGTCGTACTGGTTGTAGAGGTCCTTGTTGTCGTCGGCCTTGTTGGCCACCAGCACAACAGGCAGCTTCGACTTCCTCAGAATCTGCGCCACGTCCTCGTCCCAGTCGGTCACGCCGTTCTTGATGTCACAGAGGAACAGCACCAGGTCGGCCTCCTCCGTGGCGATGATCACCTGCTTGCGAATCTCCTCCTCGAAGATGTCGTCGCTGTTCACCACCCATCCGCCGGTGTCGACAACGGAAAATTCCTTGCCGTTCCAGTCGCATTTGCCGTACTGGCGGTCACGCGTCGTGCCGGCCTCATCGCTCACGATGGCCTGACGGCTCTTCGTCAGGCGGTTAAACAATGTGGACTTGCCCACATTGGGACGCCCCACAATGGCTACTAAGTTTCCCATAACAGAATATTTGGTGCAAAAAGTAGTAAAAATACAACGCTGTTACAACATATTGATTTCCTCTGGTGAGAGATAGGTTATCGCAGCTATCTCTTCAATGCTTTCTCCTCTCTCCTTCATCCTGCGGGCTATTTCCAAAGCCTTTTTCTGCTCACCCTCAGCACGCCCCTCAGCACGCCCCTCAGCACGCCCCTCTGCACGCCCTTCGGCACGCCCCTCAGCACGCCCCTCAGCACGCCCCTCAGCACGCCCCTCGGCACGCCCCTCAGCACGCCCCTCAGCACGTCCCTCAGCACGCCCCTCTGCACGCCCCTCGGCATGTCCCTCAGCATGTCCCTCCGTCCAGCCGTCGGCCTTGGCAGTCTCGATGGCGTCTTTGGCGGCATGCACGCTCACCATGTATTCGCGATAAGCACGGCGCTCTTCCTCGTTCATGCTCATGTAGGCCAGCTTACGGCGCGCCTCCTGTAGACCGGGAACGGTGGTGTCGTCGCGGATGGCACCATCCTTCAGATAGGCCATCCATTCCTCTATGGGTGTCTTGGCCACCTCATTAAAGCGGTCAACAATCAAAAGGAAATACTCGGGGAACACGTCTTTGGGCATCGTCATACGGCGGTGCTCACTTTCCATGTAGCTCTTCTCTTTCCGGGTGTTGAAGCGCAGCACTGCATCCTTGTTGGTCATGCCGCGGAAGGTGGTCACGCCGTGGAAAGCATAGTCATCGCCGGAGCCGAAATTGAAGTAGAGAATGTTGACAGAGTACACTTTCCTGATGACCTCGTAGTCCTGACCTATGCCTATCTGGTCGCAGATGTTGGTGGCCGTACCGAAGAGGATGCGCTGGAAGAAGTCGCGCTCCTTTGTCAGCTGTACCTCCACGATGATGAACTCGCCTTTCTCGGTCTTTGCCTTCACGTCCACGCGGTTCCCTTTGTCCTCAAAGCTGTCCTTGTTGTTCGCGCTCTCCAGAATCTCGGTGATGGTGACTGGCTGTCCGATGAGCACGTGGATAAGTCCCTCGAGCACCTCTTTGTTGGCCTTGTCGCGCAGGATGCGCTTGATGGCCCAGTCGAAGCGTATGTATTTACTGTTCTCTGTCATAGGTGCAAAGGTACAAAAAAATCTCCGAACCGCCAAGCGATTCGGAGAATAATTCACAAACATTTGTAATAACAGTGCCTACGCCGTCGCTCGGCTTTGCCGCTTCGCTTGTCGAAGGACACGAATATCCATGTATGACTCAAAGCCAAAAGCACAAAAGAGTGTGGAGATTAAAAGACAGGCTCAACTATTTTGTTGGAAGCCATCATTTCGTTGATAATGCTCAGGGCTGACGGCCTTCCAATAGAAAAATGCTCGTCGGAATAGTCGGCCACAAGGTTTGACAGCAGATCCAATTCAATGCTGTTGGGGTCATTACGAGGCGTATCGTCGGTCACCAAAGGCAGCAGTTGCTCCACACGGGCTACAGCCCAGTTATACTGTTCTTCGTTTTCTATCCTTGTCATTCTATGATTCCTCCTTCTTAATTTATATTGTCATGCAATCTATTTTGTCATATTCTTGGTGCGTCCCCACGAAGCAAAGGTAGAAGCGCATCAGGATGTAGCGTCTATGGCGTATATAGCCTTCCACCAAAGCACTTTCACCCATGAAAGTAAAAGAAAAACAGATTTTCGTTTTGCTTTTCGCTCGCTTCTTCGTACCTTTGCAGCGAAATGAAGAGCCTTCCCATCCTGCTGCTGACGTGGCTGCTGCTGACAGGCAGTGCGCAGGCACAACGCTTTGCCATCGGCGGACGCATCACCGACGCCGAGACGGGACAGGCTGTGGAGTTTGCTTCAGTGTTGCTGAGCGGCAGCGGTCTGTGGGCTATCACCGATGAAATGGGCAATTTTCGCATCAACGGTGTGCCGGGCGGTCAGGAGACGATGACCGTGCAATGTCTGGGATATGAGAAGCGTCAGATGACCCTCACCCTTCGCAAGGACATGGCTAGCATGAGCATCAAGCTGAAACCCACCTCGCTGAAAGTGGACGAGGTGACGGTGACGGCACGGCGCAAGCAGGACGAGGCCACCACAAGCTATACCATCGACCGCCACGCCCTCGACCAGCAGCAGTTGCTGAACCTGAGCGACGTGGCTGTGCTGCTGCCCGGCGGCAAGACCGTCAACCCCACGCTGATGAGCGATGCACGCCTGGCTCTGCGCAGTAGCAGTCAGGAGGGTGGCAACGCTAGCTTCGGCACGGCCATCGAGGTGGACGGGATGCGCTTAGACAACAATGCCGCACAAGGCGAGACGGCCGGCGCCTCAACGCGCACGCTGAGTGCCAGTGACGTGGAGAGCATCGACATCGTCACGGGCATACCCTCGGTGGAATATGGCGACCTGAGCAACGGCATTGTGAAGGTGAACACCCGGCGGGGCAAGTCGCCTTTCATCGTCGAGGGAAAGCTCAATCAGCACACGCGGCAGATTGCCGTAAACAAAGGCTTTGCGCTGGGCCTGCACCGAGGGGTGCTGAACGCTTCGGTGGAACATGCCCGCTCGTTCAGCGACGCTGCCTCGCCGCACACCGCCTATCAGCGCAACATCCTCTCACTGCGCTACAGCAACATCTTCATGCAAAACACCAGCACGCCGCTGACCCTCTCGGCCAGTTTGACGGGCAACATCGGCGGATATAACTCGGAGAGTGACCCCGACGAGGAGCTGGACGACTACCAAAAGGCGCGCGACAATGCCTTGCGTGCTCACATTGACGTGCAGTGGCAGCTGCGCCGCCCGTGGCTCACCAACCTGCAGCTGCAGGCCAGCTTCTCCTACTCCGACCGCAAGCAGGAGAGCTATACGCACAGCAGCAGCGCCTCTACGCAGCCCTATATACATGCCACCGAGCAGGGCTACTTCATTGCCGACCTCGGCCCTACCGGCTATTGGTACACGCGCAGCTTCCTCGACTCGAAGCCGATGACGTGGGGCGCAAAGATGAAAGCCGAGCAAATAGCTCAAGGGACGGCGCTGAAGGGGCAGTGGAGAAACCGCCTGATGGCCGGACTTCAGTGGAGCGGCAGCCGAAACTTAGGGCGAGGCTCCTACTACGACGACCCTGCTCTCACACCCACCTGGCGCGAATACTGCTACGACCAGTTGCCCGCCATGAACAATCTGGCTCCCTACATTGAGGACAAACTCTCGCTGACCGCTCCGGGGCGCATGGGCACCGCCTACGAACTGACGGCAGGACTGCGTAGCGACATCACGATGATAGGTGGCAGCGACTACGGAACGGTGAGCAGCCTCTCGCCGCGATTCAATGGCCGTGTGGTCTTCTGGCGACAGCGCAACAAGCGATGGGTCAGTCATTTGGAGATGCACGCCGGCTGGGGGAAGAGCGTCAAGCTGCCATCCATGCAGGTGCTCTACCCGGCGCCGGCCTACTCCGACCTGCTGAGCTTCGCCTCCACATCGACGGCCAGCAACACGTCCTACTACGCTTATCACACCTTCCCCACCAAGGCACAGTACAACCCCTCGCTTCGCTGGCAGCACACCGCCCAAACCGACGTAGGCGTGGAGATGACCGTCAAGGGCACACGCATCAGCCTCTCCGCCTTCCGCCACAAGACGCAGAACAGCTACATGTCTGCCCGCACCTATACGCCTTTTGCCTATAGATACACGGGTCAGACGGCTATACAGCAGAGCGGCATCAGTGCCGAGGACCGCAGCTATAGCATTGACCAGCAGACAGGAACAGTGACGGTAAGCTCTGTCAGCAATCCCTCTGTTCGGAAGGAGCTGGCCTACACCGACCGTCGCACCTACACCACCAACCAGTATTTCACCAACGCCTCACCCCTGAGCCGCTACGGCGTGGAGTGGATGCTGGATTTCGCACAGTTCAGGGCACTGAGCACGCAGCTGCGCATCGATGGCAACTACTACTATTACAGGGGTCTCAGCGATGTGCTCTTCGCCGATGTGCCCTTGGGCGTCAGCAACATACAGAGCGACGGCCAGCCTTATCAGTATGTGGGCTACTATCGAGGCGCCTCGACCACCACGGCGGGCTCTGTCGCCAGCGCATCGGCCAGCAACGGTGCCCTGCAGAAGCAGCTGAACCTGAACGCCACGCTGACCACGCATGTGCCCCGGCTGCGCCTCATCGTGGCACTGCGCTTGGAGAGTTCGCTCTATCACTACCGGCGCGCACTGAGCGAGCTGGACGGAGCTGGGCGTGGCTATATGGCCGACGAGGGCGGTGGCTACGTCGGCGAGCCTTACGATGCCAGCAGCCGCGACAAGTTCGTCATCGTCTATCCTGAATACTACAGCACATGGGACCGGCCCGACGAGCGCATCTCCTTTGCCGAGAAGTTCCTCTGGGCCAAGGACAACGACCCGCAGCTCTACAACGACCTGGCAAAGCTCGTCGTACGCTCGAACTACGCCTACACCTTGAACCCCAACCGGCTGAGCAGCTACTTCTCGGCCAACCTCAGCGTGACGAAGGAACTGGGCGACCACCTCTCGGTGTCGTTCTACGCCAACAACTTCTTCAACTCCATGCGACGCGTACGCTCTACGCAGACCGACCTTGAGACATCGCTTTTCGAGAGCGGCTACATACCCAGCTATTATTACGGACTGTCATTACGGCTCAAGATATGAAACGATTCTGCCTGTTCCTCCTTTGCCCGCTTCTGCTGGCGTGCAGCTACGACGAGAGTCTGAGCCTCTGCGAGCTGCGCGTACAGTTAGCCTATCAGCAGGCATCCTTCAGCGAGCCTCAGAACGCCCGCGTCAGGGTGGAGTTGAAGGACCAGCATGCGCAGATTTTCGTCGATTCCACCGGCATTGACAGCACGGCGCGCTTCACGGTGCCGCCGGGCATCTACGAAGCCAGCACCAGCGCCGTCTACGTCGATTCTACCGAGGCCACATGGTGGCGCTATGTCTTCAATGGCATCCGCAGTCAGATTGTCGTCTCGCCCGACAGCCTCAACCAAGTGGAGATGCAAGTGAAAGTGACCCGCAAGCGCGTGGTACATTGAAGGGAGAAAATAGAGAACATTAAAAGATACTGAACCATGAAAAAGAAGCTATTTGCACTAATGATGTTTGGCGTAAGCTTCGGCACCGCCGAAGCCCAAAGCTGGCGTCTCGTCATCAACAAGACCGACGGGCAAACCATAGAGCTGAACACGGCCGACATCCGGGACATCCAGTTCATCGGCGAGGAACAAACGCCGCCCATCCTGCCCGACCAGAACGTGGACCAAATCATCATCAAGGAGGTGTACAACGGTGGCTGCCCGATGGACGAGGGCACCAAGTTTTTCCAGATGGACAAGTGCATCATCCTCTATAACAACTGCCCTCAGCAGGCCGTAGTGAACAACCTCTGCTTTGGCATGGCCACGCCCTACAATGCCGAATCGCCAAGCATCGGCACCATCTATGGAGAAGACGGCAGCCTGGTGTATGAGAACGAAGGCTTTATTCCTGCGCAGAACGGCATTTGGTACTATCCGTACTCGCTGGTCATCGAACCCTATTCTCAGGTGGTTATCAATGTGCAGGGCGCCATCGACAATACCGCCACCTACTCGCAGTCGGTGAACTACGCCAACAAAGACTATTTCTGTATGTATGACCCTGAGAGCGGCTACAACAACACCAAATACTATCCCACGCCAGCAGATGTCATTCCTACCTCCCATTACCTGAAGACGGTGAAGTACGGACAGGGCTACGCATGGGCACTGAGCGTCACCTCGCCGGCACTCTTCATCTTCCAGCCGCAAGGCGTCAGCCCCGTTGACTACGCCAATCAGGCTGATAACCTCTGGTATGCACCGGGCGTGGCACAGACCTCAGTCTATGCCTGCATCCGTGTGCCCAACGAGTGGGTAATCGACGCCGTGGAGGTGTTCAATGCCGTCAAAAAAGAAGATAGCAAGAAGCGCCTGACGGCCGACCTCGACGTGGGCTATGTCTATCTGACGAACAAGCTGGGGCATTCGCTCTACCGCAACGTGGACAAGGAACTGACCGAGTCGCTGCCTGAGAACAAGGGCAAGCTGGCGTATGGCTATGCCCTCGGCGTAGACGGCAGCACCGACCCTGCCGGCATCGATGCCGAAGCCAGCATGCGCAACGGCGCTCACATCGTCTTCCAAGACAACGACAACAGCAGCGAGGACTTCCACGAGCGGCAGAAGTGCTCGTTGAGAGCCGGGAATTGAGATTTGAGGATTGAGCATGATGAATAGACTCTTGTTGTGCGTGCTGTTTGCAAGCCTGGCCATGAAAGGACAGGCGGGCGACGGTTTGCCAACAAATGAGCAGCTCTCAACGCTTAACTCCCAATTCTCCATTCTCAAGCTGAGCGACGCTTGGCTCACGTCGTCCAACGCGGCGGCGCTGACACGCTATGCGGCCCGCAATGCGGCACAGGCAGAGCTGTCGCTGACGAAGGCAAAGGGCGGCTTCACTGACTTCAGTGGTTCGCCCGACGTGCTGCAAGGCAATGCCGCCGTAGAATCTTTCTACAGGCTCAGCAGCCGCACCGTGGTCTATGGCGCCATGAGCTACGACAACTTCTCGGGCAAGGACATGGCCGGCTCGGTGTTTTCGGCCAACCGGCATCTGCCCTTCGACATCATTGAGGACTCGCTCTGCAACTCAGGCACGAAGCACCGCGACACCTACCGCCTGGCGGGAGGCTTTGGATACAACGTGTCTGGCGGTTTGGCCGTCGGAGCCAGCCTCGACTACACCGCCGCCAACTATGCCAAGTACAAGGACCTGCGCCATAAAAACAAGCTGATGGACATGACGATCACCGCCGGACTCTTGGTGCCCGTAGGCCGCTACGTGCAGATAGGCGCCAACTACCTCTATCAGCGCACCACCGAGAGCATCGTGTTCAGCACCTACGGCAAGAGCGACCGCAACTACGTGTCGTTCATCAACTACGGACCGTACATCGGCCAAGTGGAGCAGTTTGGCAGCACGGGCTTCACCGACAAGAGCCGCGAGATGCCTTTGGTTGACGACTGCGACGGTGCTGGCTTGCAGCTCAGCGTGGGCAACACGCCTGCATGGCAGTTATATAGCGCCTTCACCTATGCTCACCGCCGCGGCTACTACGGACGCCGCTCGCCTTACACCATCACGTTCACCCGCCACAAGAGCCATGTCTACCAGTATGATGCGCGGCTCTCTCACCAGACAGAGAAAGCCAGACTCTTTCTCGGCTTTTGCCTGGATGCTGAAAACTTAGAGAACGTGCTGCCAGGACGCCTGGAGCAGAAGAACGAGACAGGCGCCACGCACTATGAATACTTTGCACCCGTGAAAAGCGCCAACCGCCTCTGGGTTGACGGGCAGGTGAGCCTTCGCGCCGACCTTTCCCCGCTCTCGGCCGAGCCTCTTACCACGCCCGGCACCATGTCGGCATGGACATTGGAAGGCGGCATGCGCTGGGCGCATCACAAGCAGACGGCCTATCTCTATCCCTACTATCGTCGTCAGCACTACACCTCCTACGAGCCTTTCGTCAGCCTGACACGTCACATCTCAGCACGTCGCGGCGTGTGGACCCTGCAGGCCAGCGCCTCCTTCCGCCACGGCGACGGTACGCCGGCCGACGACGGCACTTTCACGGAGCCAAGCGACAAGCAGACGCCGCCGCCCACGATGGACGCGTATTTCTGGCGCGACTACCAGTGGATGAACGCCGCCCAGTATGAGGTAGGAGCCAGCGGCCAGTACAGTTTCATCATGCCCTCCACAGCCATGAAGACCTACGTCCGCATCGCCCTGAGTCACCGCAAATGCAATGAGCGCAACGAATACACAGCAGGGCCTGACCGCACTGCGGCCACGCTGACCCTCGGCTGTGAGTTTTGATAAAGAATAAAAAAATATAAAAACATGAAGGAAGAAAATATCTCATTAGCCCCGGAAACCCCGGAGGTATCAATGGCCTCAGAAGAGGCGTCAGTATCGTCAGTCCCAGTGGGCAAAGCGGAGGAAGTGGGCATTGTGGGCAAAGTGGGTAAAGTGGGCACGGAGGAAACAGAGGACTCATCAGCCTCAGAGCAGGAGTCTATCGTTCTGCGCAGTGAAGGCCTGGTGAAACGCTATGGCAAGCGTACCGTGGTGAACGACGTGAGCTTCACCGTGCGGCAGGGCGAGATTGTCGGTCTGCTTGGCCCCAACGGAGCCGGCAAGACCACCTCGTTCTACATGACCACCGGCCTGGTGCTGCCCAACGGCGGCCACATCTACCTTGGCGACAAGGAAGTGACCGACTACCCCGTGTATAAACGTGCCCGTGCCGGCATCGGCTATCTGGCGCAGGAGGCCTCCGTCTTCCGCAAGATGTCGGTGGAAGACAACATCCTCAGCGTCCTGGAGATGACGGGCAAGCCCAAGGCCTATCGTCATGAGAAGTTAGAGAGCCTCATCGCCGAGTTCCGCCTGGAGAAGGTGCGCAAGAACAAAGGCGACCAGCTCAGCGGTGGTGAGCGCCGCCGCACGGAGATAGCCCGATGCCTGGCCATCGAGCCGAAGTTCATCATGCTCGACGAGCCCTTCGCCGGCGTCGACCCCATCGCCGTGGAGGACATTCAGCAGATAGTGTGGAAACTGAAATACAAGAACATCGGCATCCTCATCACCGACCACAACGTGCAGGAGACGCTCAGCATCACCGACCGTGCCTACCTGCTCTTTGAAGGAAGAATCCTGTTCCACGGCACCCCGGAGGAGTTGTCAGAGAACAGGATTGTGCGTGAGAAATATCTATCTAACAGCTTTGTGCTGCGCAAGAAAGACTTTCAGATACAATAACCGTTAACCAATAACCGTTAGGCCATAATGGGCGTTTCAGTTGCGCAACTGCTCCAGGAAGTCGAGGTTTCACTGAGCAAAATTACGAAAGAAGGGCCAAATGGATGATTCCATTTACCAGTCCATTTTCATTCCATTTGGACTAATGGCTCAATTTCAGTTGCTTTTCCAGTCAGAAATGTTGCGTTCCTCTCTACTGAAGGCGATGCCGACCTTGGTAACGGGACGGCCATCAAGGGCATACTTCGCGGCGTAGCCTTTCTTTTCTATCTGCTCCAGGGCCTTCTCCGCAGTGTCGTCATACTTGATTTCCATGACATAGATGCCACGTGGCATTTTCAGCGTGATGTCCGAACAGCCTTTGGCGCTTGGCTCCTCAGCATGGACGTCGGCACCGAAGGCTACGAGCAGTGTGTAGAGCAGGGCGTGATAGTAATGCTCGTTGCGGTTGTCCTTTTCCCACTGATAGGGCACGCCAGCGTAGAATGTCTTAATGGCCTCGATGAAAGTGGGCAGGTCGTATGTTGGTAGAGACTATTCGCAAAACCTGTTTGCACTTCAGTATTGGGAAATCCCAAGGTGTACATGTCACGGTCCCGACGATAGCTCTTCAGTGTCAGATAACCGCTTTGATAGAGTACAGGCAATGGTTGGTCATAGCTTTGGAATGCCACATTGAATACATCAGACCGACAGCATATGCCGTCCACATCTGTCAGTTCTATAGGAGGCATCTTTGCCAACATTTCTATCAAGGCGCTTGGTGTACCGCTCTCAAACCAATAGTCGAGCAATTCGCCAGACCTAAAAGCACTAACCAAGCTGAAGGGGTTGTAAATGTCGGTCATGCCCTTACTGAAGTGGTAGCCGTCGTACATGCGCTTCAGCTCAGCCAGCGTCTCGTCGTAGGTCTCACCGCGTTTCGTTGCCAGCATCTCGATGTCGGGCCGCAACAGTGTTGTCAACTCATTCTCCGTGATGCCGCAGATAGCCTCATAGTCGGTCTTCAATGAGATGTTATCCAACTGGTTGATGGTGCTGAACACACCCATCTGCGAGAACTTCGAGATGCCGGTGATGAACACAAGCTCCAGATGCTCATCCAGGTCTTTCAGCGGGCTGAACAGGTTCTTGAAACGCGCCTTAACGGCCTTGGCCATCTCGTCGTCGCCGATGCTGTGGAGCATCATCTTGTCATACTCGTCGACGAGCAATACCACGCGCTTGCCTGTCTCCTTGTGGGCGGTGCGGACAAGCGTGTCCATACGGAGGAAGGCATTCTTCTCCTCAGGCACTATGCCGTACTGCTGTTCATAGCGCTCCAGCGTCTTGTCTATCAGCAAATCCAGTTCGTCGATGCCCAGTAGGTCCTTGCTGAAGTCAAACCTTATCACGGGGTACTTCTCCCATCGCCAGTTTGTCGTGGCAATGAATAGCTGCGGCTGCTCGATGCCGTTCTCGGTTTTGAATGCCTCGAACAGCTCGCGACGCCCCTCGAACAACGCTGCCAGTGTAGACACCAACAGTGATTTGCCGAAACGGCGCGGACGACTGAGGAAGTAAGGGCAGCCCTCGGTAATCATTTTGTAGATAAATGGGGTTTTATCAACGTATAGGTAACCATCCGTGCGGATTTTCTCAAAACTCTGGATGCCTACAGGGTATTTTTTCATTACTGCCATATATCGTGTCAAAAATGTGATGATCTAATAGGTATTGCAGCCTACGAACTGTGACAGCAGGTTCAGGGTAGATAGGCGTGGCTCTGAGAATTCAGGCAGGTAGCCCCATGGCTTGCTTGTTGTCCATGCGTTGAATGACGGATAACTTACAATTCTTTTTGTTCTTCCGGTGAGATTCCTGTCACCTGAGCAATGACGTCTGCTGGCAATCCCAGTGATTTCATTTTTCGGGCATTCTCGCGATTAGCATTCTCAATGCCCTCTGCACGTCCCTCTGCACGTCCCTCTGCACGTCCTTTAGCACGGCCCTTGGCAAGTCCCTCGGCAAGTCCCTCGGCACGGGCTTCATCCCTCATCGTGTCCCAGGAATCCTTGGCGGCGTGGACGCTGACCATATAGTCCCTGTATTCACGGAACTCCTGTTGCGTCATGCTCATAATGGCAAGTTTCTCGCGGGCAGCCTGAAGGCCAGGCACCTGGGTGTCTTCCTTAATGACAGCATCCTTCAGGTATTCCATCCATTCCTCGATAGGTGTCTTGGCCACCTCATTGAAATGGCTGACGAGCAGCAGGAAGTATTCAGGGAACACCTCTTCGGGCATGGTCATGCGCTTGGTTTTTTCCGCGATGTAGCGTTCTTCTTTCTCGTTATTGTAACGCAACACGGAGTCCTTCTTTGTCATACCGTGGAACGAGGTGACACCATGATAGGCAAAGTCATCGCCGCAGCCGAATTCGAAGTAGAGGATGTTGATGGAGTAGATCTTCTTGATGACACCGTAGTCCTGCCCTATGCTTATCTGGTCAGTGACGGCAGCGGCAGTGCCGAAAAGGATGCGCTGGAAGAAGTCGCGTTCCTTGGTCAGCTGCACTTCCACAACAATGTACTCACCCTTGCCGGTCTTTGCCTTAACGTCCACACGGTTGCCCTTGTCCTCAAGCTGCAACTTATTATTCTCGCTCTCAAGTATCTCCGTAATGGTCACCGACTCACCCAGGAGCACGGTGATAAGTCCCTCAAGCACCTCCTTGTTGGCTTTGTCGCGAAGGATGCGTTTGATGGCCCAGTCGAAACGTACATATCTACTTTTGTCTGCCATGCCTGCAAAGATACAAACAAATCTCCGAACCGCCAAGCGATTCGGAGAATAATTTCGATGTGGTTGCGGTTGAAAGGAAATATAATGCAATAGGAAATGGAAAATTTCCTACACTATCGTCATTCCCCAGATTTCAACAGCACAGGTCGAATCATTGGTGAGATGATACAAAAAAGCGCGATGAACTAGTCGAGCGAGTAAGTGATGGTTGTCACTACACGCACCTTCTTGATGTAAGGTGTGTTCTGGTCGCGGTCGTCGATTTCGAACTGTCCCTGCCCGGCTGAGAGGATGCCTCCAAGGCTGGAGCCGCTGGCCTCTGCAAACTGGTCGGCGGTCTTCTTGGCGGCCTTGATGGCCTCCGCCATCATCTCGGGCTTCAGCTCCTGGAAGGAGGCCAGCTGATAGTCGGGATAGCCGCTCTCGATGGCGACGCCCTGCTCGAGGAGGTCGCCTTGCTTGGGGATGATTTTGTTCACCTGCTCCACCTTGCTTGTGTACACTGTGACGGATGTCTCTGCCGTGTAGCGATAGCTCTTGCGATTCTCGCTCCAGGTGTTGGCCTCGAGGTCGTTGACACGCGGCGGGTTGACGGTAATCTCGTTCTCGTCGAGACCATTGGCCACGAGGAACGCCTTGATCTTGCCTGCCTGCTCGTTGATGCGCTGGTAGAGGGCGGGCAGGTCGTTGCCCATCTCGGTGGTGCTGATGCTCCACGTCACCTTGTCGGCGTTCACCTCGCGCTCGGCCAAGCCTTTCACAGTCACTTTGCGGTCTTTATTGGCAAAGTTGTCAATGCCGCACTTGATGCACCATCCCATCACCACCAGGCCCACGGCCAGGATGATGGCTTCCTTCATTCTGTTCATCGTTTGCTCCTTTCCTGTTTAAGTGAATAATAGGGTTTCTGCCTGCAAAGAAAGCTATTTCCTCACAAACGGCCAAATAATTTCTCTTAAATGTATTTAAGTAACCGTTAAAAAAATAGTAACAACTCAGTCCTACGGTTTCTGCAACAACGAATTTGACGAATGATGACGTGTTGTGCGGATGGAGTGACTGTCTGTAATTTTTCGTGCTGTGCGGATGAATGAGACATAGTTACGTCGCTAATTAGGTCAGTTTGTTCCGCTAAGCGGACTTAGAAAAAACAAATAAAAACAAGAAAAACAAATAAAAACAATTTGGGACAATAGCTTTTCTATGGATTTCACCCATGTGAGAATCCTGCAGTTTCAAGGCATCATGGGTTATAAAAGTTTCCTGGCGAGAAACCATCGGTTTCTCGGCAGGAAACCAAAGGTTTCTCGGCAGGAAACTTTTGCATAAAAGCCCCAGATGGCAAAAAG
>JAEEGF011513389.1_pt1 | contig 25440 bp, 26 predicted proteins | sample 9134171 | NCBI WGS metagenome assembly JAEEGF01 (sample SAMN16246542, study PRJNA631951) | gut metagenome | biome: gut microbiome; feature: rumen; material: AP-attached | host: Bos | place: Iran: Karaj | collected 2018-10 | reverse complement strand
AAGTTTGCCCACTAATCCTAGCATATTATTTAAAAATTATAGCACAACATGTAGTGTTTTCAAACGAGTTGCAAACAAAAATATGGATATTTATTTTCAAGGGTGTTAGTATGAAATAGCGAGGTGACAGATATGATAAAACACAAGGACCACTTCCACGGAAGTGACTTAGAAAAAATCGAAAAAATCTACGGAATAAAAAAAGAGGACATTATCAGCTTCTCGGCCAATGTAAATCCCCTTGGCATATCTCCTATGCTAAAGGAAGGCATTGCAAAGAATATCGACTGCATTACTACCTACCCTGACAGAGATTATGTAGAGCTTAGAAAATGCATTGCTGATTATGCCCACTCTGAAATAGAGAATATAATCGTTGGAAACGGCTCTACTGAGCTTATTTCCCTTTTTGTTCAAATACTCAGCCCTAAAAAGGCTTTAGTATTAGGACCTACCTACTCAGAATATGAAAGAGAAATCGCACTAGTTGGCGGCAAAACTATTTACTATCCGCTCAGAGAGGAAAATGATTTTGTTTTAGATCCAGACCATTTCATCAGCAAGCTAACTGAAGACATTGATATGCTTGTGATTTGTAATCCAAACAATCCTACTTCTACAGCTATAAATGTCCATGATATGCGAAGGATTTTAGACGCCTGCAAGGAATGCAATATTTTTGTTATGGTAGATGAAACTTACGTTGAATTTGCAGAAAACATTGATGAGATTTCATCAGTAAGTCTCACTCGCACTTACGATAACATCGCCATACTTCGTGGCACTAGCAAGTTTTTTGCCGCACCTGGCCTTCGACTTGGATATGCAATATGCTCTAACACAGATTTAATGCAGACTACAAACCGCAGAAAAGACCCTTGGACTATTAACTCAATTGCTGTTGTTGCAGGAACTCTTATGTTCAAGGATGAAGCTTATATTAAAGCAACTAAAGAACTTGTTACTTCAGAGAGAAATCGTCTATACGATATGTTTGAAAAAAGCACTCGCTTCAAGCCATACAAGCCTCAAGGCAACTTTATGCTTCTTAAAATCTTAGAGGCTGGCATTACAAGCGGTGAGCTTTTTGATAGATGCATCAGAGAGCACATGATGATTCGCGACTGTTCTACCTTCCCTTATTTAGGAGAAAACTACATTCGCTTCTGCTTCATGAATCCAGAAGATAATACAAAGCTTGCAAATTTGTTACTTAAATAATTAAAGCCACCGGAAATCCGGTGGCTTTTTTCTAATCTTATTTTAAGTAAATATCTAAGTCTACAGGGCCCTTGATTCCGTTAACTGAACCAGTCTCTGAATACTGCCAAAGGTCAAATTCGTATGGCCAGTAGAATTCAGGATTGTAGCCTGCGAACCATTTTTTGTACTCAGTAAGCTGAGTAAGGTCTAAGAGCATGGCTCCCATTTCAGTGTTATGGTAAATCATAGTATCAAAGCCTGCATTTTCAATAGCCTTTAAGAAAGCGATGGTTAAATCTGTTCTATCTTGAACTGAAAGGGCATTTGTTCTAGCTTCGCTATCGCTAACCTTTTCTACGTCAAATACAATTGGAAGCTGAAGCGAGCGACCATCTAATAGAGATATAACTGCATTTGCCTCTTCTAAAACCTCATCCTCAGTAATAGCCTGAGAAAATACATATAAACCTACATCAATGCCATTGGCCTGTGCTCCATCTATATTCTGAAGGCATTTTTCATCAATAACAAGCTTTCCAGTGCCATAGCCTCTGTAAACAGCTCTGATAAATGCGAATTCTACGCCATCAGCTGCCACTGCCTGCCAATCTATGTCTCCCTGATGAGAAGAAACATCTATACCGAATCTAGAAGTAACCTGATTGTCCTCCATATAGGAGAAACGTCCTTTTTCCTCATCAATAACCAGGCTATCGATTTTATAGCTATTCTTAGCAAGTGTCTCATTAATTGGCACAAAATTGTACTTTTGATTAGCTGCAACAACGATGTACTCAGGATAAAGGGACTTTAAAACAGAAATAACCGTATTTCCATTTTCTAAAGACTCCTTGATAGAAGAAAGCACGGACACACGTCCCTCTTCCTTTGCCTCATCCACAAGAGCCTCCACTTCATCACTGGTATAGGTCTGACCATCCTCAATCTGGATTCTGCTGTGGGTGTCAGCCACAATATAAATAATTCCAACTGCAACTAAAGTGAAAAATATCGATAAAAATGAGATTAAAAAATATCTAAAGGCCTTTTTCATAACTTTAAATCTGGCATATCAGCAAGATCACCTATCTGCTTTCTATACCATACGATTCCTTTCCATTCTCCGAATTTATAACCAATGTTAGTAAAGTGTCCCACTTTTTCAAAGCCAAGGGCCTCGTGGAAAGCGATACTAGCTTCATTAACGTCGGTAATTACACCATACATGAATTTATACCCAATGTCTACTAAACCTTTTTCTAAGGCATTATAAAGTGCCGTTCCAATGCCTGATTGCTTAGGTGCATCAGGTGATACATAAATGGTAGTTTCCACTGAATATTTATATGCATCATGGTGTCTAACCTGTCCGCCATAAGCCATTCCAATAACTTTTCCTGTGTTATCACAAGCAACTATGTATGGATAGCGTTCTTTAGTTTCAAGGATAGACTTTTCATACTCCTCTACAGATGGATTAATCTCCGTAAATGTAACAAATGTGTTTTCTACATAATATCCGTAAATATCATGTATAGCTTTTGCATCCGAAGCCATAGCTTCTCTAATTGTAAATTCCATTGTGTCTCCTACTGTGTTGCATATGTTTTGTAAATATCTACATGGTCGTTTATACATCTCCAAGAACTAGAAGATTTGGCTGTACAACAAATATATTCAGTTCCACCTGTACTTGTCATAGCGCTAACAGCGCAGCTTCCAGATTCGTCTACATAACCTGTTTTTGCACCAAGAATAGTACCACCAAAATCTTTATCTTCAATACGACGTATAAACCAATTTGAAATAATCAAATCCTCATCTCTGAATTCATCCTGAGGAATTGTATATATTCTAGATGAAAGCACCTCCCTGCAAATAGGGTTATCAAGGGCTGCCATCATGATAATAGAGATGTCGTAAGGTGTACTATAGTGATTATCACTATGGAAACCTACAGGATTAGTAAAATGGCTGCCTGTAAGGCCAAGGGAAGCCACCTCTTCATTCATCATCTGAACAAATGAATCTACATCACCTGCCACGTACATAGCAAGCTGGGTAGCCGCATCTCCACCAGAAGGAAGAATTGTGCCATAGAATAAATCCTTAACAGAAACTGTCTCTCCTTCAATAAAGCCTGATGTAGAGCCCCCTCCACCGTAAGAATAATCAACAGCTTCATGGGACATTACAACCTTTTCATTTAGCTGCTCCTCTGTGATATTATTAGCGGCAACTAGTACGGTAAGTACCTTTGTCATTGATGCCGGAACAATACGCTCTGTAGCATTTCTTCCAGCTACAATAGTTTTACTTTTATTATTTATCAAAATGCCATACTCACTAACAACATCCCCTGATATGGATGCAGTATGGGCAGTCTCAGAAGCAGAATATTCACTGGAAGGCGCCGCTGATGCTACTATCTCTTCTTCAGCAATTGTCTCCTCCTCAGGCTGTTTTCCAGAAGAAACCTTTAAGCCTTCAGTTTTAACCTGCTGATTATCCTTACCAGAAGCTACTACCTTTTTATCCTTATCACCGTTTAAATGGGAAATAATAAGAGCAGAGACTATTACAACAGAAAGCACAATAGCCCCTATTTCAGAATATACTTGGATTTTACGAATTAATCTTTTACGTCTGCGATAAGCTATGCGCTCAGAAGCAGACATATCACGTCTGTATTTCGCCATAACATTTTCTCCAAAACTAAGCTAAAAATAATTTTAGCATGACATATAGGCTGTAACAATTCAGAACGAGTTTTCTGTTAAATATAACGAAAGGGCGGAAGGAAGTCCTGCCGCCCTAAAATTATTAAAATCATTCTTCTTCAAGTTCATCAGCTACTGCCGCAGCCCTGCTTGCAGCATCAATTGTGAAACGAATCAAGTTGTCATTAATTGTATCAACTGCATTCGATACAGAATTTGCTGCAAGTGCAACCTGCTCTGAACTGACTGCAACTTCCTTAGATGCCTCTGTAACTTTTTCTACACTATTAGCAATCTCCTGAGTAGATGCTGACTGCTGTTCAGATACTGAAGCCATGTTTGTAGCAACATCATTAACGATACGCATCTGCTTAGCCATCTCTACAAGAGTACCAGATGCAGAATTAAGCTCGTCTGTAATCTCCTTAAAGGTATCTGCAGCCTGATTAACCGTTTCAGCACTGTTATTAATAAGCTCTGAGTTTGTAGCTGATTTATCTGAAAGGTCCTTAACTCTATCTGACATTTCTTTGATGATATCAGCAATCTGGTTTGTAGCATCAGCAGAATTGTTTGCAAGAGCACCAATCTCTGTAGCAACTACTGCAAATCCCTTACCAGCCTCACCTGCTCTTGCTGCCTCAATAGAAGCATTAAGTGAAAGCAAGTTAGTCTGTGAAGAAATAGAGTTAATCAAATCAACAATCTGTGTAATCTTCTGCGCAGCTTCATCTACGGAAGAAACAGCCTCTGCCATTTCATTCATTGAATCTACAATGTGGTTCATTCCATCAGAAACAGTAACCATGTCTCGCTGACCAACATCAGCTTTTTCTACCAGCTCGTTCATTGTAGTTTCGATCTTCTCTTCATCAGCTGTAACATCTGCAATGGTCTGGGCAAGTGTTGTAGCATTTTCTGCTACCTCTGTTACAGCATCAGCCATATCATCGATATTACTTCTAATCTGATCCATTGATACTGACTGCTCATTAGCTGCCTGTTCAAGGTTTTCAGCAGTATTTTTAGAATTCTGAGCATCATTTATAAGGTTAGCTGAAACATCCTTAATCTCCTTAAGGGAGTTTCTCATACCACCTACGAAGTCACCCATGGCAGTACTCATAAATGCAATTTCATCATTACCATTTGAGTCGATTTCAACTGTAAAGTCACCAGCTGCGATATTTTCAATATGCTTTGTTAATGCTGTTACAGGTGCCTTAATCATTGTATTAAGTACCTTACTCATAATTATAACTACAAGCACTACAGCAAGGATTGTAAATATTGCAAGAACCTCAACGGCTCTAATAAGCTGTGCTAAAGCTTCAAATACTGGAACATAGCAGATTACCTGCCAATCGGTACCACTAACAGTTGATGAAACCATATAGTACTTTGTTCCGCCACAATCAACGATTGTAACCTGCTCGTCTTCTACTGCAAGGAACTCATTTACACCTGCAAGGAAAACATCATCAGGATTATCAGCAATTGATGTACCACAAAGCTCTGGATTGTCCCTATATGTAAGGATAAGACCTTCGCTGGTTACCATCATAACTCCACCAGTTTGATAGATATTTATTTCGTTAAGAGTACTTTGGGTTTTGCTCATAAATAAATCAGCAGCAAAGCAACCTTCTCGTCCATCCTGTAAATGAACATGGCGAATAACTGTTGCACAAAGGTCTCCAGTAACTGTATCAAAATATGGAACATCATAGTAATAGAACCACGAATTGTCATAACCCATAGCCTCAATATACCATGGCTTTTCAGTGATGCCATCCATAGTAAATCCTGGATCAGATGGATAGAAGAAAGTTCCATCATTAAGGGCTAGATATGCACCTGTTGGAATCATGTCATATCTTCCTACAGTAGGAATTAAATAATCCATAATAGCTGAATCATCTGCAAATGGAAGCTTTTCCACAGAATCAGCTATACCATTTAAATAATAGAAGGTAGAATTTAGCTCTCTATTAATCTGGCTGGCATCGGCCTTAACCTCATTTCTAAGTGAAGTGTGAACCAAGTCCTTGATCATTGAATATTCAAGAACCACAACCAAAAGTTCAGCTACAAGAATACTAACTACCAAGAAAATACCAAATAATGATGCCAGTTTCTTACTAATAGCCTTTGGTGCCTTATTATCTGTTACGTTCTTTTCCTTTGCCATCGCCCAATAACCTCCAAAGAATACTCTTATTAGTTAAATACTACATTACTGCTACTATACAACCATAGTTTGAAAAAAACGTGAAAAAAAACACTCCTAAGTGTTAAAAAACTTAGGAGTGTATAAAAAGTGGACTAGACGGGAGTCGAACCCGTGTCCAAAAGCCAATTCCCGGCCCTTCTACGAGTGTAGTTTGTATTTTGACATTTCCTCCACATAACACCCACAAACAGGTTTTATGCTTTAGTAGCTTCATAATACGCCCACTATCTCAAAGCTTTGATAGCGTCGTTTCCTACAAAGTCGAAGTCTGGGTCCTAAAGTGTAGGTGCCCTAGGTCAGACTGCCGCAACTAGGCAGCGTATGCTAAATTATCGTTAGCGTTTAATTTTAAAATTGGCCATTTAACCCATTACCGTGGGACTCGCTTCTTCCGCTGCATGACCCCTGTCGAAACCATGACTAGCCCTTAAATATAAATATACGCGATAGCTTATTTATTATATATTTCTCTATAAACTCTGGCAAGAGGTAATCCTACAACATTGTTGTAATCTCCGCAGATTTCTTTCACAAGCACTGCCCCTAGGCCCTGAATGCCATAAGCACCAGCCTTGTCCATAGGCTCTTTTGAAGCAATATAAGCGCGTATCTGCTCAGGAGAATTATCATACATAGTAACATCAGTGCATTCAGAAAATGTATTTACAGTACCGTCAGCATATACAATAGTAACACCTGTATACACCTGATGCTTTCTTCCTGATAAAGAGCTAAGCATAATAAAGGCATCCTCTTCATCCTTTGGCTTTCCAAGAATGTTGTCATCAAATGCTACTACTGTATCCGCAGCTAGAACTATCTCTCCTGGATGATTTTTACTAACAGCCATAGCTTTAATACGGCTTAAATCCTCCACCACCTTTGCAGGCAGAGTTTCATTTGTTATTTCTTCTACATCTGCTGGCTCTACAGTATATTCAATACCAGCTTGTGCTAGGAGCTCTCTTCGTCTAGGAGAACCCGATGCAAGTATAATTTTCATTAGCCTAAATTCCTTACCTTGAAATCTCTTTCAGCCTCTCGCTTCATATCCTTCTTTTGGATGTCAGCGCGCTTATCATAAAGCTTCTTACCTTTTGCAAGAGCTACCTTAACCTTTACAAGGCCATTGTTTAGGTAAACCTCGATTGGTACGATAGTGTATCCATTTTCCTTGATTTTGCTAAGGAGGCGGTTAATCTCTGCCTTGTGAAGTAATAGCTTTCTAGGACGGAGTGGATCACGATTAAAGATGTTGCCCTTTTCGTATGGGTTAACGTGCATCTGATAAATGAACATTTCTCCATTATCAATACGAACAAAGGCCTCCTTAATGGAACACTGGCCAAGTCTCATGGACTTAACCTCTGTTCCGTGAAGCTCTATTCCTGCTTCATATTCTTCCTCAAGAAAATATTCATGATAAGCTTTTTTATTATTAGCAATTAGTTTTCTACCTTCTTTATTCATGGTATCTCCTAATTAAAATCTATCGAATTCTTTTAAGATAAAATCTATTGTGCGAGCCTGCTCATCTACAGAATCAAGAATTACTATAACCGACTGCCCAAGCTTGAATACACGACCAGTACACTCTCCCACCAGAGTAAGGTTTTCCTCTACAAAGTCATAGTGATCATCATACAATGTAGAAATATGTACAAGACCTTCTACTGTATTTTCAAGCTCAACATAAAGTCCCCAGCCTGTAACAGATGAAATGCTTCCAGTAAATTCCTGGCCGATGAATTCCTTCATATACTGAACCATCTTCAGCTTGTCTACCTCACGCTCACATTCCTCTGCTCTGCGCTCTAATTTGCTGGTTTCCATGGCAACCTGAGGCAAAATCGATTCGTAGTGGGATATCTTTCTTTCATTCATTCTTCCACGAAGATGATCCTTTATGATGCGGTGAATCTGCAAATCAGGATATCTACGTATTGGAGATGTGAAATGACAGTAATACTGTGCTGCCAAACCAAAATGCCCCTTACATTCAGTGTCATATCTAGCCTGTTGCATGCTGCGAAGTGTCATCTTTGTAATAACTGCCTCATCCTCATGACCAGCTAGGGACTCAAGCATCTTTTGAATCTCCTTTGGATGAATGCTTTCCTTGTTGCCCTTTAGGCTGTAGCCACAGGCACCTAAGAATCTTGCAAGAACCTGCATCTTTTCTGGGTCAGGAGCCCCATGGACACGGTAGACAAATGGGGATTCCATCAAATTAAAATGCTCTGCAACTGTTTCATTTGCAGCAAGCATAAAATCCTCAATGAGCTTGTGAGCATCATTTCTTTCATATGGTACCAGTCCTGCTACCTTACCATTTTCGTCTATAAGAATATGAGTCTCAGGGAAATCAAAATCTATAGCACCACGCTTCTTTCTATTGGCCCTAAGAACCTTAGAAAGACTAAACATATCATCAATCATAGGTGCAATATCAGAATATTTTTCCCTAGTAGCCTCATCACCTGTCATAATGGCATATACATCAGTATAAGTCATTCTATGCTTACTATGAATAACAGACTCGCAGATTTCATGATCTACAAGCTGTCCCTTTTTGCTAAAGGTCATAATGCAAGAAAGGGCTAATCTATCCTCCCCCTCATTTAAAGAGCACATGCCATTTGACAATGTGTGAGGAAGCATAGGTATAACTCTATCAGCAAGATATACTGATGTGCCTCTCTTTAAAGCCTCTACATCAAGGGCAGAGGATTCCTGCACATAATTAGTTACGTCAGCTATATGAACACCTAAACGGTAATTATCACCATCCATTTCAAGAGATACACCATCATCTATGTCCTTAGTATCCTCTCCATCGATTGTGATCACCATAAGGTCTCTAAGGTCGTTTCTGCCTGCCATATCAGCCTCTGAAACAGGCTTTGCTACATTTGTAGCCTGCTTTAATACCTTATCAGGGAATTCGCTGTCGATGCCAAAAGCTCTAACAATGGATAAAATATCCACTCCAGGATCATTTTTATGTCCTAAAATCTCTGTTATAACGCCCTCTGGCTTTCTAGTGTCATCTCCATAGTCATTGATATGACATACTACCTTGTGACCACTAACAGCCCCCATGTCCTTACCAGCTGGAATAAAAATGTCTCTATCTAACTTGTTGCTGTCTGCAACAACAAAACCAAATCCTGGATTCTTTTCATAGGTACCTACCACGTCTGAAAAGCCATGTGTAATGATACGAATGACTCTAGCCTCCTGGCGCTTACCAGGTGTTCCATAGGTAAGGACGGCAGCAACAATGTCGTCCTGCATGGCAAAGCCAGTATTGTCACGGCCAACGAAATAGTCCTCCTCCTGGCCTTCAACCTCGATAAATCCATAGCCATCCTTGTGAGAAATAAAACGGCCAATAATATCAGGCTCTATATTGTCATTATTTGGTCTGTTAGCATTCTTTGCTACCTGATTTAAGGACTGCTTTTTTACAGCAGTATCTGCCTTTGAAGCCTTTTTTGACTTGTGGTCCTTAAGCTTCACAAACTTTGGACGATTTTCAGGAATCTGGTATTTACCACGCTTTGTGATTTCAACCTGACCCTCTGCAACAAGCTCCTGCAAAACTGATGCAAACTCGCCCCTTTTATCTTTTTCAACATCAAGCAGAATCTCTAAATCCTTTTTCTTCATAGGGATATAAGCCTGACTTTTGAAAACATCCATCAAGAAATGCTTTTGTTTATCGAAATTGTTCATAAACCTCCTAAAAAACAAATGCCACCCATAAGGGTGGCAAAATAAGTTACTTCTTAAAAACTTCCAATATTAAGTACTGCTGAAAGTACGAAGAAAAGAATAACACATACGCTTGTGAGCTTTACCAAAAGACCCTCACGTGAGCGACCCTTGTTACGGCTCCAGTATGAGTCGAACTGCTGTCCTGATAAAGAACCAAGACCGTTCTGCTTTCCTTCCTGGAAAAGAATAATTACTGTAAGTGCCACACAAATAGCTATTAATAAAATTATAAGAACTATTTTTAATGTCTGCATAAATGCCTCCCATATATGTCATCTAATAATTAACACATTGCAGGTGTCTGCAACATTTGAAGTATAGCATAGGAAATCATTGATTTCAATACAATTCTATACTAAAATCTATTTTTAAAAGGGGGTTTGTTATGCTAAGTTTTTACTTTGTTTATTTTATCATATATAGCTTCTTAGGGTGGATATATGAGACATGTTATTGCACGATTCATGAAAAATCGTGGCAGAATCGAGGTTTCTTGTATGGCCCTATCATTCCACTATACGGAGTAGGTGCAACCCTTGCTCAAATACTCTTTGTGGACCTTCCACTTCCCATACCAGAAAATCATAAATACATAGTAATCTTTTTAGGCTGTGCAGTAGGCTCTTTCATCCTAGAGTACGGTACCAGCTACGTATTAGAGCTTCGCTTCCATGCCAGATGGTGGGATTATTCAGAATTTCCTCTTAATATAAATGGACGAGTTTGTTTAATATTTACATGCTGCTTTGGTTTTGCCGGTATAGTTGTAACACAATTTATTGTACCACCGATTGTTACATTTATAGGATTTTTCCCAGAATTTATAATCGACCTGCTTTCACTAATATTCATGTTTTTATTTGGAATGGATATGGCACTTACTGTTTCAGCCCTTACCACCTTTGCAAAGGAGTTTGAGCGAATTAACGATCAGATTAATGCTCAAATGGCTGAAAAGGTATTAAGCATGACTGAAAAGTGGGATAAAAACTCCGAAAGATTCGAAGAGCTAAAAGAACAGCTTTCTACTGCAGCCGTAAGTGAATGGATAAAAAATGCTACAGAAACCCAACGTGGTCAGTTTAGACATATTGCAAAATTTACCCACCCTGTTGCATCTACAAAAGCTCTTCTAACAAAGGGCTCTGACTATTTGAGAAACAAAAAGAAAAATAAATCAGCGTAATAAAAAAGCCAATCTGAATTAACAGATTGGCTTTACTTTTAGCAATAATTATTTCTCATCCTTAGATGCTGCCTTAACTGCATCCTCTGGCTTCTCTACTGCAGAAATAGCTGACTTCTGCATTGGGATACGGCAGTTTTTGTTGCTACCAAACTCTACGATAACTGTATCATCCTGGATTGCAATAACAACACCGTAGAATCCGCTAGTTGTAAGAACTGTATCTCCAACTGCAAGTGCAGACATCATAGCAGTTTTTTCCTTCTGCTCCTTCTGCTGTGGACGAATCATGAAGAAGTACATGAATACGAAAAGAACCACTACCCAAATAACTAAGCTAATTGAGCTATTCATTGCTGAAGCTACTACTAAATTCATTTATTATTCCTCCTAAACATCGACCTGTAAGGTCAGTCACTGTCACATATTTTACATAAAGAATAGGCTTCTTGCAAGGTATATAAAAGATTTAATACAATTTTTATATTTAATCTTCCCCTGCCTCCATCATTGCAAGCTTGTTCTTTTTGTATGTCTTAAACTGGCCTGCATCAAGGGCATCTCTAATCTCCTGCATCATTGTGTTGTAGAAGTAAAGATTGTGAAGAACGCAAAGTCTCATACCAAGCATTTCCTTAGCCTTAAGAAGATGACGCACATAAGCTCTGCTATAAGAGCGACATGTAGGACAACCGCAACCTTCTTCAATAGGTCTCATATCCTTTTCAAACTTTTGGTTGAAAAGATTAAGCTTGCCATGGTTTGTATAAACGTGACCATGGCGGCCATTTCTACTAGGGTAAACGCAGTCAAAGAAATCAACGCCACGTTCAACAGCCTCTAAAATATTAGCTGGTGTACCAACACCCATAAGGTATGTTGGCTTGTTCTGAGGTAAGTAAGGTACAACGTGATCAAGCACATCGTACATCTGCTCATGACTTTCACCAACAGCAAGTCCACCTACAGCATAGCCTGGCAAATCAAGCTCTGAAATAGTCTTGGCATGTTCGATACGAATATCGTTATAAATAGCACCCTGATTAATTCCAAACAATAGTTGCTCTTTGTTAATAGTATCATCTAAAGAATTAAGACGAGCCATCTCTGCTTTACAACGATTAAGCCATCTGGTAGTACGTGCTACGGAATCCTCTACATATTTGCGTTCTGCCAGGGCAGGTGGGCATTCATCAAAAGCCATAGCAATTGTGGAGCCAAGGTTAGACTGAATCTGCATAGACTCCTCTGGACCCATGAAAATCTTTCTACCATCAATGTGGGAATTAAAGGTTACACCCTCTTCTTTGATTTTTCTGATGCCAGCAAGTGAAAATACCTGGAATCCGCCTGAATCAGTAAGAATAGGTCTGTCCCAGTTCATGAATCTGTGTAATCCACCAAGCTCCTTAATAAGCTTATCTCCTGTTCTTACGTGAAGATGATAGGTATTTGAAAGCTCTACCTGACACTTGATTTCACGTAAATCGTCAGTAGATACAGCTCCTTTAATAGCTGCAACAGTACCTACATTCATAAATACAGGTGTCTCAATAACACCGTGAACTGTATGGAAACGGCCACGCTTGGCCAATCCTTCAGTTTTCAATAACTCGTACTTCAATTCTTATAAAACTCCTTAATAAAATCTAATCTATCAGTCATATGTGAAAGCAATGCATCTAAAATAGTTATAGCACACATTGACTCAACAACCACAACAGCACGTGGCACAATAACAGGGTCATGACGACCATGTATCTCTATATCAATTTCCTGGCCCTTTTCGTTAACAGTATGCTGAAGCTGAGAAATGGATGGTGTTGGCTTGATAGCGCATCTAACAATAATATCATCCCCATCAGAAATGCCGCCCAAAATACCACCGCTATGGTTAGTAGCCTTCACTACCCTGCCATCTTCCATTCTAAAGCTGTCATTATTAATGCTGCCCATTGTCTTTGCCACAGCGAAGCCATCGCCAATTTCAACGCCCTTTACAGCACCAACAGAAACTAATGCTTCTGCCAGCTTTGCATCTAGCTTTTCAAAAACAGGATCCCCTACACCAGCAGGAACACCAGTAATAAGGCATTCTATAATGCCGCCTGCACTGTCATTGTTTAACATACAAGCCTCTAAATACTCCTCTGCCTTTTTGGCAGCTGTAGGATCTGGCATAGCAAGAGAATTGTTATCGCGCTCAGAAAGGTCAAAATCATAGATTTTAACATCTCCTATAGATTTGGTGTAGGCACAAACAGTAATGCCAAGCTCATTTAAAAGCTTTGAGCAGATAGCACCTGCGGCCACACGTCCGATAGTCTCTCTTCCTGAAGACCTGCCGCCACCTCTGTAGTCTCTAAAGCCATACTTTTCAAAATAGCCATAGTCTGCATGACCTGGTCTAAAGGCTGTGGCGATATTGCCATAATCAGCTGAATGCTGATCTGTATTTTCAACCATAAGGGATATAGGAGTGCCTGTGGTTTTACCTTCAAATACGCCAGAAAGGATTTTTACCTTGTCCCCTTCTGCACGAGCTGTAGTAAATTTAGACTGTCCAGGCTTTCTTCTATCCATGAAAGGTTGAATATCCTCTTCAGAAAGCTCCATACCCGCAGGAAAACCGTCTAAAACAACACCTAGAGCCTTACCATGAGACTCACCCCATGTAGTAACTGTAATTGTCTTGCCAAATGTAGAACCCGCCATTATTCCCTCCTATATTCACATATAAAGAAACAAGGGCTGTTTGTCAGCCCCTGTCGAAAACTACTTTATCTTTGTAACAACTATGCTATTAGGCTTAGCTATTTTGATTGGAGCATTCTGCATAAGCGAATGTCCTGACTCTTTATCGATAGTAAAGCTACGGATTTCATTTGTATCGTGGTTAAGTGATACAAAGTATTTATCCTTTGGAAGCACTGCAAAGCTCTTTGGATAATCTCCGCTAATAAAGTTGTGGGAGAAGTATTCGATCTTGCCACTCTTTACGTCTCTTTTGTACATGCATACTGCATTAAGACCATCAACGCTGGCATAAACAAATTTATCATCCTCACCAAACTTAATATTTGTTCCAGTACTGATTTCCTCATCCTCACCTACAAGAAGTGATACTGTCTGGATGTTCTCAAAATCAGGATGATCTTCAATTACATGGTAATCAAATACTAAAATCTCGTTAGACATTTCAGTAATTACATATGCATATTTGCCATCATGGGAGAACTTCATCTTAAGTGGAGCTGAACCCATAGCACATCTAACAATATCTACAAGACGAAGCTTACCAAGCTCATAATCTACTTCGTAAATCTTTATCTGATGTAAACCATTTTCTACAGCGCAAAGATATTTCTCATCAGGAGTAAGCTCCACGCAAGTAACATGTGGGTAAAGAGGTCTGTCAGCAACTGACTTTCCGATTCCCTGATGGAAAATCCCGTCTGCAATACCTGCAATGCTACCGTCGGAATTAAGCTTCATCATGGTAACACGACCATCGTGATAACCAGCAACGAAAAGGTATCTATTCTGTGAATCTACGCAAAGATTGCAGCCTCTCATGCCACCAACCCATTCCTGATTCATTTTCTCCAGGTCTCCATTTTCAAGAATCTTGAAAGATGCTACACCTTCGTCTGCAATAGAATAAAGGAATTTGTTGTCCTTAGAATTAATAATATCTGATGGATTATTAATAGGAGCTACGCTCTGCTCAGTCAAAAGGCCAGTGTCTGGATTGACATCGTAAACATAAATACCAACACTAGTTTCATGAGTGTAGGTTCCTACATAAGCCACATATTTGCTTTCTGCCATTGTATTCTCCTCGTAAATAAACTTATGCTTCTTTGCGTCTTAGGATATCAAATTCATCTGGAGTAACTGAAAGCTTGATAAAAAGCTTCTGCTTTGGATGTGGACAGCTTTCCATATCCTCTCCATCCTCGTTTTTAATACCTAAAACTTCTACCTCTATATTATCTCCGTTTGGCTTCATAATTTCAATAGTTTCGCCTACTGAAAATTTGTTACGCTGCTCAATTTCGAAATAATTGTCATTTCCTGCAGCACCAGCGATACCTAAATATGTATATCCAATATTGTATGTATTATTATCGTAAATCTGTGACTCCTCAGATGGCTTGCCATAGAAAAATCCTGTTGTAAACTGACGATATGTGCAAGCAGAAATCTGCTCCTTGTACCAGTCAAGGTTAGCAAGATATTTTTCCTCAGATTCCATGCAATCATCAATAGCTTTTCTATAGGTACGTGCAACTGTTGCAACATAAAGGGCAGTCTTCATACGTCCCTCAATCTTAAAGCTGTCAATGCCTGAAGAAAGTAAATCAGGTACATGCTCAATCATACAAAGGTCCTTAGAGTTGAAAATGTAAGTACCTCTTTCGTTTTCATAAACTGGTAAATACTCTCCTGGACGCTGTTCTTCTACAACTGAGTACTTCCAGCGACATGGATGAGTGCACTCACCCTGGTTAGCATCTCTTCCCGTGAAATAGTTTGAAAGAAGGCATCTTCCTGAATAAGAAATGCACATAGCACCATGGATAAATGTCTCTATCTCTAAGTCGTCAGGAATGTTAGCACGAATCTCTTTGATTTCCTCTAAAGAAAGCTCTCTAGCAGAAACAACTCGGCTAGCACCAAGCTCATACCAGAACTTGTATGTACCATAGTTTGTGTTATTAGCTTGTGTGCTCACATGTCTTTCAATTTCAGGGCAGATTTCCTTTGCAAGCATAAATACTGCAGGATCTGCAATAATAAGAGCATCTGGCTTAATCTCTTTAAGCTCCTCAAAATATTCTCTAACGCCCTCTAAATCTCCATTGTGAGCAAGGATATTTGCTGTAACGTATACCTTTTTGCCATGGTCGTGAGCAAAACGGATACCCTCAATCATATCCTCCTTAGAAAAATTTTTAGCCTTTGCTCTAAGACCATAAACTTCTCCACCAATATAAACTGCATCTGCTCCATAAATAACTGCAACCTTTAAAACCTCAAGGCTACTTGCTGGAACTAATAATTCTGTATTTCTCATTTCTTTCCTTTCACACTAATACTAACTCCATCACCAAGTGGCAATATTGTAGTAGAAAAATCCTCGTCATGTGTAAGTTCATATAAGTAATCACGCATTCTTTTATGAATGGTACGATTTCTTCTAGTGATAGCAAATCTGGACTGAATAATATCACCATCCTGAAGTACATTGTCAGTGACAACCACTCCATCCTCTGCTATAAGACGCTTAATCTCAGGCCAAAAGTTAATATACTGGCCCTTTGCAGCATCCATAAAAATAAAATCAAATGGACTTTCTAGAGTAGGAAGAATGTCCATTGCATCCCCCTCTAAAAGAGTGATTTGCTTGTCCCTACCAGTCCTTTTAAAATTCGCATTTGCGATAGGAATACGTGGCTCATAGTTTTCGATTGTGGTAATAACACAATCATCACCTGCAGCCTCCGCCATAAGATTTGCTGAAAACCCAACTGCGGCTCCTACCTCAAGAATCTTTTTAGGTCTATTCATTTTAATTAGAGTCTGAAGCAAATTAATAGTTTCAGGTCTAATTATAGGAACAAAAGATTCCAGTGCTTCCTTTTGAATCTCAGAAAGCACTGGAGTAAGTTCTGGATAAAGACTGTTTAAATAAGTGGTATATCTCTCATCTACAATCATTTTATACTTCCATGATAATTGGAATAATCATAGGACGGCGCTGTGTCTCGTGCCATACAAAATCAGAAAGATTATCTCTGATATCTGCCTTAATCTTGTTCCAATCAGTAATATTCTTTTCTTCGAGAACCTCCATAGTATCTGTAAGGACAGCTCTAGCGCTCTCCATAAGGTCCTCTGAATCTCTAACATATACAAAGCCTCGTGACACAATATCTGGACCAGCAAGAACTGTACCAGAAGCACTATCAAGAGTAAGAACAACGATAATGATTCCATCCTCTGCAAGCTTCTGACGGTCACGTAAAACAATGTTTCCAACATCGCCTACACCGATACCATCAACCATGATAGCCCCAGTGTGAACATGACCAGCTATCTTAGAGTAGTTATCGCCAAGTTCAAGCACGTCACCAGAGTGAATGATTTTGATATGGTCGTGATCCCAGCCTAATGACTCTGCTATCTTGGCCTGAGCTGTCAAATGCTTGTACTCGCCATGTACTGGAATAGCAAACTGTGGGCGTACAAGAGAATAAATAAGCTTAATCTCCTCAGCGCAAGCGTGTCCTGAAACATGAACATCCTGCATAACGATTTCAGCGCCACGCATTGTAAGGTCGTTAATAACATTTGAAACAGCCTTTTCATTACCTGGAATTGGGTGAGATGAAAATACAATCAAATCACCTGGCTTAATCTGAACCTTTTTATGAGTTCCATTAGCCATTCTAGAAAGAGCTGCCATAGATTCACCCTGTGAACCAGTTGTTACAAGAACAATCTTTTCATCTGGGTATGCCTTAAGCTGTTCAATATCAATAAGTGTATTGTCTGGAATATGAAGGTAGCCAAGCTTTTGTGCTGTATCGATGGTATTAACCATTGAACGGCCTTCCACACAAACCTTACGTCCATATTTGTCTGCAGAGTTAATAATCTGCTGAACTCTATCTACATTTGACGCAAACGTAGCAATGATAATACGGCTAGATGTATTATCAGCAAAAATCGAATCGATAGTCTTACCTACTGTCTTTTCAGAAGCAGTAAAGCCTGGGCGCTCTGCATTTGTAGAGTCGCACATAAGAGCAAGTACACCCTTTTTACCGATTTCACCAAGACGCTGAAGGTCGATTGGGTCACCATAAACAGGTGTGTAATCTACCTTAAAATCTCCTGTATGCACAACGATACCAGCTGGTGAATAAATAGCAAGTGCTGCCGCATCCTGAATTGAGTGGTTTGTACGAATAAACTCTACTCTGAAATCTCCAGCATTAATATGAGTGCCGTACTTAACTACTTTACGCTTAACCTTTGTAAGCATCTTGTGCTCCTCAAGCTTATGTTCAATCAAGCCGTTGGTAAGCTTAGTTGAATAAATAGGGCAAACATTAAGATCCTTAAATACATAAGGAATAGCACCGATATGGTCCTCGTGACCATGGGTGATAAAAAAGCCTTTAAGCTTGTCTGCATTGTCCTTCAGATATGAAACATCTGGAATAACCAGATCCACGCCCAGCATATCGTCCTCAGGAAATGAAAGTCCGCAATCCACCACAATAATACTGTCTTTATATTCAAAGGCAGTTATATTCATGCCGATTTGCTCTAGACCTCCAAGTGGAATAATCTTTAGCTTTTCAGCTGCCTGTTCAGTTTTCTTCTTCAAAAAATAACCTCCTAAATAAAATCCAATTAATAATCCATGTCGGCTTCGTCACCAACTAATTCTTCAAAAAGCTTTGCAACCGCATCGAACTCTACATCGTCCTCTACGAATTCGTAGACGCTGTCATCTCCGTCAGTTGAAACCTCTTTTAAAATATAAGCGTCCGAATCTTCATTTTCGTCGTCGCTTTCACATACAAGTAAATATTTAACGCCTGAAAGCTGAGTTTCCTCAACTACAAACAACTTGATCTGATTTCCATCTTCATCTGGTAAGTAAATTGGTTCCATATTAACTCCTATAATTATCTAAGTAATCCTGTAGTATAATCGCTGCCGCGATTTGGTCAATATATTTCTTACGATCTTTCTTGTCTACGCCTGACTCCTCAAGTATTTCATCCGCATATACGGTAGTCAGTCGCTCGTCAACAAGAGCAATCGGAATATCCACTCTCTTTTCAAGAAGACCCTTAAATTTCATAGTGTCTTCACAGCGAAAGCCTTCAGTATCATCCATGTTTCTAGGATAGCCTAAAACTATCTGTTCTACCTGATACTCTTCGCATATTTCTTTGATACGAACTAAAGTATGTCTAAGTGCACTGGCCCTATCACGGGTTATAGTCTCTAATTCTTGTGCGGTCAAAAGTAAAGGGTCACTAATTGCGACCCCTACTGTCTTCGTTCCATAATCAAGTCCAAGAACTCTTCCTGCCATTATTTACTCCAGCTCTCACTGATAATGTATTCTTTAAGAAGTTCTTCAACTAACTCATCACGTTCAACCTTCATAATAAGGCTTCTAGCATTATTATGACTGGTAATGTAGGTAGGATCACCAGACATAATGTATCCCACAATCTGGTTAACAGGATTGTAACCTTTTTCCGATAAAGCGCTATAAACCTGCTCCAGGACTTCCTTTACTCCTACTGGATTGTCCTTTTGAACCTTAAAATATTGTGTGTTACTTAAATCTGCCATAATTACCTCGTCTCTCCTAAAAAAATCCCACACTTAGTCAACTATTACAATAATATTACCCTAGAAATCGTTAAATTTCAACAATCAAGTACTCACTATCCTCTGTTAGAGAAGTAGCCTTAGCCTTTAAAATCACGTTAGATAAGTCTTTATTTTCAGCTTTTATAGCACATTTAATGTACTCTCTGCTAAATCCAACAAAGTATTCCTCTCCTGCAATAACAGCCTTTTCTTCAAAAAGGATATCAAGAGTTTTTCCAATATGAGCCATTCTATACTCTTTAGTTTTTACATTGCCCATAGCAATAAGCTTGCTACTTCGTTCCTTTTTAACTGCATTAGTAATCTGGCCCGGCATAGTAGCAGCCTTTGTACCAGCACGCTTTGAATATGCAAATACATGAAGCTCTGCAAACTCGATATCGTCAACATATTTAACTGTAGTATCAAACTCTTCTTCAGTTTCTCCAGGAAATCCTACGATAATATCTGTAGTAAGAGCTGGGTTGTCGAAATACTTTCTAAGAATCTGTACTCCCTTAGTATACTCCTCAATTGTGTACTTTCTGTTCATTCTCTTTAACACAGTGTCACAGCCTGACTGAAGGGAAAGATGAAAATGAGGGCAAAGCTTATCTAGCTTTGATACTCTGCTAGCAAATTCTTCTGTAACAATCTGTGGTTCTAAGGAACCTAGTCTGATACGTTCAACCCCCTCTATCTTTGCCACAGTCTCTAATAAGTCTGCTAAATCATAGTCATAGCCTGTGCCATAAGAGCTTAAATGAATACCAGTTATAACAACTTCTTTGTAGCCAGCTTGGGCAAGACCTGTTACTTCTTTTTCAACATCTAAGATATCACGGCTTCTGATACGGCCTCTTGCAAAAGGAATAATGCAATAGCTGCAGAATTGATTGCAGCCATCCTGAACCTTTACAAATGCTCTAGTATGCTCAGAGTCCTTTTCAATGAGCATATTTTCATAGTCTACTTTGCCATCATTTATATCAAAGCAGTCAAGGATTGGTCCAGTTACCTGACCTAGATTTTCAAAATACTCATGAACCTTGTCTACCAAATCATTCTTTTTATTATTACCAAGAATAATGTCAGCGCCTAATTCATCAGCAATATCCTTACCAAAGTTTTGCACATAGCAGCCAGCTGCCACAACGCAAGCATCTGGATTCATCTTCTTGCACTTATGTATCATCTGTCTTGATTTTCTATCGGCAATGTTTGTTACTGAACAAGTATTTATAACATATACATCTGCTTTCTCGTCGAAAGAAACTATAGTAAATCCGTCTTTACGAAGTAATTCTTCCATTGCTTCTGTTTCGTATGCGTTAACTTTGCAACCTAAATTATGTAATGCTGCTTTTTTCATCTATTTAAAACCTTTCTAAATTGGTAAAAATTCAATAGTTTATTGACATTTAAAAGCTTGTGTTTTAGTATAATTTTATAAAATTTATGGAGGAGGCAACCTAATGAAAACAGTTCAAATTTCTCTTAACTCAATTGACAAGGTAAAGTCTTTCGTTAATACTATCAGCCAGTTCGATTATGATTTTGACCTCGTAAGTGGACGTTATGTTATCGACGCTAAGTCTATCATGGGTATTTTCTCACTTGATCTTTCAAAGCCAATCGATTTAACAGTTCATGCTGATGGAGATGCTGAAGACGTTATGTCAACATTAAAGGATTACATTGTTTAATCCACATTACAGCGAAATTATTATGAGCTTTGCTAAATAGCAAAGCTCATATTTTTTTACCTTACTTTAACAATCTCAACGCTTTCAATAGCCTGCTTCATAAGCTCATCAATCTTCTCATCAAGATTGTGCTCGTGCTTTTCAATAGCCTCAAGCTTTGGCTTTGTAACAGGGTGCTTTGCTACGAAAATTGTACAGCAATCCTCGTATGGCAAAATCGAAGTCTCGTAGGTATCAATCTTTTCAGATATGTCAACAATATCCTGCTTATCAAATGCAATAAGTGGTCTGTACACAGGAAGTGAGCAAACCGCATTAGTACAGTTAAGTGACTGCATAGTCTGTGAAGCAACCTGGCCAATAGACTCGCCAGTTACTAGACCGATACAATCATTTTCCTTAGCAAAATGCTCTGCTATTCTCATCATGTAGCGTCTCATAATAATAGTAAGCTCCTCATGAGCACACTGCTGGTAAATGTAAAGCTGAATATCAGTAAAGTTTACAATGTGTAAATCAATAGGACCAGAATACTTAGCAACAAGCTTTGCAAGGTCTACAACCTTTTGCTTTGCCTGCTCTGATGTGTAAGGTGGTGCATGGAAATATGTAGCTGAAAGTGTAACACCACGCTTTGAAATCATATATCCTGCTACAGGTGAATCAATACCACCAGAAAGAAGTAGCATTGCCTTTCCTGCAGTACCTACTGGCATACCATGAGGTCCTGGAATCTCTGTTGAATAAATAGCAATGTTCTCACGAACCTCAACATAGATAATCTTGTCTGGATTATGTACATCTACATGCAACTCAGGGAATGCATCTAAAAGACGTGCGCCTACCTCTGCAGCAACCTCCATAGATGTCATAGGATACTGCTTGTTTGCGCGACGGCCCATAACCTTAAACGAGAAGTTCTTGTCTTCAAACTCCTCATCTACATATTTAACAACAGCATCAGCTAAGGCATCAAAGCCCTCATCTGGAACAACTACTGTTGGGCAGATAGCGCTGATACCAAACACGTGCTGTAAAGCCTTAACAGCTTCGTCGTAATCGTACTCTCCTTCAACGGAAATAAAAATACGGCCACTCTGCTTTTTAACGATAAAATTGCCATCAACCTCGTAAAGAGATCTCTTGATTTGGCGTACAAGGGCATCCTCGAATACATAACGATTTTTACCCTTAACACCGATTTCTGAATACTTAATTAAAAATGCCTGGTAAGTCATAATATCCTTTCTAAATAAAGCTTATAGTTGCATCATTGGAACAAGTTCTGTAAGAGCTGCTACTGCCGCATCAACCTCTTCCATTGTATTTTCTGGACAGAAGCTAAATCGAATAGTACGCTCTAACAAATCCTTTTCAAGTCCAATCGATTTTAGAGTCTCGCTGATAGCAGGCTTATTTGAAGAACATGCTGAACCAGCCGAAACGTATATACCATAATTATCCTGCAGTGCATTCAGGATAACCTGTGCTCTAGTTCTATTTCCTTTGATTGAAACAGATACAATCTGAGGAGCATTTGTCTCATCAAGATGACCATTAACAGATACACCATCAATAGCTGATACTCCTTCAATCAAACGATGTCTCATAGCATACAAATGTTTTTGATTCTCGTCAAGGTTATCATAGGCAGATTTTGCTGCCGCACCAAGAGCTGCAATAGCAGGAACATTTTCTGTACCTGAGCGCATGCCTCTTTCATGGCCACCTCCTAGAATCAAAGGAACCATAATATTGTAAATAGCCTCGTTTATGAAAATAAAGCCTGACCCCTTTGGTCCGTGAATCTTGTGACCACTGACAGTAAGAAGGTCAACACCCCACTTCTTAGGCAAAAGCTTAAGCTTTCCAAAGGCCTGAATAGCATCCACATGGAAAATAATGTCTTTGTTAAAGTTTTTAATAAGCTTTGCAGCCTCTTCTACTGGCTGAAGGGCACCGATTTCGTTATTTACCATCATGATAGAAACGAAAATGGTATCCTCTCTAAGAGCGGCCTTAAGCTCATCTAAGCTTATTACGCCATATTCGTCTGTGCCAAGATAAGTAACCTCAAAGCCTTCTTTTTCAAGAGCCTTGATAGGGTTTAAAACAGATGCATGTTCTATTTTAGTAGTGATGATATGATTGCCTCTACGGCGTTTTGCATATACACCACCTCTTATAGCAAGGTTGTTTCCTTCGGTTCCACCTGAAGTAAAATAAATCTCCTTTGGCTGAGCCTTAAGAATACCTGCAATAATCTCTCTAGAATCTTTAAGATAATCCTTTCCTTTTGCACCCATATTATGAAGTGAAGATGGATTTCCAAAGTCCTCTAAGAGACATTTATTCATAATAGCAACCGCTTCATCTGAGCATCTGGTAGTTGCTGAGTTGTCAAAATAAATCATTTTAAAATTCCTCGCATTTGAGCATTAACATACTAAGTGAGCAAATAGCTGCGGTATCAGTTCTAAGAATTCTGTGGCCTAAGGAAATAAGCTTGCATGAATCCTTTACCATATCAATTTCAGCCGGTGCAAAGCCGCCCTCTGGCCCGATAAATACGCCGATACTTTCACCAGCTTTAAGAGCATCTAAGCAATCATAGGTATCCTTCATGCCATTTTTACTCTCAAAAGGAAGCAATAAAACATCTAAATTTTTAGCGTATTCAAAGGCTTCTTTAAAGGTCATAACAGCATGAACATTAGGGATAATAGAACGCTTTGATTGTTCTGCTGCTGATTTAGCAATGGATTGATATCTTTCAACCTTAGATTTCTTTTTCTTGTCATCCAACTTAACGATGCAGTTTTTCATCTCCACTGGAATAATTTCAAAAGCACCCAGCTCAACGCATTTTTCAATGATGGTCTCCATTCTGTCTCCCTTTGGAAGAGCCTGGAATAGATAAATCTTATTTGGAAGCTCTGTGGAAGGAACCTGTTCAACCACAGTGACACATAAGTCCTTTTCCACATAGTCAGATACTTCACAAATATAATTTGTCCCATCTGAAACAGAAACGCGGATTCTCTCTCCTGGACGAAGGCGCACTACCTTAGTCAGGTGATGTGCATCCTGGCCTGTAATATTAAATTTGCCATCTACTGGCCCATTACTTACAAATACCTGTTGCATATTATTGTTTTTGAGCGGTAATGTTTACCCACTCACCCTGATGATTGATTTCTAGTATCTTTAGTCCTACTTCTTCAAGAGCTTTTTTAACTTCATCCTCTTTAAAATCAATAATTCCTGAAGATATAAAGTATGCACCTGATTTCATTGTAGGCGGAATAGCTGGTGCCATAGCAATGATAATATCAGCAAGGATATTAGCAACTACCACATCATACTTTTCATAGCCAACCTGATCCTGAAGTTTTTTATCATCAATAAGATTGCCTACATAGAAATCTCCTGCGGACTTATCAATATGATTAACTTCAAAATTCTCGTATGTAGAGGCAATGCAATCCTCATCAATATCAGTACCAACTAAATGGCACTTTCCATCTAAAAGCTTGTTTGCAATGATAGATAAAATACCTGAGCCACAACCAATATCAAGGATTTCATCCCCAGCCTTTAAGTACTTTTTAAGCTGTCTAATACAAAGTTGTGTAGTCTCGTGCTTTCCAGTTCCAAAAGAAACACCTGGGTCAATCTCAACAAAGATTTTACCTGCGTCCTCTGGAGCCAAATCTTCCCATGTAGGCTTAATAAGAATGTCATCTATATAGAAAGACTTAAAGAATGCCTTCCAGTTATTAATCCAATCCTCCTGCTTTGTAACAGAAGTATCGATTGTACCAAGACCTATATCCATAGTGTCTTTTAACTCTTCAAGGCCTGCCTTAACACCTAAAAGGATGGACTCATGGTCATCGTCCTCACCAAGATAAAAGCATACCTTAGAAGTGCCATCATCCTCTGGTAAATCAGGCTGAAGCTCTTCAAATTCGCCACCGACTTTTTCACCAGATACTGGAACATTGTTTTCGATTTCGATAGAAAGAATCCCCTGTTCCATAAGCATAGCACTAACAAAGTCCTCTGCTAATGTTGTTGTATTAATAGAATATTTAATCCAATTCATAATAACCTCATAAACCTCAAAAAAGAACTGCCACTTAACTGGCAGTTCCTTGAATTAGTTTTCGCCTTGTTTTGCAACAATCTCATCTTTAAGAT
>JAEEGF012378492.1_pt1 | contig 25447 bp, 16 predicted proteins | sample 9134171 | NCBI WGS metagenome assembly JAEEGF01 (sample SAMN16246542, study PRJNA631951) | gut metagenome | biome: gut microbiome; feature: rumen; material: AP-attached | host: Bos | place: Iran: Karaj | collected 2018-10 | reverse complement strand
CGAGCGTGCACTCTATTGGATCAACGTAGGTGCAATTCCCACCGACACTGTACGTAACATTCTCTCTCGCGAGGGTGTGATGCTGATGAAGCACCTCCAGGGCGGCGTCAAGAAGGGCGCTTTCACCCAGGAAGAGGCTCAGAAGCGTTTCGACGCCTGGAAGGCTGAGAAGCAGGCTAAGCTCGACGCTATCCGCAACAAGGAGCGCGACGACAAGAAGGCTGCCGACAAGAAGACCATCGCTGAGGAGGCCAAGAAGAACGAGGCAAAGGCTGAGGCCGTAGCCAAGAAGAAAGCTGAGATCGCTGCCGCTAAGGCTGCTGCCGAGGCTGAGGCTGCAAAGGCTGCTGCCGAGACTGAGGCTGCTGAGGCTCCCGCCGAGGAAGCACCTGCTGCTGAAGAGGCTCCCGCCGCTGAGGCATAAGAAGAACCCCGTTCTTTTTAAAACCACACTGGCTCTCAACCATCACGGTTGGGAGCCAGCGCTGTATTTTAAAGAACTCAATTTAAGCCTTGAGATTCTCATACCATTCACACACCCGATTAATCGCCGGTGTGTCAATGCCATTCAATCTGGCTGTATCACGAATATAGAAAGTACCACATTCAAAGTCCTCGGTAAAATAACGGCTCTCTAAATCAGGGATATAACCATTATCAGCCTTTTTCATCGGTGACATGATTGACTCAAATGCCGGAATAGAGCGAATTTTACGAGTCAAAGATGAAGCGTCGGTCGATTCATAGTAATCCAATATCGTTGGCACGCTTGATGGATCAACCGGCAAGTGTTTCAACAATTCCTGCAACTCGTTATCCATATCAATGAGCAACTGGGATGCATTATCGTCCCATTCAGCATAGAACGGAGGTATCCGTTCATACTTCACGGTAGGATTCCAGTCCTTCCACATGGTGTACAACCTGGCTGGATGCAACAAGGGATTGCTGTTAGACAGGCTCACCTCGTAGAAATTAGCCAACAGTTTCACCGGTGTGTGCAGCAAGTTTTCAACAGTCGCGCGGATAGCATTGCCATTACCATTCTCGACGCACAAACTAAGCGATTTCTTAGAGCCCAAGAGGTCGGCCTCTTTTCCGTATTCTACAATTCTTGAAATGAACGGAACACGCTGGAAACCGAAAACCGTCTGTTTTGGAATCAGTTCATGGGCATGGAAGAAGAAGCCAGTGTTAGAAACTATGCTGCCGACAATCGTATTCTTGTTCAGATACGGCTTAATACCAGCAAGCATGGCCTTGATGTGGGGACCCGGCAAACAGATAAACACCAAATCGGCATCAGGAATCACACGTTCAGCACTTGATGTTACGAGGTTCAATTCGCCATTCAGCGTTTCAGTGCCGTTGGGCTTTTTTACATTGATTTTCAACGAGGAAGACCACTTTTCGGGGTGTCCCGTTAAAACACTCACCCGATGAATGCCTTGAGCAGCCAGATAGCCCGCCATCACATGTCCCAAATTACCTCCTCCACAAATGCAGATATCCAATCCTCTAAGGCTAATTAGTGCATCAACAAGGCGGTCATTGTCCTGCTGGTCGCGAATGGCAATTCTGACGTAATTCTTCCCTTCAAGTCCGGTCTTGTTATCGCAATCCTTAATCAGGATATTGTAATCATTGAGCAACTTTTCTGTCAACTGGCGTGAAGTGTAATGTTTCGTTACCTGACACAGGAAGTAATTGGCCTGAGAAGGAATAACACGAAGATATGGAATTGCTGACAAACGCTCGGCAAAACGGCTGCGCTCGCTGACAAATTTCTCACAAGCAGCCTTATAGAAAGACTCATACTTGTTGAAAATCTGCATATAGAACTCCGCAAACGAATTGATGTTCCAGATGGCAACATCCTTCTTCATCTTATCCAATAAAACGGTATCGGCACCAGCCAGAACGCCCAAGCGGAGTCCTGGGACGCCATAGGACTTGCTGATGCTCTTCATGACCAACAGCTCCGGATATTTCTCCAGGATATCATCATTCAGCAGAGAATTCGCCGGTCCCCCGTCGGAAAAGTCAACAAACGATTCATCAACAACAAGCCTGATACCGTGCTGAGCACACCATGCGGCTAAAGCCAGTACGTCACCCTTGGGAATATAATTACCTGAGGGATTATCAGGGTTGACGAGCAGCAAAGCATTGATATCCTTAGATTTATAGAATGCTTTTAACTCATCGGCTGAATAATGTAAATCAGGATTGTTAGGAAAGAATGGCACAATAGCATCCATCGTCAAGCGATGAGGGTACTCTTCAAATGTAGGATAAACAACCCCCACCTTGCTCCCCTGCTCCATCAACTGTTCCATCAGGCTCTTAATCAATTCGGCTGCACCATTTCCCACAACGATATATTGGCTGCTGACTCCGAAATACTTTCCTGCCAGCAATGAATTCACAGCCATGCCACTGGGATACTGTGTCAACAGTTCGTCAAAGTTGGCACGCATCTCATCTCTCATCCGTTTCGGCGGGAAAAACGGGTTCACGAGATAACAGAAATCCAACATCTGAGGGAAACGCCAATAACCGCCATACCTCACGTGGTACTTCTGCAATTTGTCTTTCTCTTCAGCAAAAATGGCCTCGGCGATATCCTTATCCTGCACATCATCAATCTCATACCACGGTTTGTCCCCGATGGGCAAGGCCTTGAGATTGGCCTGATCCAATAAGGTTATCACGCGCAACACCTGCTCGTAATACTCGTTGTTGCCCATGACCTTGCAATAGGCGTCCAGGAAGGGCACATAAACTTTAGTCGAAAACTCCTTACTAAATTTGTAAACATTCACTGTTTTATAGTAGGAATAAACCTCAGAGTACTTGAAAGCCTTCTTGGGCACAAAGTTGACGATATTGTTTTCCTTGTCGATGCGGACCATCGTACCATCCATCCATGTCTCATATTTAGCCACGAGCGCCAAGTTAGGATACGGGTCATCGAGAATCATCTGGAAAAGGCTGTCATCCAGAATCAGGTCACTCTCGATGAGAAGCGTGTCATCCTCAACCATCTTGTCCTTGACCAAAGCCAATGAATAGATGTTGTTGGTCTTGTCATAGACGGGATTCTCGGCATATTCGATATGTAACCTGTCATTATAACGGTCACCGATATAGTCCATCAATTCCTTGCCTTTATATCCAACGACAAGGACAAGACGAGACAGGTTTAACTGACACAGCTGTTCCAACATCCTATCAATCAACTTTACGCCATTGACAGGCAACATACACTTGGTGTTATCGCGTGTATATTTTCCTAAACGCCGACCCATACCGGCCGCTAAAATAATCGCTTGCATTCTATCAGTTTATATCATTGTTATTCGTAGAACTCGAGGCGCTCGACATGATGATAGACGTGGTCGAGGTCATCGGGGAGTCGCATATAATCACCGTACATGGTTTGGAGCATGTGATGGCTGTTGTCCGGGACAGGAAGCTGGACACCCTCAAAATCATGGGTTGTCAATGGGAACACATCTTGTGTGTCATAGATGTTGTGGAACGGGATACCATAGTCACACATGAGCGCCTTGGTGCCACTCAAGCGGCTGATGCCTCGCAACAATGGGAACGAGACATGACGATTGAACCATGTCAAAGCCCTGATTTTCTTCATCGACCAGTCGTTGCCATTGCCCTTGCGGAAGAAGTTGTAAGCCATACTCTGCAAGCGCAAGCGCTGCGTCCAGGGCAGGAGCCTGTCCAGCGGGAAGATGTCAATGAAGATACCACGCTCCTTGAACACCTTGTCAAAGTCTCCCTCATCAAGGAAAGAACGCTTGTCCCTCAATTTTGCTATAAAGAGAAAATAGTTCCTGTCGGTGTCGTTGGTCTGCAGGGCTATGTGCTCAGGCAATTCATCAGGCAAAACCTTCAACAAGCGCTTGTAATCCTTACGCATCATGGCTACATCCAGGTCGTCGTCCCAGGGAATAAACCCATTGTGACGGAAAGCGCCCAAAAGAGTGCCACCATACAGAAAATACGGTATATTGTGCTTCTTGCATATCTTGTCAAGCACAGTAACCATCTCCAGCATCACCATTTGCTGACGACGCAGAGGAGAGCCTTCAGGGTTGAATCGTGCCCTTAACTCTTCTGGACTGAATGTTTCATTGTCACTCATCGGATATAATATGCCAACAATTACATGATGTCGATGGTGCAGATTAACCTTTTTTGCACCACTACAGGTTTGCTTATTTCTTTACTTTAAGCCTTAACAGCAGGGCGAATCCTACAGCCAAAGCAAAAGACATGATTAACTGCAACTGCCAGTTTGCCAGCACGACACTTGCCTGAAGAGCGCCATTGGTCACGACCAGACATTTCAACAAGCGGAAAACAATTTTAGAGACAAGGATACCTGCAAACATCCCCACAAAAGCGCTCTTGGTCACCTTGGTCAACAGGTGGAAGAGGAAAACGTTGAGCATCAGCTCAATCACCATCAAAGCACAAATTGGAGGAATGGGCATTCCTGAAACAATCATCGACGATACCGGAAGCAATGCCGCCAACAGATAGCCGTTTCTTTTGTCATTCACCATCAGCAGTCCCAAGAAAAGGGCTACTCTCATGGGCTCAAAATAGTGGTATGACACGCCTAAATAATGAGTAATGGCAGGAGTAAGAAATAATAATACCAACAGAACAGCATCAATAATGGCCGTTCTCACAATAGGATTAACTGATGATAACGTCTTCATAATTCTAATATATTACATAATGCCGCGTTCGCGGAGTTTTTTCTGCCAGTTCCATGCGCTGAGCATGGTGTCGTCAAGAGAAATCTCGGCATGCCAGCCCAAGACCTCGTTAGCGCGCTTGGGATCAGCCCAGATTTGAACAATGTCGCCAGGACGGCGCGGAGCAATCTTGTGGGGCACCTTCACGCCAGTGGCACGTTCAAAAGAGTGAAGCAATTCCAGCACCGAAGCGCCATTGCCCGTACCGATATTGAAAATTTCCAATGCCTCGTCGCTCTTGTCCTCGAGCATGCGCTCCAGAGCCTTGACATGAGCCTTGGCGAGGTCTACGACGTTGATAAAGTCGCGGATGCACGAGCCATCACGCGTGGGATAATCGTCACCGAAGATGCTCAGTTCCTTACGAACACCAATAGCCGTCTGAGTCAGATAGGGCACCAGGTTCTGAGGCACGCCGTTGGGCAACTCGCCGATTTCGGCACTGGGATGAGCACCGATAGGATTGAAGTAACGCAGGAGTATCGCCTTGATAGGACTGCCGCTGCGGATGACATCGGTAATGATATCCTCACAAATCTGCTTGGTGGCACCATAGGGCGAAGTGGCCTTCTTGGTAGGAGCATCCTCGGTGATGGGGTTCTTGTCAGGCTCGCCATAGACCGTACAGGACGATGAGAACACAAATCCTTTCACACCGAACTCAGGCATCAGTTCCAGCAGATTGAGCAGGATATTGATGTTGTTGCGGTAGTACATGATAGGTTTCTCAATGCTCTCACCCACAGCCTTGCTTGCTGCAAAGTTGATGATGCCGCTAATGCCGGGATTGTCCTCGAACAGTTTGCGTACCACGGCACGGTCGGTGCAGTCACCCTCAAAAAAGACCGGACGAATGCCCGTAATGCGTTCGATACCATCCAGCACCTCAATATTACTGTTGCTCAAGTCATCAATGATGACCACCTCATAGCCAGCTTGTTGCAGTTCTACTGTAGTATGGGAACCAATAAAGCCAGTTCCACCAGTCACTAAAATTTTGCCTTTCATTTCTACTATTTGATTTATGATTATATGTTATTTTTTTCGGTTGCGAATAAACTCGACACACTCCTCAAATATCTTGGCATGCAACAACTTCATCGTGACAGCATAAAGCGCCGCTGCAATGAGAATACGAGATGCCAACAGGAAGTACGCATTGTGTATGAAGAGCGTTACGAGATAAGTCAAAGCCATCACCACCACCGTGATGAGCAAGAACGGCAACAAGTCCCGCAACATGCTGGTAAACTTGTAACCGATCAGTCTTGAGGCAAATACCTGCCATGCCAACAGCCACAGAATGTTAATGCAGGCAAAGGCTATTACCATTGCCGTGATGCCCAACTGATGACATGCAAGCACTGCAATCAACATGATAACAATCTGAGATACACAGAGCCACATATAGATGTCGGACTTGCCCAAGCTCAGGAACAGGTTTTGATAAACCGTATAGAGCGGTATGAATGCGCCACTGATGCACAGAATCTGTAACAGCGGAATGCTATCAATCCACTGTTCGCCAATGGCTTTAATGATGAACTGTGGCGCAATAAGTGCTAGACCAAACATTGCCGGGAAAGCCATGAAAGCCGTGAAACGCAACATTTTGCCAAACACTCGACGCTGACGCTCATTATCATCATTGATGCGCGTGAGCACGGGCTGGGCGACCTGGGCGACAGTGTTGGACACCAACTGGTTGGCCATCGTGTTCCACTTGTTGGCCTGAGTGAAATTACCCACCGATTGAGCAGGAAACAGTCGACCGAAGACGACTGTCAGCATATTGTTGTTGATGGTTGTCAATACAGTAGTAATCAACACCTTGTAGCTAAATGAGAACATCTGTTTCACAGGCGTGAAATCAACATGGAATGTAGGATGCCACCGTGAGAACACATAACGTCCTATACAAATCATCACATTGTAGAGCACCTGCTGTGTTGCCAGGCTCCAATAGGAAAAGCCATTCAACGCCATCACAACGCCGACAGTACCCGAAACGATGAGAGCCGTTATCGTGATAATCGCTTTCTCTTTCACCCTAAGACTGCGCGTAAGTACTGCATTGGGTGTGATACCGATTGCGGCAAAGATAAATCCCAAGAAGACAAACCGGGACAAGGACGTGAGGCATGGCTGATGGAAAAACGCCGCTATAAGCGGAGCACAGAAAAACAGCACAACATAGAGCAACAGACTCACGCCGATGTTGAACCAGAAGACTGAATTATAATCGTTGTGCTTGATGTCCTTGATATTGATGAGCGCTACTCCAAATCCGCTATCCTGCAAGTTACCTGCAATCAGCGTGAAGATAGCCAGCATTCCCACAATACCGTATTCCTCGGGAGAGAGCAGACGTGCCAGGAAGATACCGATAATCAGGTTGAGCAGTTGCGTGCCGCCACTACTGAGGAACCCCCAAAACAGTCCTTGGGCGGTTTTTTGTTTCAGGCTCTGATTATCGTTATCGTAACTCATTGCTTGTCCAGAATCATATCAATCCACTCACGCACGCAGGCATCACCGCCCCTACGTTCAAGGACGAGGATGCCGGGAATCTTTTTCACTTTGGCACAAGCATCAGAGGGGCAAGCCGCCCATCCCGCTGCTGCGAGCAGGTCATAGCAGTTCACGTCATCGCCAATATAAGCCACCTGCTGCATTGTGATGCCCATCTCCTCACAGATTTCACGCGTAGCAGCCAGTTTGCCGCCATCACGGGCACCCTGCTTGAGAAAATCCAAGCCAAGTTTCCGGGCTCGATTCACATTAATAGGAACATTCTCGCTGGTAACGATACCCACCTTGACTCCCGCGCGTTGCAGCATCTGCAAACCCATTCCGTCGCGGGTATTGAATTTCTTGAATTCGGTACCATCGGTGCCATAGTACATGCCACCGTCGGTGAGCGTGCCATCAACATCCGTCAGGAAAAGACGGATATCACTAGGCGAAGGTACCCTTTCAGTTATGTTTTGTCTATCAGTATTCACCTCGGCCATAATCGACGTTTATTTGAGGTATTTTTCAATATTGTAACGGGGACGGTGCTTGCCCTCGGTATAAATGCGACCTATATAAGCCGCTATGATGCTTAGACAGATGAGCAGACACCCGCCGACGAACCAGATTGACAGCATAATAGATGCCCAACCTTGAGCGCCGTTACCTTTGCAAAGCGACACAATCACATAAATGAGAATGGCAAGACTGATGAGCAGGAAAATGATGCCCAAATCAAATATGAGCCTCAATGGTTTGACGCTGAACGAGGTCACCCCGTCGATGGCAAAGGACAGCATCTTGCTCAACGGATACTTGCTCTCGCCCGCCTGACGTTCCAACCTGTCATAATAGACCGAATCGGTTTTATAGCCCAGCAGCGGCACCAAGCCACGCAGGAACAGGTTGCGCTCCTCGTACTGGCACAGGGCATTGACAGCGCGCTGACTCATCAGCCTGAAATCGGCATGGTTATACACCGATTTCACGCCCATACTGTTCATGAACTTGTAGAACATCTGCGCCGTCGTGCGCTTGAAGAAAGTATCGGTCGTGCGCTTGCGCCGCACACCATAGACGATGTCACAGCCCTCGTCATACTTCTTGACCATTTCGGGAATCGCATGGATGTCATCCTGCAGGTCGGCATCAATCGACACGGTCACGTCGGCATCCTCGCGGGCTGTATCCAATCCAGCCATGAGGGCATTCTGGTGTCCCACGTTACCCGCCAGTTTCAAGCCTCGCACATGGGCACTGGCAGCACTGTATTCGGAGATAATCTGCCAGGTGCGGTCTCGTGAACCGTCGTCAACATAGAGAATGTAACTCCCCTCGCCCACCAAGCGTTGAGTCATCATATCGGTCAACAAGGCAAGGAGTTGCCGATTAGTCTGCGGCAAAACCTCTTCCTCGTTAAAACAAGGCACTACAATTGCAAAAGTCGAGTTTTCCATACTTCTGTCATAGCCTGTTTAGTTCAGACTAACTTGCAAAGATACATTTTATTTGTGGAATGTGCAAACCATAGCCATATTATTGACTTTTTGACGGGCTTGTTAGGTGATGAATTAATTTTTTTAGTAATTTTGCCCGAGTAAACCGAAAAACAATCTGATTGACAATGATACTATCGATGACCGGATTTGGCAAAGCAGTGAAGGTATATAACAACAAAAAAATCACTGCTGAAGTCAAGTCACTGAACAGCAAACAATTGGACTTTGGGGTTCGCACGCCTCAGAATTACCGTGAGATTGAGATGGAACTGCGCAACAGCATCTCCCAAGCACTATTGCGTGGAAAGATTGACCTGTTTGTCTATTGTGAACCCATCGAGGGGGCACCTTCAGGCACCATTAACATCCCGATGCTGCAGCAGTACAAGGCTCAAATCGAGGAAATGGCTAAACAACTGAACTTGCCACTACCCGAGGACTGGTACGCTACCCTACTGCGCATGCCTGATGCCATGAAGACCGATGCCAAATCGACAGAAGCCGATGAGGAAGAGTTAAAAGTAGTCAAAGAAGTAGTTGCTCTCGCAACCAAACAACTCGTGGAATTCCGCCGTCAAGAGGGCGCACGACTTGCTGCTTTCTTCGAGGAGAAAATCGCAGCCATCCAAGCGTTGCTCAACGAGGTTCCCCGCTATGAAGAGCCCCGCATCAATAAGATTAAAGGTCGTATCCTTGACGCTCTTGCCAAAATCAGGGAGGTGGACTACGACAAGAACCGCTTTGAGCAGGAACTCATCTATTATATCGAGAAACTCGACATTACCGAGGAAAAAATACGTCTGCAAAACCACCTGAACTACTTCCTGGAAACGATGAACAGCGAGGAGCCCGGGCAGGGCAAGAAACTGGGATTCATCAGCCAAGAAATCGGACGCGAAATCAACACTATGGGATCCAAGGCCAATCAAGCCGACCTGCAGAACCTGGTCGTGCGCATGAAGGACCATCTGGAGCAGATCAAGGAACAGGTGCTGAATGTGCTTTAATTCAATTTTGCTGAGCAAAATTGAGGTTTAGAGTTTAGAGTTTAGGGTTTAGAGATTTTTGACTAGAGATTAGGCAATTATATGAAAGAGGGCAAATTGATTATCATTTCGGCGCCGTCAGGGTCGGGCAAATCGACCATCATCGGGCGCATCATGCAGGACGAGTCTCTGCGGCTTGCTTTTTCGGTATCAGCCACTACCCGCCCCCGTCGCGGGCAGGAAGTGCATGGCGTGGACTACTATTACCTGACAACCGAGGAATTCCAGCAGAAAATTGCCAACGATGAATTGGTGGAATACCAGGAGGTGTACGAGGGCCGCTATTACGGCACGCTTAAGAGCGAAGTGGAACGCATCACCGCCATGGGCAACAACGTCGTGCTTGACCTTGATGTGCTCGGTGGAGTCAATGTCAAGAAAATGTACGGTGACCGTGCCCTGTCCATCTTTATCCAACCGCCCAGCGTCGAAGTGCTGCGCCAACGCCTTATCAACCGCGGTACCGACAGCATGGAGGATATCAAAGCCCGTGTGGATAAAGCCGAGTTTGAGATTTCCATCGGACCGCAATTTGACTACACTGTCATCAACGATGACCTGGAAACCGCTGTCAATCAAGTGCATGACCTGATTACCGATTTCATCGACACCCCCTTACAAAACGAACAAGAGAAATAAGCATCAATCAGTTGCACTGGTACATACCGTGCAAACGTATTTAGAGGTCACCATCGTGTCAAACCGATAGCGGTGTGCCTCGTTGAGGACCGATAAGAGATTTCCATCGGCAAGGCCTTGTCCTGTGAGTTTCAACAGGCTTTCTTTCATTGTCCACAAGCGGATAAATTCATCGGCAGGTTGCTTTGATGCAGCAATCCTGAGGCATTCGTCGGCATTCATCATGTGATGAAGCAACGACTCATCGTAGCGGTCGATACTCTCCACGTCAATCCCCACAGGATGCGGGGCGAGCACACAAACGGCAGCATCACGACAATGGCTCAGGTTAAAGTGGATGTCGGGAAAGCCTTCAAACCGTGGCTTTCCTTTTGGCTCAAAGACAAACGGCGGCACCGAATCCATGCCGTATTCCAACGACAATGCCCGTTTCAATAGTAAATAAGAAGCCACCGACAGACGACGGTCCAATTCTTGAACATATTGCATGGCATAGTCTCGCCGTTGCGGACTGACGGCGGCCAGAGCCGCCGTCAGGTCAAAATCCCAAATATGGTCGTCAATGTAAATCACGTCTTCAACTTGAACTGGATGTGTCGTCCCTTGTGCAGGGCGAAGATGACGACGACCTCAATCACATAGGCAATGAGGTAACTGTACCAGAGGTACTGCGGCATGAGCTTGCCCATGAACCAAAGCACGGGAATGACTGTGAGCGACAAGGCAAACGAGATAAACAGTGCCATGCTATGCTGATTATAAAGCTTATAGACAATCATCAGCACATAGATGTAACAGAAGGGGATGAAACTCAGGGCAAAAATCCTCAATGCGGGCACACTCTGGTGCAGCATTTCGATTTCATCACAGCCGAACACTTGGGCGATGCTCTGTGGGAATATCCACACCAACAAGCATGTAACCAGCATCGACACTGTAATGAAACGGAAGCCGCGTTTAATCACCGTGCGTAAACCATCTTCATCCCCCTTACCCACCTGAATGGCGCCAAGAGACTGCAAAGTCTGACAAGTACCCGACAGGAACAAGTTATAGAGTTGAAGCAGGTTCATGCACAGAGCGAACACAAAAATTCCCGTTCGTCCCAACGAGGACAACACAATCGTGTTTGCCGACAGTAACAGTAACGTGAGGCAGATGGATGCCACTGCTAACGGGGCACCCTGAGAGATGATGCGTCGCAACGAGGATGACAGACCATCGGTGGAAAAAACGGGCATCAGACGACGCTGTTCAGGCTTGCTCCAATGGCTCAAGAGAATAGCAATGCCCACTAAATGACCTACTACCGTTGCTGTGGACGAACCCGTAATGCCCCAACCAAACCATTGGATAAATACGATATCGAGCAACAGATTGACCAGATTGTCGATGATTACCGCTACCGACACCAGGCGCGGACTGCCGTCAACACCCACCATGGTCGATAAGCCCCACATGAGAATGAACGCGGGATTACCGATAAGCAGCACCTGCATATAATCGTCGGCCAGCGGCAGAATCTGTTCATTGCTACAGAGCAAGCGCGCTGTCTCATGCGGGAACATCAAGCCACCGATAATCGCCAGCAACACACCAAACCCAAGACTCAACGACAGAGCGCGTGTGAAGAAACGTCGTGCCTCGTCAATCTTGTGCTGTCCTAACGCATAAGCCACCAGCATACCCGCACCTGCATTGATGAGCAGGTGCAGGGTAAAGATGAACTGGGTGATGGGCGTTGACAGGTTAATGGCACTCACGCCATCCTCGCTGATGAGGTTGCCCACGATGATGCCGTCAACCACAGTGCCCAAGCAACCTGATAGTGCTACTAGAATATAAGCCCATAGGTAGCGGTAGAACTGGGCATTGATATTGTCACTTGAGGGTTTCACCATAGCAGCTGTTTATTCAAAGAAACCAAAGCCGCTAATGGCGTTCAACATGCGCTCCACATAGTCCCATGACGTGGGTGACCAAGCGAAGTCATAGCGATAGAGTACCTGTGTGGTATAGTTATTATCGCGCTTCACATCGGCAGTCTTCTGTCCGTGCGCCATATCCTGATATGCCAGCAATGACGACATTGACTTGGCCTTGACGGGATCGTTCTTGGCCTCTTCCATTCTTTGATCGAATTCCTCCTGCTCGACGAACTTCACGCCATCACCCACATTGCTCAATTCCATGAGCACATCACCCAGGAATTGGCCATGGATGTTGTAGGGATGGAATACCGTGCAGTCCTTTGGCGTTGAACTCAGCAGCACAATGGCATGTGCCACCTCGTTGATGGGTGAGAATTCCACCTGCAGGTTGCGCATGGCGTGCGGACAGCAGCCCAGCATGTTATAGACCTTGATGCGGCCCATAAACGAGTTGGTAGCGAAGTTGGCCTGGAACTCACCGTCGGTGGAACGAGCAGCCAGGTTGCCCACACGCATAATCTTGGCATTCAATCCATGTATCGCCACTGCGTTGAGAATCAAGCGCTCGGCCATGAACTTGGAATAGATGTACTTGTTACCCAAGAACTGTCCCATATAGAGGCGCTGCTCGGTGAAAATGTCATTTTTCACCTCACCAGCCCACAAGCCTCGGGTGCTAGCCGTGGAAACGTGAACGAGTTTTGCACCGGTCTTGACACAGTAGTCAACACAGCGTTGAGCGCCACCGATGTTCACGTCTTCAATCTCAGTGCCCTCGCTGAAGTGTTTCACAATAGCGGCACAGTTGAATATCGTGTCCACCTTCAAACCTTCACTAAAGTCGCTGGTCACATCGCCCAGGACAACATGCAGGCGATTGCCGAACAACTCCTTGAACGAATCTGAGAAATAGTAGAACAGCAGTGTGCGCAGTCGGCTCTCGGCTTTTTCCAGCGTTTTGCCACGCACCAGGCAATAGATGTTCCGAGCATCGGAATCGATGAGTTCGCGCAGGATATGGATTCCCAGATAACCTGTGGCACCCGTCAACAACACATCACCCAACTGCTGGCGCTCACCCTTGCGGAAGTTGTCGAGCGTGTTGCGCAACAGCAAGTTGTTGATGGCAGTATAGTCAAATCCTGTAATCTCATCACTCGCTTCATCACCACTTTCGCCTGTGATGAGTCGAGCAAGTTTGCGAGGTGTGGGATTGGCAAACACGTCACCATAAGCCACATGCAGGCCCGCTTTGTCAGCCTCGATGATGACACGCGTCACGACAAGCGAAGTACCGCCCAATTCAAAGAAGTTGTCGGTTGCACCCACCTTGTCCATCTGCAGGATATCAGCAAAGATGTCGCAGAAGGCGCGTTCGGTATCGTTAGCAGGCTCTACCTGTGCCGAACTGATTGCCAATTCGGGCTCAGGAAGCGCCTTGACATCGGTCTTGCCGTTAGGAGTCATAGGCATCTCCTTGAGTTGCAGATAAGCAGTAGGCACCATGTATTGTGTCAGGCTCTTGGAGATTTCAGCCTTGAGGGCATCGGGAGCAATCTCGCGGTCGGCCGTGTAATAGGCACACAGGTGCTCCTTATCGTTAATCTTGCGGATAAGGATGACAACCTTCTTCATGCCCTCGACCTTAAGCATCACATTCTCAATCTCGCCCAGCTCGATGCGCAGACCGCGCAACTTAATCTGGTGGTCGGTACGACCCAGGATAACCACGTCACCATCAGGCAGCCACTTGGCATAGTCACCCGACTTGTAGATGCGTGTGCCGTGATAATCCACAAAGCGCTCACGTGTCATCTCATCCAGGTTATTATAGCCATGAGCCACGCCACGTCCACCGATGTACAGTTCACCGACGACACCGACAGGCAACTCGTTGCCATCCTGGTCAACGATGTATTCAACCACATTCAACTGTGGCTTGCCCACTGTCACCACATCGGCATGAGTCAATTCCTTATTGTTCGATGCCACGGTAATCTCGGTGGGACCGTAGCAGTTAAAGATGCGGGCCTTGGTGACCTTGCGCAACTGTTCCAACAGCTGGTCGGAGAATTTCTCACCACCGGCACGCACAATGTCGATGCGACTGATAGCATCACAGAAGTCCTCACTCGTCAACCATGTCATCCAACGTGATGGCGTACCCGATACCATATTGATGTGCTCGTCGTTGATAAGACGTGCCAAATCGAGCGGATTATTGGCCTGTTCCTCGGTTGCCACAATGAGTGTTTTGCCGTTGAAGTATGCCGTGCCGATATCCTGCAATGCAGCGTCAAACGAGATGGTTGTCACGCTCATGATACGCTTGGCATCGGTCAAGACACCGTTGGCAAACACATTGGCAGGATGACCGTACAAGTAGTTACAGATACCCTTGTGGTGCAACATCACTCCCTTGGGACGACCTGTCGAACCACTGGTGTAAATCAGGTAAGCCAGGTCATCGGGCGTGATATCGGTGACGATAGTACCGTCGTTATCATCATTGATGAGTTCTTCCACATCGATAGCCTTACCCTCGGGAACGGTGTCCATACGGTCGGCTGTCGTAATGATGTAACGCGCCTCGCTGTCCTCGAGAATCAGTTTCACACGGTCAGCGGGATACTCGGGGTCACAGGGGATGTAAGCAGCACCTGATTTCAATACGCCGAACAAGGCAAGAATCAGTCGGCTGGTTCGAGGCAGCAACAAGGCGACACGGTCACGCTCCTGCACACCGCGTTTCCTCAAGGCTGCAGCAATGCGGTTGGTCACCCCGTTCATCTCCTGATAAGTGAAACGGCCATCGATGGCAACAAGTGCCTCATGTTCAGGCTGCTCCTGTGCAAAGTGACCGATGCACTCATGGAAGAACTTGAACGGAGCATCACCCGTTGCGGTCTGGCGCAGGTGGCTTAATTCCTCTTCCTGGGCCTCGCTGACAATGGACAACTGGCGCAAGCGCTTCTGGGGATTCTCCATCATCAGGTTAGCGACAGCGACGATGCTCTCGGCAAGTCCACGTCCCACGCGCTCGCTATAGATGGAGTCATCGTACTCGACGACCACGCCACAAGATTCAATTTTGATATTGATTTTGAATTTGGGGACATTCAGTTCGAGCACTTCATGATCAATGGGCTTTCCATTTACGGTATATTGTGAGAGTATACCCACCTGATAGGCATAGGCTATTGCAGGACGGAAACCGTAATCGGTGGCAATGCGTGCAAACGGATAGTCCTCATGACGAAGCGTCTGGTCAAATGTGTCACTGGTCTGTTTCAGGAAATCACCCACGGTCACGTCATCGATGCTCAATCCCAGAGCAAGTGTATTGACAAACATACCCACAGTGTCGGCAACCTTCAGGTTGCTGCGGCCACTGCTCACGGTGCACAAGTATACCTCACGGTTGTTGGTGTAGCGCGAGATGACGTAGGAAGTGGCTGCCAAGAACAGATGGGCGGGTGTGATTCCCTGCTCGCGGCAGAAGGCAGTCGCCTTGTCCAGGTCGGCAGGACAAACCGCTTCGCCGATAAAGCCTTGTTCGTCACTCTTAGGCAGGTCAGCGGGTATTTCGCTGGCGCCCTCACAAGTCTGCAACTTCTCGGCAAAGAATCGTTGTGATTCCTTAAAGGCGTCGGTCTCCTCGGCAGCCTGTTGGTCGAGGACAAATTCCAGGTAATTGTAGGCTTCCTTCTCCACCTCTTCGCCTTCGACGGCAGTATTGATTTGGCGGATTAACAGGTCGGCTGAACCACCGTCAAATACCAGATGGTGTAAATCCATCAGCAGATAAACGCCAGCAGGCGTCTTGACTACCTCGACACGGTATAGCGGCGGCTTCTGTAAATTGAAAGGCCGCACGAACTCATTCTTGTATTTCGCCAATTCCTCCTCACTCATCTCGGTGATACCCACCTCGACGGGAACACTGTCATCAGTCGTCTGGATGATAGAATCTCCCTCGGTCGTGAAGTGGACGCTCAATTCGGGATGTGACTCGATGACGCGTTTCACAACATCGGCAAGGACGTTGGCATCTGTGCCCTCGGGATAAGAGAGCAGGTAAGGGATGTTATAGATGGTGGAGGCAGGATTCTTCAGGCAGTCGAAATAGACACCCGTTTGGGCGTAGGACAATGGTGCGCTGGTAATGACCTTGGCTTCGGCCTTGGGCTTTTCGGCAGCAGGTTGAGCACCACCGGCGAGCATTGCCTTCAGAATTTCGTTCTCAATCGACTGGATAGTACCTGTCTTCACCAGGCTACGAGAGTCGAGGGTCACCCCGTAGCGCTTGTTGACCTGAACAGCCAGCTTGATGGCCGAGATTGAGGTCAGACCCGCATAGCCCAATGGCGTAGTGACACCAAAGTCGGTGTTGTTGACAACGTCGGCAACAATCTGGTGCAGTTCCTCTTCCAACAAGTTCATGGGCACATTGACGGCCTCGACTGCAGTAGCCTTTTTCTCGGGCTTGGGCAGGGCTCGCTTGTTCACCTTCTGATTTTGGTTCAAGGGGATGGCGTCAATCTGCATGGTAACGGCAGGCACCATGTAGGGCGGTTTCTCGTCCATGATGAAGTTGTTCAACGCCTCGATATCCACCTTCTCGTCGCTCACGATATAGGCCGCGATGAACTTGCCGCCACCTTCCTCATCAAAGGCCTGTACCGTAGCATCCTTGATGCCCGGGAACTCGCGGATGATGCCCTCGACTTCCTTCAACTCGATGCGGAATCCGCGTATCTTGACCTGACCGTCACGGCGTCCCACAAACTGGATGTCACCCGTGGGCAGGAAACGCACGATGTCGCCCGTGCGATAGATGCGGGAATATTTTTCCTCGGTAGTGAAAGGATTGGAGATATAGACTTCGGCTGTCTTCTCGGGACGGTTCAAGTAGCCACGACTCACTTGAGGACCTGCAGCCCACAATTCACCCGCTGCTCCAACCGGAAGACGATGGCCCTGTGGGTCAACGATGTACAAGCGCACATTTTTCGGTGCTCTGCCGATAGGAATATCCTTCATCTTCTTATCGACAAGATAGTTGGTAATGAATACCGTCGTCTCGGTGGGACCATAGATGTTGTAGAACTTGAAACCCTGGGGTGGCGTTAATGAAGCCAGTTTTTCACCGCCAGCCGAGAGATACCGCAACGAGTGGTTTTCTACACTGGTAGCGAACTGGTAAGCCACTTGCGTTGTCATGAACGAGTGAGTGATGCCATTCTGGTCAAAATACTCGTTGAGGGCAAGAAGGTCGAGACGCAATTCTTCGGGAATGATATATAGTGTTGCACCACAAGTCAAAGCGGGGTACATATCCATCATGTTCGCATCAAAACCGTAGCTGGCATAGGCAGCCACTTTGCTTTCTGGCTTGAGGTCGTACATTTGATGGTAGCCGTGGCAGAAGGTCACAAGATTGCGGTGAATCAACTGGCAGCCCTTGGGTACGCCTGTCGAGCCTGAGGTATAAAGCAGAATGAACAACTGGTCGGGGGCGATATCCACTTGTGGCGCCGCCATGGCGGGAAGGTCCATGATGTCCTTGGTCAACAGCACTTCGCTCTGATACTCATCAACGATGGGACGCAATTCCTCATCGGCAATAAGCAGTTTGGCACTGGCATCCTGCATCATGAAGTTGAGCCTCTCCTTGGGGTAACTCGGGTCGAGAGGCTGGTAGGCACAACCAGCCTTGAGCACGCCAATCGAGGCGATAGGCATCCACTCACATCGAGGAATGAGTACCGACACAACATCCTCAGTGGCTAAGCCTTTGCCGGCAATATAGGCAGCAATTCGGTCGCTGATTTCGTCAACTTGGGCATAGGTAAAGCGCTTGTCCTTAAAAACGACGGCTATAGCGTCGGGGGTGGTTTTGGCCTGCTGGCGTAGCATCGACACGACGGTTTGACTGTCGTCATAATCCAGTTCACCTGAGTTGAAACTATCAAGAAGGGCAACCTGGTCTGCATTGGCAATGTCGATGTCGCGCAGGTATTCCTGGGATAGGAAACCCTCAATCACAACCTCATAGCTCTCCAGAATCTGGTTAATGAGTTCGCGCGAATATTCGTTGGCATTGTATTCAGCTTCGGCATGTATCTTGTCGTCCTGGAGGAAGACCTTCATGTAGAGCGATTCATCAAGCGTATCGTAGCTAAGGCGAATCGATTGCAAGGGCTTATCACCCATTGTCGCGTTTTCAAACAATTTGCCGTGCCATGCAAACATAGAGTTGGTCTGCAGTTTCAAGTCTGCCATCAAGTCGGAGTAAGAGTACAACTCATGCTCACGACACCCGCTCATCTGGTCCTGTCCTTGTCGCACCAGCTCCAGGACTGTCGTCTCGTTGGTGAATTTGGCATAGACAGGCAGGGTCTTGACTGTCATGCCAATCGAACGGGCAAAGCGTTTGTCGGTACGACCATTATAAACGGTATTGAACAGACTTTCCTGCTCGTTATTGAACTTCGCCAGCAGGAAGGCATAGGCGGTCGTGAACAGCGTGCTCTTGAACACATCATTCTGTTTGCAGTAGTCATCCACACGCTTCAAGTCAATCGAGAGGGTGCGCAACATGCTATCCTTGCGGCGCTCAGGCTCTTCCAAGTCAGGCATAAATTGGGTGAAAGTGTCGCCACAGTCAAAATTGGCTGCATACCATTTCTTTGCCTCTTCAAATGCTGGTGTTTCACGTCCATTGGCTTCCATTTGAGCCAGCTCCACCAGTGTCATCTCCTCAGGGGCTATTTCCTCACCATGGTAGGCCCTGTCGATATCTTGTAATAAGACCAGCAACGAGGTGCCGTCAGCGATAATATGATGAGTATCGAGGTAGAGGTAATAATGCTCGCTATCGCGCATCAGATTGATGTGAAACAGGCGTCCGCCATCGAGGTCGAACGGATGCACAAGCCTCGTCTTTTCTTGCTCGATATCGGTAATGTCCTCAATAGCAAGCGACCACGGCTCTTCTGCCATGTCAATCGTCTGAATAGGCTCGCCGTCCTCATTCACTTTGATGCGGGTAAACAGGGCGGGATGAGCCTTGAATGCCGTCTCAATGGCAGCCAACAGGCGCTCGCCATCAAGAGAACGGTCGATAATATGGATAAATGGTAGATTATAGTAGAGTTCACCTTTGTGGCCCATACATTCCACATAGATGCCAAACTGTGATTTTGATAAAGGAGCTGACTGTTTCATATATATCTAGAGTTTATGAGTTAATTCAAGAGATTATTTTACCATTTGGTTGTAAAAATGCGGGGATTGACACTCAATCCAATCCAACCCCAACGCAGGGAGCTATTGTTAGAACTTCGCTTCAGGCGTTCCATTGTTTCACCCCCCGACATAAATGACGCACCAGCCATCAAGCCCACATCACGAGATATGGCATAGGAGGCTTGAAATTCAAACTCGTGTCCCAGGGACATGTCCAGTTTATCGAGTTTAGTCGCTGTGGCCAAGTAGTGATAGCTGGCATCAAATTTGAGGCCCTTTATGGGACTGAAGAATCCACCGACATAGATGTTCTGCAAACCAGGGGTAAAGCCATGCATGTAGGTGCTCACGTAGAAGAAGTCCATAGCACCATAAAACTTGTGGTGAGAACCATAAACGGTACTAAAACCCCTAATCACATCGTGATGTACCATGCCAATATGACCCTCCTCGGGAACAGCAAAGTACTTATCACCGCTCAAATAGTCATAACCTAACACAAAACCGTAGGTGGGTTTTGGAGAGAACGCAACCTTGCCACTCGCCATCCACGCATCGATTTTCATACCTTTCTCAGTCTTACCCATCTGGTGGTAATAGGAAGCCTCGACATTCCAGCGTTTAGGTTTGAACGACAGGTAGCCACCCAGCAGTTGCTGAAACCAGGTTTTAGTTTTCGAATGATTATCGTTCTCGTTTTGCATGCCGATGTTCATGAACAACACCGATATGCCCAAGGGAAACTTTGGAAGGTCATAATGATACCACACGTCCTGCATCGTCTTGTAGGGTTGCGCACCATTAAAATAATAGGTGTTGCCATCAAGCACTTCGGCATTCTGGTTATAGGCAAAAACCACATGAGCCCTGTGTCCGTGGCCTTCATACCCCACTCGCAGCACATCGTGTGATTGTGATGCCATCGCCCAATCATCCGAGCCGATGATACGCTCGTCATCATAGGAGAGCGCTACCCTACCCACTTGGGCGAACAGGCCACAGCGGGCAGTCAACTTGACCCATGTCTCATATAGATTGAAGGCACCTTTTCCCGCTTGTCCCCAGATACCTGAATGCTGAGGCGTGACACGGGCTTCAAGCCAGTCACGCTTGTAATTGATGGCCAAGCGGGTTCGGCTCAGCAAGAAACTTGATTTAGCCACTCCACTGCTTTCTTCCTCTTTTTGATCGTCCACTTCGGGTAACATGCCGCCGTAACGTGTTTCTCCACGGCCAAAGAACTGCAGATCCACCGTCAGTTCATTCTCTTTCTCAGGAATGCTGTCACTTGCAGGCTGTGCCACAAGCATCAACCCGGGTAGCGCCAATGCTGTGAGCAGCCATCGTCTAATGCTCATATTCATGTTAAAATACTAGGGAGTACTACTGCAATTATTCGACCTCGAAAAGACTAATCAGTCCTGTCAGCTGAAAGACATTCTTGATGTCGTCATTCATATTGCGCAAGGTCACCTTGCTTCCTGCAGCTTTTGCACTCTTGAGAATGCCCAAGAGAATGCGCAAACCACTTGAAGCGATATACTCCAAATTCTCACATTCAATGACAATGTCACGGCCCTCACTCTTGTAAAGGGGCTGCAGTTCCTTTTCAACTTCAATCGCTGCGGCGGTATCAAGTTCGCCTTCAAGAGTGGCAACAATCTTGCCCTCGAGTTCTTCAATGCTAGTTTTCATTTGTTTGTTATTGATTATGATTTATATTTCTTTTTCAATGTTAATACATTCTTTCCGTTAATCCACTCATAGTTGATGGAATCCATGAGCTCCCTCACCAGGAAAATGCCCAGCCCACCGATAGGTCTATCCTCGGCGGACAATGTGGTATCCACTTTGCCAGCCTCGGTCGGGTCAAACGGATTTCCTGAATCACTAATGACAAAGGCAACTGTCGATCCGTTGGACTTTGCTTCTACCAAGATATCACCCACGGTATCCAAAGGATAGGCATAATCTATCACGTTGACAACAGCTTCCTCGACAGCCAGCTTAATCTTGGATTTGAGAGACACATCCATTTCCAGGCTGGAGGTGAACGATTCCACAAACTTGTTGAGTTCCGGCACATGTTTCAGGTCGTTCTTCAAAGCTAAAGAATCGTGCAACAAGCAATTCTCGATGCCAGGTGTATAATGGACTGCCATCAGGGTCAAATCGTCGCTCTGGGTGGCACCATCAACAAATTCTTCTACAGCGACACTTACAGACTGTAGCATTTCCTCAAGCGTCACATTATCCATACCACAGTAATGTTCTAAGGTATCAAAAGCGCGCTGCAGTCCGAACTGGTTATGCTGCTTGTCCATCGCCTCGGTCAATCCATCGGTGTAAAGGAACAATGACGAGCCAGGTTCTATACAGGCTTCTTGGCCCTCATATTGATAATCATCGATGACGCCTAAAGGAAGATTGGCTTTAACAGGCAGCAGCTTCAAATCCTCTTTTCCGATAACTATGGGTGCATCGTGTCCTGCGTTACAATACCTCAGGCGTCCCGTGGGCAAATCCAGTACACCGATAAAGAAAGTCACAAACATGTTCCTTTCATTATTCCGGCAGGCTGTTTCGTTAATAATCCTCATGACGTAAGCGGGGTTACTCTCATGTGAGGAAGTGGAGAAGAAAAGGGCGTGAGCAACCGACATCACCAGAGCCGAAGGCACTCCCTTACCGCTCACGTCACCGATACAGAAGAACAGCTTCTCGTCACGGACAAAGAAGTCATAGAGGTCGCCGCCCACCTCCCTGGCAGGCTTCAGCAGACCCAGCACGTTGATATCGTCACGTTCGGGGAAGGAGCCACTGTTCAGGGGTAGCATCGACATCTGCAATTCTCGGGCAATGCGCAACTCGCTGCCAATTCGTTCCTGCTCGATGCTGGCAAGGTGCAGGTTGCGGGCGTTGCGGGCAAAGCGGTACACGATGAATCCTAACAGAGCCATTGCTGCCAGCATCGACAGCAGCAACATATAACGCATGCGATTGAGCGGGCCATACACTTCCTTGTCATAGCACACGATAGCCAATTGCCAGTGGGGTTTACCCTTCATGTTGGCATAGAAGATGTAACCCACATCACCGTCAATATTCGAGCGGAACTCAATCACCTTTGTGAGCCCGCTGCTGCTATTTTCCCTCGCTACCGTACTGTCGTTGATGAGCCGCACCACCTGGTCCACGTCATCGACATTTGCGTGCTGGGGGCTTGGTTTACAGATTAGACTTCCCGATTCGGTTAACAGCAGGTCAAACGATGAGGGATAGGCTTGGCGGGCATTCAGCGTGTCGCTGAGCCAGTCGAGCGAGACATCGATGGCAAACACCCCCGCCAGCCGGCCCTGTAGGTCCTTCATTGGCATGGCGTGGGTGGTAATGAGCATCTCTCGCTTACTGTAGTTGGTGCTGTCGATATAGGGGTCGGTCCAATTGGGCTCTCCCAACTCGACGGTGTTAGTATAGAACGCCATCCGCGTGTAGTCGTGGGTTGCGCTGGCAATCTGTTGCGACAGCGACCGTCCCTGTTCTATCTTGGCGAACAACTCAAACAGACTGTCCCTTGATGAATAGTAGCCTGGCGTGAAGGCCATGCCCGCACTCAACACGTCGGGGTTGGCGTCAACCATGAACCGCAATTCGCTACCCACCAAGTCGGGGTTGGCAAGCGTGGATTGGATGTTCCAGCCGTAGTCATACAACAACTGCTCTGTCTTATTTAGCATGCCCTTAATCAAGATGGCTTTAAACCACATCTGTGCCTCGGCACGACGCTCCAACTCACGCTCCACCACGCGGTGGGCATTGTAATACTGCAGTGCCGAAATCAATTCCAGCAGCACAGCAGCACTGATGATAACGCCCAAGCTGTTCCTGATTCTTGACGACCGCAGTATCTTTTTTAGCCAATTCATGCTTTAAATCATATACATTGGGTTATTAACGGCAAAAGTACAAAAAATTATTTCTTTGAGTATCAATATTCCTTTTTTTTTAGGGTCACAATAGCAAATTGTAATCACCATTACAACATTGTTCCATACGCCCCCTCAAAAAAAAGAGTCGCGCCACACTTCCCGTGGTGTCGGGAGCGTGGCGCGCATTAGGTTAAGCTAAGAATCTAAATCAGATTCCTTTCTGCTGGATTCTTACTTCACAACAATCTTCTGGCCGTTGTGGATGTAGATGCCGGCGGGCATGTTACCCTCGGTGAACGTCTGACCCATCAGGTTGTAGTATGCGCCGTCCTGGGCAGCAGCCTTTACCTCCTGGATAGCGGTCGTACCAGCACCATAGGTGTAGTCAAACAGGGTTACAGGCAGTTCAGCGCTGGTGCCGCAGCCCAGCATAGCAGTGGCATCGGGGAACTCTTCATAGTTCAGGAAGCTGGTCCAATTGTCGGTGTAAACCATGCACTTGCTCCTGATACCAGAGGTATAGAAGGGAACATCGTCGGAACCACCGGTGCAGTTGTCATCATCCTCGGCATCAAACACGATGGTCACCAGCAGGGTCTTACCAGCCTCAAGAGCGAAGGGCTCATCCAAATCAAACCTCAACTCGGCATCCTCACCAAAAATCTCAAGCATGGCATAAACCTCGTTGGCCTCATACACCTGATTGTCAAAGTTGAAGAACTGCTTCACACCGTTCTCATTTACAGCGAACTGGGTGTCATCAATAGCCTCCATGTAAATCTTCACGTCGCGAACGATGTCATCATACCAACAATCATTGCGGAACTTGAATGAGATAGCAGTAATCTCCACATCGGTCTTGTCCTGCATGTCGGCCAGCTCGTCAACGGTGTAAATCATCTGGGCACCAGTGTGAGCCAGGTAGAAATTGGTGGGAGCGATGTCGAAATAAGAAGCGTTGTAAATCTCGGTGGGATTAACAAAATCACCTACTTCAACAGTGCCTACAGACTGAGCCTGAGCGCTCATCGTCATTGCAGTTACAGCTGCGAGAATCATGTAGAATTTCTTCATTTTTAAAACTGATTTTTAATAGTTTATTAATTTTGTTTATTATACAATGCCCTGAAACGGGCGATACTATTTTTCAATGCCACTTCATCATTGGTTATGATGCTGCAAAATTAGTAAAAGTATAGAAAACAATAATACAAAATCAGTTGATTTTAAGGGTCACCAATAGAAATTCCCCTGAAGGCGAATTGCCAACAGGGGAAACACATATAAAGCTATGAAAAAGTTGATTCGTGGGATTACATCATGCCGCCCATGCCGCCACCCATGCCGGGACCGCCAGCGGGCATTGCGGGCTCGGGCTCCTTCTTCTCGGCGATGACACACTCGGTGGTGAGGAACATGCCGGCGATGCTGGCAGCGTTCTCCAGGGCAATGCGAGCCACCTTGGCGGGATCGATGACGCCTGTCTCGAACAGGTTCTCGAACTTCTCGGTGCGGGCATTGTAACCGAAGTCACCCTGACCTTCCTTCACGCGGTTCACGATAACGGCACCTTCCAGGCCAGCGTTGGCGACAATCTGGCGCAAGGGCTCCTCGATAGCGCGCTGGATGATGTGGATACCCGTGGTCTCGTCATCGTTGTCACCCTTCATGCCCTCGAGGGCCTTGAGGCAACGGATGTAGGCGGTACCGCCCCCAGGCACGATGCCTTCGGCAACAGCAGCACGCGTAGCGCTCAGCGCGTCGTCCACGCGGTCCTTCTTCTCCTTCATCTCGACCTCGCTGGGTGCACCGATGTAGAGGACGGCAACGCCACCCGACATCTTGGCA
>JAEEGF010820201.1_pt1 | contig 25452 bp, 21 predicted proteins | sample 9134171 | NCBI WGS metagenome assembly JAEEGF01 (sample SAMN16246542, study PRJNA631951) | gut metagenome | biome: gut microbiome; feature: rumen; material: AP-attached | host: Bos | place: Iran: Karaj | collected 2018-10 | reverse complement strand
GTTAGATAGTTATGATTACGATTTGCCAGAAGAAATGATAGCTCAGGTTCCTGCTCAACCTGCAGAATCTGCCAAACTTCTCGTTTTTTCACAATCAGATTTATCGATTCAGGATTATCATTTTTACGATTTACCAAATCTACTTTCTGCAAATGACGTCCTAGTTTGTAATAATACCAAAGTTTTTAAGGCCAGGATTCCGCTTCATCAAACCAAAATAATTAGAAAAAGCTGACAGGAACGTTACGTTGATGGTGAAATTTTTGTGTATCAATTACTCCATGATGGAAGATTAGAATGTTTAGTCTCTGATGATAAAAATTTTAAGCCATGAGCTGAAGTTTTCCTAGATGAGGAGAAATGAATTTCGCTCACGAGTGATGAATATGCAGAAGACTGAATTATTTTTTCAGTGAAATGAATTTGAATTTTTGATTTTTTGGAAATGTATGGTCAGATGCCATTGCCACCATATATTCATTATGAAAAGGAGAAAGAGAAACGATATCAGACGACCTTCGCTCAAGATTTGGGTTCAGCTGCTGCTCCTACGGCATCTCTTCATTTTTCTCAGAAACTACTTTCAGACTTACGTTCAAAATGAGTGGAGATAAATTTCACGACTTTGCATGTGGGACTTGGAACTTTTAAGCCAGTTTATGAATCTGATATTAGAAAACATAAAATTCACAGAGAACCAATCATCATCGAAAATTCACTTTTTCAGCAAATTTATGAGCGAAAATATGAAAAGAAAAATCTGATAGCTGTATGAACGACAATGGTTAGACTACTCGAAACTTTACCATATTTACGAGCATCTTTATCTTCCTGAGAAAAAGAATCAATCCTTCCAAATATTGAAGCTTTCCATTTCCGAGAGTCTATCACTTCTGATATCCATCCAGCCGATTGCGAAAAATATGTTCACGATGTTTCACTACAACAAAATCGTATCGTGTGTGAAACTCAGCTTTTTATTTTTCCTGGGTGGAAGTTCCGTATAATCGATGAAATGATTACAAACTTTCATCTGCCAAAATCTTCACTTTTGATGCTCATTTCTGCATTAATGTGAAGAAAAAATGCTTTGCAGTCCTATGAATATGCAAAGCAGAATTGATATAAATTCTATAGTTTCTGAGATTGAATGTGGATTCGCAAATAAAGTAAGATAAATTTTGTTATAACTATTAATTATTTCACATGATAATAAAGTCTTTAAAAATTTGAAAAATTTTATTTTTAGATTATAATTAAGTAAATAATTTTATATTCTTTAGTAAATAAAATGGAGTCGCATAACCAGGATGAGCCACTAAAGACAATTACAGAATGACTTTCTAAAAGAGAATTATTTAATCAAGTATTTGAACTTCTTGATAATAATCGTAGCAATGATGAAATAGAAAATGTTTTTAAAGATGGTGGTGAATTAAGCGAGGATGGTGGCGAATTAAGCGAGGATGGTGGTGAATTAAGCGAGGTATTAAAAGGAGCTCTTGAAAAGGATCCTGATTCTATTGATGAATGCTTAAAAGCAATAGATTTAGTTGATATAGATAAGCTTTCGGGAAATACAAGAAAAAGTTTGATAAATCTTAGAAAACAATTAGTTATTCTTAAAGAGAGAATTGCTGAAGAAAATAGAGAATGAGCAGAGGAGAGTAGCGAAGAAAATAGTGAGTGAACAGAAAATACTAGCGAACAGTAGTTCGATATTTCTAGACAAAATTAAGTTGATAATAGTAAAGTATGAGTTAAAAATAAAGATGAATATTTTTTAGTTTCACAATTTTCCACTCAAGATATCTGTTAGTTCTTGTGTTAGATCGCTTTTGATAGGATTTCTTTCAAGTTTCAAAAACAAGTCACAATAAAGTGTAATCACATCTTCGTATTTTGGAAATTCCTCAACAAGTCTACCTTTGAAAGAAATGAGTCTATTCTCTAGTTTCCATGTATATTCACGATATTTAAAAGTACTAGCTGGCCTACCTTCGGTTTCTATTGGACCATTTTGAAATTCTTGCCATAATTGCGGATTACATTTGCGTACCATTTCTCTCTTAGACATAAGTTTACTATACTTCTGCATATAGGATTCTTCATGATTAATTCATTCTTTAAGTTTTTCGTCTCCACAATTTTCTAATCAAATAATTTTAGGAGTATCCATGTTATGAACAATTTATTACATAAATTTATTTCACATATTATAACAAAAAACAAGAAAAACGCAAGAATATTTTTTGCTTTTAACACAATCTATCTCAGATTTTTTGCTTTTTAATAAAATTTGAATATAATAGATATGTTTTATATCTTTGCAAAAATGGATTGAGGATATTTCTTACTTAGCTTGATATGTGCATGAGGTTTGATGTGAATTTGACGGTTTTTCCGAAGATTTTTTATAGTTGAAAGAATAAAAAAACATAGATATTCACAGAGTCAAAAAATTAGATTTTTGCAAGTCCGTGTGCCTAAAAACGCAGTAGCTAGAAGCTCAGATATTGAGGCTAGTGATCATGTCTCTACAATGAAAGACAATATCGCCCTTATGAATCAAGTTTATAAAAATTTTTACGCAATTTCCGATCCTGATTTTCTAAAAAAGAAACTTTGAGACAATTATATTTCCATGGAAATTGTGGTGGAAGGCGAGGTTATTAAATTTTTTGTTTGAGTGCCAGAGGATCATCTCCTTACGGTTCAGAAAATGATTGCTTCATTTTATCCATGAGCATTAGTGGAAATTGTTTCTCAGCCAAAACTTCTCGAAACATGAAAATATATGGCGGGAGGGGAGTTTACTCTTACAAAGGATAGCGTTTATCCAATTAAGACATATGAAAGCTTTGAGGCAGACCCTATGGATAGTTTGCTTTCAGCTTTTTCTCAAATATCTAAACAAGAAAAAGTTTGCTTTCAAATCCTAGCCGAACCATTGTCAGAAAAATGGTTAAAGGATATGAGAAAGCAGTGAGAAAAAATTAAGAAAAATGAAAAAAAATGATTTAGTAAATTTATGCACGATTTATTTACAAGTGAAAAGAAAAAAGAAGAAGAGAAGAAAAAAGCTGACGACAAGAATAAGCATAATTTTTCTCAGCAACAGCTTTCTGATTTTGATAAGAAAATGGATGATGAGCTATTTAAAGTAAAAATTAAAGCAATTGCTACATCTCCAGACAAGTCCAGACCTAAAAAAATTCTAGATGACCTTGCTAGACTATGTAACCAATACAATTATCTTTGACTAAATACATTAAAATTTGAAAAGGTAAAAGATGTAGATTTAGATCTTTACGCTAGAAACTTTGTATGAAGAGTGTTCTATACACAAAAAAGCTTTATGAATAAGATAATTCATCCAGCCAAAAATAATGTTCTAAATATTAAAGAACTTTCATCATTGATTCATTTTCCACATTGAAGATTTAATCAAAATCCAAGAATTGCACGACAAAAATTTAAAATTGTGCCAGCTCCAGATAATATCCCAAATGAAGGAATCGTAGTTGGATACAATAATTATTGATGAGTAGAAAGAGAAATCAGAATTACAGATAAAGACAGATTTAGACATATTTATATTCTTTGACAGACAGGTACATGAAAATCAACTCTGATGTATGCTCAAGCAGTTGATGATATGGATAATGGAAGATGATTTACATTTATTGATCCACATGGAGATGCATGTGAGAATCTTTTAAAATGGTTTCCAAAAGAAAGAATAAACGATTTAATATATTTTGACCTTTGAAATACGGCATATCCAATATGACTAAATCCTCTTGAAGTAAATCCAGAAGATGCAGATCAAAAAGATGTAGTAACAAATGATCTAGTAGAGATGTTTATCCAAATGTACGGACCAGAAATATTCTGACCGAGAATCCAGGACTATTTCCGTAATGCTTGTTTATTACTTATGGATCAGCCAGAATGATGAACTATCGTGGATATTATGAGACTCTTTACCGATGATGCTTTTGCTGAAGCTAAAATTAGGAATCTTAAAGATCCCGTGGTGGCAGCTTGGTGGAACAAAACCTATAAGAAAATGTGAGATAGAGAAAAGGCTGAAATTATACCATTTATTCAGGCAAAGTTCTGACCATTTACGACATGAGTTTATGTCAGAAATATTATAGGTCAACCAAAATCAGCATTTAAAATATACGATGCAATGCAAGAGAAGAAAATAATTCTGATGAATCTAGCAAAATGAATTGCGTGAGAAGAAACTTCAAAGTTGGTCGGAAGAATTATAGCAATGCAAGTTAAACTTGCAGCACTCAAGAGAGCGAAGATTCCAGAATCAGAGAGAGTTCCACATTACTTGTATGTTGACGAATTCCAAAACTATGTTTCAGCTTCATTTGAATCAATCCTTTCAGAAGCCAGAAAATATAAGCTTTGATTAGTTGTAGCTCACCAGTACATAGAGCAGCTTAAACAAGAATGATTATGATGAAATATGGATATGTCTAAAACAATTTTCGGTAACATCTGAAATATGTTCGTATATAAGGTCTGAGCTCCAGATGCAGAATTCCTTGCAAAAGAATTTGAACCAGAATTTAACCAAACAGACCTAACTTCGACAGAAGAATTTATGTGAGCATGTAAAATTTCAATAAATAATCAGCAAACTAGACCATTTACATTCAAGTCAAAGGTGCTTTATCCATGACATCCTCACGGTTTACCTTATCGTAATACTCCAGAGAAAGTTCAGATTATTAAAGAAATATCTTCTCTTAAATGGTGAAGCAAGAGAGAGATTGTTGATAAAGAAATCTATTTTAGAGTTTGAGTTTAAAGTTTTATTTGACATATATGTTCAATATGGAAGAAAATCTAGTGAACATTCAAAATATAGTTGATAATCAAAAAAAATGGCGTAAACGAATTAAATGGATTTGAATATGATTCTGATTAATTATTTGATTTTGAATATCGCGACTTTTTAGTTGGGTCGTTATTTCTTACATCACCTCATGGTTATGAATGGAATGATCGCCTTCAGACGTTGAAATGTGAATATTGTGGATATTTTCGATTTTTATATCCTTATTAGTAGAAACTTTAGTTGTTTACATAATAATCGCATGGAGGACGAAAAAATATTGATTAAATAGCAAATTAAAAAAATATTTAAAGGTTAGCTTGATTGTATTATTACTATTATCGTTGTTATTATGTTTTGCCCTTTTCACTAAAGAGTGAAAGATACGTAATTGGCTTAATATTGGATTGTTGTATCCAGAAGAGGAAACAAAAGTAATATTTATGGATTATTGATGTAGTAATAATTATGATCCAGATAGTCCATGGCGTAATCCAAGTGCTTGTGCAGATAAGCCGATCATTTACATTTATCCAGAAGAGGAAACAAAAGTAAATGTAATGTTATGAACGCCAGAAAATCTATCACATACATATCCAAAATATAATTCTGAGAAGTGACGAAATGTAATTGCACAACCAAATTGAGATTTAGAAGATATAGATACATGAAGAAAACTCTATGCACTATATCGAGAATGAAAAACATATGCAGAAAATAATTTCAATGAATGATTTGTAGTAAAATGAGAAGATATAATACCATTCTTAGAGGAGAAACTTGCTCTACTATGATTAAATGAAAGAGAAGCAGAAGAATTCATAGTTTACTGGTTACCTCAAATGGAGAATAATAAATACAATTTAATTAGATTTGAAACTAAAGCACAGCAAGATGAGAACATGCCATTAAATATAACACCGACGCCAAATACAATAATAAGAGTAATGATGGACTGGAAAGCAATTGATGAACCAATAGATATACTAGAACAAGAATTAACTGCACCAGAAAGAACATGATTTACAGTAGTAGAACGGTGAGGAAGTCCAAGAAATTAAAATTTTACTAAATAAAATATAATAAAATGGATGAAATTATAGAAAACATTCCACAAGAACCCAGTAAATGTAAAAAAATATTAGATTTTGTTGTAAGAATATTATGATCTATAGTTTGATTAAGCTTTGTACGATTTGTAAGTTTTATTTTATGTACTAAATATTTAGATATAAGTGATTTTTGGAAAGTTTTGGTAATAAGTTTAGGTGTTGTTGTCCTGTTTATGATATTGGCACATTTTATTATTAAATTACCACAAACTAGTAAATTAAAAAAATGAATAAAATGCATTCGAAAAATATTATTATACATTATAGCATTCGTTTTATGACGATTTTTATTTATGATGTTGGTGGAGCGCATTTTTCGAGACACAAATCATATATATTTTATAATATTTTGAACAATTCTCTATGTTTTATTATTTTTGTTTATTTTATTATTAGCTAAATGGTGTAAATTGAAAAATAAAAAAATTATAAAACGGATTATATTAAATGTGATTATTATTTTGATAGTAATATGGTGATGGCTAACTAAGGCGTGAATTGTTCCGAATTGGTTTGGCGTTGAGTTTTTATGTCAAGAAAGTTTTTGAGTATCAGTTTGTGAAGTGGAAAAATATAACAATTGTATAGAAAAATGTTGATCTTACGATATTAATTTATCTTGATTTTCTATAGAGTGATATAATAATCGATACAATGAAAATTTTGAGACAACACAAAAACCTCGCGCTCCTCAATATATTTATTATGGAGATAAATATTATTCTTTAATAAATAAAGAGTATTATCAAAATCGGGTTGAAGAAATGTTTCATGAACAGAAAAATAAAATTTCCGAGATTGAAATGCAAATAATAGAAAATCATTCATGTAAGCAATCTTGTGGCTACGATCCCAGAAATATGGCTATTGCAGCGAAGCCAATAATCTATCTCTATCCAACAGAAGAAATAGAAGTTAATGTAACATTATGAACACCAGAAAACTTATCACATACATATCCAAAATATAATTCTGAGAAGTGACGAAATGTAGTTGCACAACCAAATTGAGACCTTAAAGATATGGATACATGGAGAAAACTATATGCATTATATCGAGAATGAAAAACATACGCAGAAGATAATTTTGAAGAATGATTTGTAGTAAAATGAGAAGATACAATATCATTTTTGGAAGAGAAATTAGCTATATTATGACTAAATGAAAGAGAGGCAGAAGAGTTCATAGTTTACTGGTTACCTCAAATGGAGAATAATGAATACAATCTAATTAGATTTGAAACAAAAGAAGAGCAAGATGAGAATATGCCATTAAATATAACACCAATACCAGATACAGTAATAAGAGTAATGATGGATTGGAAAGCAATAGAAGAACCAATAGATATTCCAGAACAAGAATTAATAACACCAAAAAGAGTGTGATTTACAGTAGTTGAATGGTGAGGAAGTCATAGAAATTAAAAATTTAAATGGTAATTAATGTAAAATGTATCAAACATTAGATGATTTAGAAAAAGCCACTCAAGTTTACCAAACAGAAGAAAATAAATCTAGGAGATGGGTTAAGTGGACTTTCCTAGTGCTATGATTAGTTATTCCATTTTTGATAGTATTAATCGTTTATAATTTAAAAATTAAAGAAAATCCTTCTTTGCAATGAGAACCTTTGGGAGATAATATTAGTTTAGAAGAGGATAATCTATATTCTCGAGTTTTTCAATTATCTACCGAAAAAATTGATGATAATGATATTCAATCTAAAAATGAGGAAATTTTAGCACAATTAAAAGATGAAGCCTTTTGGAGAAAAAAGATCGAAGAAACAGTTAAGAAAAAAATAGAAGGAATACACAAATTTGATTCTAATAACGTTGATGTTGTATGATATTGACTAGAGTGTAATGAGGGAGAAAAAGATTTAAGTAAATGTAAGTATGATGTTTGATTTATTTATAAATATGAAGTTAATCCACAATTTAACAACTGAGTATGATATGACTCATTTGGTGATAATGGTTATTGTGGATGATGATATCATAGACTTACGTATAGCTGTATAGTTAAATACATTGCAATGAAAGATATTTGACCCGATAAAGTTTTTTACAAAGCATGAAATGATTATTCATATTGGGAAGATGAATATGATATGCTTGATAAATATATGTGAAGTGATTTTGAATATACTTGAGATATAAGGGATGTCCATTTTGTCCAATATATTATTTTGGAGAATTGAGTTGCAAATTATTATAAATATATTATCAATAATGAGTGACAAATTATGTTTAAGGACGTTGTAAAATTTATTACTAGAGATGAGGCTGAAAAGATAATCGCTGATAATGCTTCTATTAGTTCTAGTAATATAAAATATCTTAGGTTAAACGCTGAAGATGAAACATATACATGTGACTTTTCATATAATTGACATACATATAAATATACAATCGATGCAAAAAATTGAAATATAATTAGTGGCGGAGATGACATAGATATTGGAGATGAAAAAGCCACAGAAATAGCATTAAAAGATTCATGACTTAAATCTAGCGATTTACGAAGAGATGTAGGTCATTGACACTGAAAAATGGAAATGCTTTTGATGCCAGATGTGACTAAAGAAGGAACTGGTATGAATGGAGTGTACAAAGTAGAAATTGAAACAGAAGACTATAAACTTTATACATACAAAATTCAAGCAACGAACGGTAAAATTTTATCAAAACAATTTTCAGAATATTTTGAAATTCTGTCTAAGAATTGAGGGGCTAATAATGTAACATATAAGATTCAATCATTATATGGGAAAAAGAAGAAAGTCGACATAGATATAACTGAAATAAATATGGACGATATCTATGAATTCAAAGATTCAATATATTTATTGATTACTTTTGATTGAAATGAAATAATAGATTGGGAGATTATCGATAGATCGTATAATAATTTATGAAAAAAAACAAGAAATGAGTTAGATAAATACTATCATTTTGAATCTTACTATCCAGTTAAAGAAGTTTATAAGAAAATAAATTGAAAAAATCCTGATGAATATACAATTTATCTTTCTAGTATAGATGAAAACATAATTTACAAATACACAATAATGACATGACAGGACTGTAGATTAAAGATTATAAATGATTTATGAAAAGATATAATTGTTTATCAAAATGAGGAATCAGCCTTATATTCTGTTAAATTTGAGACCTATAAATCTAATATATATTTAAAAGATTGATATGCTTGAGCGCATGCAAATAGTTGTACAATTAATAATTGAGAAAAATATTATTACTTAATGTATGAAGAGGTGTCATCTGATGATTTATTCAAGATAATAGACAAAAAAGAAATTACTTATCTATCAAAATTTAAAGTTTGAGATGAAATAAACTTATATCAAAGACATAATGAAAATTACTTGTATAATGATACAAACAATGATTTAACTATTTCCGTGACTGATTATTGAATTATTGATGCTCCAGAAGATTATCAATTTGTAGTAAAGCCATGAAAATTTGCTCATTGTTACTCTGCTACAGATATTGTAAAGATAATTAAGTAAGTTTCTATTATGATATTATTAGCGAAAAACTATATAAAACGTCCTTGAATTTTAAGGACGTTTTTTTAACCTAACTAAAGTTTAATACTTAGAATTTAATGTCAGAAAATCAAACAATAATTACAATCGATGAAAATAGTTCAAATCAGCGTTTTGACCGTTTTTTACGTAAATATTGCAAAAATTATCCGACTGTAAAATTGACTGACATTTATTCTGCAATTCGTAAGTGAGATATTACTATAAATTCCAGGAAATCCAAAGAAGATTATCGTCTTCAGGTCTGAGACCAGATTTCTTTTTCTGGTGATTTGTTTGGTAAAAAAGAACACGTTCAGTGAATCTCTTTCAAACAAAAACAGATGAAAAAGTTGACCAAAGATGAAATCCTTCCACGAATTTTATATGAAGATGCTGAATGGGTGGCTTTTAATAAACCTACATGAGTAGTGGCTCATGAGAGTAATAAACATTGGAAAGACTTATCGATGAATGACTACCTTGCATGTTATACCAAAGAATATGAAAGTTGAACTTTTAAGCCAGCATTTGGATATAGGTTAGATAAAGATACCTCATGAGTACTTATTGCTGCTAAAACGTATGAAGCTTTGCAATATTTCAACCAGATTATTCGTGACCGTGAGATAAACAAAGAATATCTTACAATTGTAGTATGAAAAGTTCCAGACCACTTGATTATAGATAAACCTCTCGAAAAGAGTTATAATGCACATTTCGACCGTGCTCAAATGAATATTGCGAAATTCTGATGACTAGAATCCAAGACAGAAATTTTTACTGTAAAAACATTTTTTCACCATGATTTAGGTCAGCTTTCGTTGCTACGCGTGAAACTTTATACAGGTAGAATGCACCAAATTCGTGTTCATGTAGCAAGTGAATGATTTCCAGTAGTAGGGGACTTAATTTATTGAAATGCTGCAGTAAATAGGAAGTGTAATAAACTCTTGCATATTCAGAGACAATTACTACACTGTTATAGATACAGTTTCTCTGATAGAAATGAAAAACTGATTACTGTTAAGGCTCCGTTACCAGAGGACTTTCAATTGGTACTTGGACCACAGTTAAAACAGATTTCTGCTCTATTGGACAATGAATAATAAAAAATTTTATCTTTTACAAAAACAAACATGAAAACTTTTCTTTGGACTTCATTATTCTGGATTGTAGCAGCTATCGCAGCATTATTATGTCTAGGGTTTGGGAATCTATGAACGCAAGTTCTAGATAACTGATGGATAGCAAAAGTTATGCCAAAAAATATTCAAACAGCATCATGTGATCCAGTTGTTGCATCAGCATTTGAAAATATGGATTGGTGTGCCGCAGCAGAAACTTATAATTGTTATCCTGCAGAAAGTGAAGCTGATGATTTAGGAAATACAGCTCGACTCCAGGAACCATTAAGTAGTGTTATCGCTAATCAAGAAATAATTTACAGCTATCTTCAAGATTCTTTTGCAAAGATAAATCAATCAATTGTAGATTTGCAAAATAATTACGCAGCTCAAGAAGTAGAAGAACCAGTTGTAGATGAGCAAGAAGCTCAAAGATTACAGCTCCAAGCTCAAATAGCAGCTTTACAAGAGGAATTAAATAATCTGTAATTTAAATTTGATATACTACAAATTAGGAGTCGAAGGACTCCTTTTTTTAAAGATTCATGCTTATCAAATCTTTAAACTTCCATTACTGGCTTCAAAAAGTTCTTTTTCAAAATCAGAAAATAATCATTGGTTTATAGTCAGAATTTTCTTAGTTCTTTCATCACAGACTTCATTAATAAGTTTTATATCGTATTTTTCCATTAAATGAGCAACTAGAGAAGTTTGGCTGTATTCATGAGTTAATTCAAATTCTTTTAAAATTTCTTTTTCAATAATATTACAATTCATTACTGCATCTTTTGTAGCTTGCGTATAAGCCTGGATTAATCCTCCAACTCATAATAAAGTTCATCCGAAATATCTTACCACTATAGCCAATACATTTAGCAATTTTTCTCATTCTAATACATTTAGAATTGGTTTTCAAGCAGTGTTTGTTGGCTCTCAGTCATCATTAGCTTTCTGAATCTTTGGATCAATTAAAACATTCCCAAATAAATCTTCATGAACCTGAATTCATAATCTCCAAGCAGAGCAGTGGTGTGTAGCTGAAAAATGTTGTTTTCTAATCTGCTCTAAAAAATTTTCAGCTTTTTCTTTATCTTCACAAGGAAAAAGGTATGTCAAAAATCTGGAACCTTTAATTTTGGGTATCTCATATTCATAATTACTTTCTATTGTACGGTAGGTTAGTTTAGGCATATTTTTTTGAATTATAAATTATTTTCTACCAAAATCAGCAGGAATTTCTCACCAATCTTCAGTATTCCATTTCAAAATTTTATGATTTATTCAGTTTTCTTTTAGCCATTTTTCAGCTCACTGTATAGCATCTAAGGTCCTTGAAAAATCCGAATTTTCAATAATATTTATCTTAGTTTTACATTTTCATTGATTCACTCGAGATATTGCAATTCTAGAATCACTATAAATCACTCTATCATCACTTCATAAATACTTTAATCCATGTACAATAGCAAGGAATTCTCAGATATTATTCGTTCAAATCCTAAACTTTTCATGAAAAATCTCTTTTCACGTTTGCAAATCGATTCCTCTATATTCCATTTCTCATGGATTTCAGGAACATGCTGCATCCACGGCGATACTTTCTGCAAAAAATGGAATATCTCCAGTTTTTACTTTTTCTTTTTTGGCATTATTTTTTACTTCATAATATTTTTCCCATCATTCTTGTAATGCAAGTTTAGCTTCTTCTCTACTTGAAAATCATTTATATTTAGCATCGGAAAATCAGTTCACGTTTTCTTTACATTCATCTCGTGAATCAATAATTCAGATTTTTTTTCATTTTCGAATTACATAAAATTTCTTTTCACTTTTTCCCATTTTATAATAATTTTATAAATCTGATTTCAATATAGGATTCGCGGCTTTTTATGCAAGGAAATTTTAAGAAAATATAAAATTTAAAATTATCGATAAAAGGCAAGTAAAAATTATCAGAAAAACGTATTTTTCTCCCTGATTTTTTGACTTTTTTCAAACTTTTGGATATAATTGAATAGAAGATTTTTACTATGTATTAATTACATTCATGAAAAAAGCATTAAAAATTCTAATTCTATGAGGTATTATTGCATTTTTTGGAATAATGCCAAATAATAATCTAGAAGTAGAAGCAGCACCAAATAATGTCCCAGCATATTATTATGCAAACTATAAATTTATTGATGACTGGACTCAAATATGGGATATCTTTAGAACAATCCAAGCAAGAAGAGATGTGGGATTTGAAGTGGATAGTAGTATGTTTTCTGATTTGTACATACATTTTGCAAATTCATTTCCACATTTAACACCATATTATAAAACCACATATGAGAAATGTTTGCTTCTCGCTGATGATTTAAGAAAGAAGTATTCTTATTCTAGCATGGAAGCTCTAATGTGAAATTCATGTTATAAAAGATTGCAATCTGCGGCAAGTGATATACATAGTTCATATACAGTCCATCCAACTTACAAAATTAATCCAAGTAATTGAATGGCCCCATTAACAGTGACATTTGATGCAAGAGGTAGTTCAGATCCATCAAGTGAAACTATACCTAGAGACAACTTTTTTCGGTATTATAGAGATGAAAATGGTGTAGATACTCCAATTTGAGAGTGACAAGTTATTACATATACATTTGAAGAAGCAGGTAAATTCATTGTGCATCTTGTTGTCCGTAGTTCAAATGTTAATGACTGAATTCTTGATGGAGAGCAGGATATAGAAATTAATGTAACTCCTAAGGCTGCTAATATAGTAGTATATGCAAACACAAGAAGAATGACAAAAAATTCTCCAATAAAAATCTGAACTTCAGAGTGAGAAAAATGAGTAATTTTTGATTGATCTGCAACTAGACCAAGAGAAAATAGGAAGATTCTGTCTCATACATGGACAATAAAAAATGATAAATCATGATTCTCTTATGCAGAATCTAATAGTTGAGCCCCTAGTTATATGAAACCAGTTATTTTAAAAGATAATTGAAAGTATAAAGTAACCTTGACAACAAAAGATAATGAAAACAATACGGTATCAGAATCATTTGAAATTTATGTATCAGATCCAGTTAGTATTGTTAGACAAACTCCATCAATATGAAACACATCTACCGTGATGACATTTGATGGATCTGCATCTTATTCTATAAGATCTAGATTAAGTTCGTATGTGCGAGAAATATTTGATGAAGATTGAGAGAAAATTCAGATGGATCAATGAAAAAAAATTAATAAAATTTTCATGAAACCATGAAATTATTTAGTTAGATTGGTAGTTACAGCATCTTCAGATGCCTTACAAAACGAAGATATTAAAGAGGTATTTATAGATTCAACAACACCAACTCCGCAATTTACAGTTACGCCTACAAGTAAACGAAAATATCCTTCTGAGTTTACGTTAGATGCTAGTAATTCTACTGATATTGATGTAGTGAATTGAGTAGATTCGCTTGAATATGACCGAAGGTTTTCTACAGAAGATTACAGAATAGTATCTTCAGAAGATGACAATAGAAGAATTGTTGTGCAATTTGATGATGTAGGTAAACATACTATAAAACTAAAAGTAACAGACCAGTATTGAAAATACTCAATGATTTCCAAGACATTAGACATAAAATCTACACTTAGACCTGAAATAGAAGCTATACCTGGTGCTATTACTCGATGAAAAGAAATGAAATTTAAGGCAACAGTTAATCAAGCAGATACAATCAGTACTTATATTTGGAATTTTGGAGATTGAACAACTAAAGATAGTCAATATGCAACAGATGTTACACATGTATATTGACAAAGGGGTGTATATCCAGTTACTTTGACAGTGTATGATAAAGATTGAAAAAATTCAAATACAGTTACTGAGAGAGTGTTTATTTGAGAGACAGAATTTCCAATTGCTGCCTACAGAGTAAAAAATAGTAAATGATTTTTTATTCAGGCATCTGAAGAATGTCAAATAGAGGGTTCCGATGTGCCTCAATTAGCATACCCTATAGACAGATATGCTAGTTTTACTATTAATCCTTCAATATCAGTAAATACACAAGGTAATTCGAAGTGATTAACATATGTATTTGAACCAGAATCTTTGGTCTGATCTAATAAAGCGACAATCCAATCAACTTTAACTTATAAATTTAGCCAGGTCGGATGTCATTATGTAGATTTGGCAGTTCAAGACTCCAATATTTGAAAACAGGATAAAACTAGAATTTGGTTTAAAGTAAAAAATGCACGTCCTAAGGTAAAAAATGTAACTTTAACATTTCCACAATATTGAGATAATAGTGCTCCTATAGGATTCTCTAATACAAATTCCACGACAAATCAAACTATGTTTGACTGTACATGATCTAGTAGTAATATTACAATAAAAGTTACGGCGGTCGATGCTACAGATTCAGATTGAACAATATCAAGACTTAGATTCTACTATTACAATACAGATGATCCTAGTAGAATTCTAGATTCTAAAGAAACTTGGATAAACAATCCATACGTATATTTTTCTCTTCCAAGAATCGGATGAGAATATAAATTTTGAGTTATGATTTATGATAATGATGATTGAATGATTGATACTGAGGAATATTTATGAAGTAATCCATCAATATATTTGCCATCATGTAATGATTCAGAGACTCCAACAGTTACATTAAGAGCAAGCTCACAAAATATTGAAATATGAGACACTGTAACATTTTCTGTAGTATCAAGGATTGTATCAAGCAATCAAGATTTTGATACAGATAGAACATTTTATTATGATTTTACGTGAGATGGTAAACGAGATTTAGTTACTAAGAAAGATAAAGTAGACTATACATTTATGGAAGCATATGAAGGTTGAGTTAAGCCTAGAGCCGCTGTGGAATACAGATGAAAACTATGAACATCTGATTGACCTAATCCTATTGTAATATATGTAAGAAATGGAATAAAGCCAATATTATTGTACAATTCCATTGGTAATACCGTAATATTTAGAGATTTAAGCATATGAATATTCCAGCAGAGACAACTTTGTTTTGAAGTAAACGAATGTAAATTATGAAACACCAAATACCAGAAAACACATATTGTAACAGTCACTAAAGAACTCGAAAATGCTAGTGTGTGGCCATCTACTGTTATAACAGAGAATGATAGCTTTTTACAAAAATATCCTGATTATTGAGCACATAATGTATCTATATACCTAAAAAATAGATATTGAATTGAGGTAAGTACGTGATTCGTAGTAAAAACTTCAAATAATTCAGAAAATTGAAGAATAGCTCCAGGAATAAATATGATTACTATTCCAGAAACAACATTTAACAATACAAATCCAGAGATATTTTTGAGTAGAGTTATGAATAATACGGTTCTTATGTATATTAATAATGATACATGATGAGAATGTTATGTGGATATGGATACAGCTAAAGATTCTGACTGAGATGGTAAACCTGATAATGATGTTGATATAACATGTAATAAAATGGCTAAGATTGTATATCAACCAACTTACGATAGCGCTATTTGAAGAATATATTTTACAAATAATTGACAGTTAACATTCAAAAATTTTTATGTACAATTTGAATGATATATCCTAGAATTAGATGATGAGAAATTGGTAATTTATAAAGATATCACTACTTTGATGAATTGAATAGAAGACAGTTCTATAGAAAATACAAATTTAAAAAATTCTTTGAATGTATTGCGTACAAATCTTAATGATATTACGGTAGTGACTCCTACAGTTATTTCAATAAATGAACAAATAGAAGCATGATGAATTAAATTAAGTCAGAAACAAAAAGATTTATTAGACTCCATATTAGATAATTTATCAAATCCAGATACAGTCATATCAGTTTGAATGAGTGAATATGAAATTAGCAAAATGGAAATTTTAGCATTAGTACCAAAAAATAGTAATATTAGGTGAGAAGTAGAAGAATCGTTTGCAGAGTTTGAAGAATTATCATTACCAGAAGAAAGAGTGAATGTTTTAACAAATCTTATGGATAACATCGTAAGCAATTGAAACTTAGATCCTGGGGATATATCATCTGTAATACAGCCAAACTTTTGCTCTATTGTTGAATATTATAATCTTACATCTTATACAGATATTTGTAATTTAAATCCGAATGATAACTTTAAACCAGCACCAAACGTTCCAAATGCTAGCAAAGGTTGATTAAAAACATGGATGAAGATATTGATATTTGTTCTGGTTGGATGATTACTTGCTATGTGATGAATTATTTTGTTCTTCTCAATTAAAGCAAAATTAGGTAGCAGTGATGAAGATGAATGATAAAAATTATTCCATTTTTCAACGTATGGCCAGTAGATAACTGGCCATATTTTTTATAAAAAAAGATTTGATTTTTTATTAAATATTATTACATAGAAAATGAGTACCTTTAATAAGGTGTTTTATACTCTAATTTTTATTGTAATGGCAATGGATTTGAACAAGGTTATGCTTATTTGAAGAGCAACAAACAACCTACAAGTTAAGACGATTGAAACGACATGAACTCCTGTTGTGAATTTTACGGTAGCAACGAACAGAAAGTACACAAACAAAGAATGAAACACAATGGAGGACGCTGAGTACCACAGATGTGTTGCTTATGGAAAGGGAGCAGAAGTTTTAGGTAAATACCTTGTAAAGGGTAAAAGGATTTACGTTGAAGGTAGACTTAGAACTAGAAAATGGCAAGACAGTGAATGAGCTGACAAGTTCTCTACAGAAATTATAGTAGATAGTTTTATCTTCTTAGATTCAAAGGGTGAGTGAGGAGAAGATGAAAGCTTCGGAGTAGAATGAAGTGAGCCAGCAGCAATGGATGAAGAAATGCCATTCTAAATTAATGATTTAAAATAAATAAAATAAAAGCTGAATGTAGTATACTATATGAATTTTTTATTACATTCAGCTTTTTTGTTTTTTTTAAGTTTTTTTGCTTGTTTTTTAAAATAATTCTTATATAATTTATTTGTGAATAAAATTTCGCAAAGTTTTTTGGTAGATTTATAATTTCAAATACATAAATATGTCATCTTTTCGAAAAAAACATGCAAAATTCTGGGCAGAAGTATTTGATTTGTTAGTATTCTTGGTGCTGGTATTTTGAATAGTATTGTTTATTAGATTGTTTATTGCCACTCCATATACAGTTATTTGATCTAGTATGGCTCCAAATTTTTATCAAAAGGATCGAATTATAGTAGAAAAAATTACTCAACGTTTTTGAACTTTTGAGAGATGAGATGTGATAGTATTTGTGGCACCATGAAAGACTTCTCCTTATATCAAGAGAATAATTTGATTGCCTGGGGAGACTGTCCTTTTCCAAAACGGAGCTGTTTATATTTGTTCAGATAATATTCCATCAGGTTCTCTAGTAAAAGACTCAGAATGAAATAATTGTGAAGTATTACCAGAACCATATTTACCAGAATGATTAAAGACTAATGCAGTATGTGGAAAAGAAGAGTTTAAAGTAAAATCTGGATATTTCGTTATGGGAGATAATAGATGAAGAACTACAGATTCATTATGCTGTTTCTGAATACAGTGTTATGATGGAGCAAATTATGTAGTCCCAGATAATTACTTGATCGGTAAAGTTCGAGTCAGATTATATCCAAAATATGCAAAGTTCTAAATAAATAATTAGCAGATTCTCTATATAAGAGTCTGCTTTTTTATTTTCTTGAATTTATAAAAAGTTTATATATATTGAAAATAGACTAAGTAGTTCGAGATCGGATATTAACAAAATTTCCCACTCTGCTCCAGGGAGCCGGTATCATCTTTCCTAGAAAGATGCGAGCTACCCACTTTAACGACTTTGGGGGAGAGACCTATTCGGTTACGGCTACTTGGTTTTTTGTATGGAATATTCAATTATGAAAAAGATAAATGAATCATTTATATGCATTAATTGTGGGCAGGAGATTCCTTTGGCAGCGAAAACATGTAGGAATCATTGTCCATACTGTTTTGCTTCTTTACATGTAGATTGAGAAATTCCATGAGATAGATCTGCAACATGTAAATGAGTAATGTATCCTGTAGAATATCAATTAAAAAATTCAGATTATAAAATCTTATTTGTCTGCTCGAAATGTGGGAAAAGACATCGAAATAAGAGGGCAGATGACGATGAAATTATAAAGTTACCAGAATTAATCAAATCTTATCAAAAGTATTTCAATTAATTATCTAGTATATACAAAATTTTATCTAATTCATCAACTTTAGTTGACCTTTTTGCATTTTTACGAGCTTTTTCATAGTCAGCTTGTTCGTTTTCGATTTGTTTTTTTATCCATTCAATTTTTTCTTTTGAGGATTTATCTCAATTAGGATATCAGTTTACCCAGTCAATAAATGATGCGTCTCGATATTTACATGTAGACTGAGTATAAGCTCACATTAAATCTCCATTAGAACAAAGGCGTATTTGCATTTCACATGGTGCATCTGCAAATCAGTTGGCATGCTTAAATGCTTGAACAAATTGTCAGTGTTTTACTTTTTCTCACCAAGGGGCAGTACAATCTCGGTGTGGTCTATGTGTTTGTTCGATTTCCTCATCGATTTTCACATTATCACTAACGTGATATTCTGGAGTGGATGTCTGGCTTGGTTTGTCAAATACAAATGAACCAGTTCATAAAGGTTTATTTACTGTTACAGATCAATCTGGATTCTGTTTTACATCTGGATGTTTTCAATCATTCTTATTATTAGAAGTATCAGTATTTACAACGGCTTCTCACCATTGTTCATAGGTATAATTTTTGTTAACAGAACATCATTGCTGAGTATATGTTCATGATAATTTCCCATTTCGACAGAATCTTCTTTCTATATTACAGATATTCGGAGCATTATCCATTTGCTGATATGCTAATACGCTATCTCAATGCTCAATTTTATATCACCACGGAGTCATACAATCTGCATAATCTTTGATGATTGTTACACCAGATCAATTAGATTTTGAATTTCAGTATCAAGAGTTTCATCCATATTTAGATCAGGAATTATCTATATAGGCTATAGGAGCTGATCATGATTTGTTGAGATGTAACTCATCTCGATAAACCAAAATAGGTAAGACCCATCCATCTTCAGTAAAAGTAAAAGTTTTAGCTGATAATAGCTCAACAGATTGTTCTGGATTCTCAGATTCCTCCATTTTTTCTATAATTAACTTCGAATTATCATTATTTCAGGTCTCTTCCGTTACGATATAATATGGCTCATCTGGATTAGAATTGTTTCAAGAATCTGATAAGTCTACAACGACCTTGTTGTTATCCGTCCTGTCTGTTCATGAATTTTTATCCTCTACTCATAAGTCTTGCATCATATCTTTTAGAGAAACTTGATTGTCTTTTACGGATGTCTGACTATCAGAATTATCTTTTTTATCCTCTTTTACTTTATTGTCTCCCGATGCTACATTGCTCAAAGAAACAGAGTCTGTAAATTCCTTTTCATTTCATTTTAAATCACTAGGAACTTCATCATCAAATAGATAATCTCGAGAATCAGCAGATCCATGAAGTGTGTCATTCATAATGTATTCATTACCTGCATAATCATGGAAAATGTATATCATTTTTTGCTTTTCTACAGAATTATCATCACTAGCATTCTCATTTACGGGGTGAATGTTAAATGTAACCAAAAGGCAACAAGCCAAAATAACAAAATCTATGTAATGCCTTACTCTATTTCAGATTAATTTTTTGTCTGTGTTCTTTTTTTTAATTCTCAACCTACCCATTTTTAGTTATTTTTATAAATAAAATTTATAATTCAAACCTTATAATAATTATATTTATAATTGTGTAAAAATGCAAATTTTCAGCCACTAAATTCTCTTGAATTTTATAGTAGAAAATCCTACTATGAAGAGGAATTTATTTTCTAACTTTTTAGATGAAAATATTTGCATTAAGAGATAGGTTCTCATTAATATTATCTTCACTATTCTTGCTTATATTTTCATTTTTAGTATTGTCAAATTATGTAGCAGCATACCAGGAAATCTTAATAGAAAATCGTGGAGGACACGCAATCAGGGTGATAAAAGTGATTCTTGATGGTGAACATTTTGTAGTAGCATCAGTTGCCGATGAATGATGAGAAACTATTCAATCTCTTACCAAAAAAGTTTGATGAACATCTTCTATCAATTGAGCATTTTTCTGTCCTAAAGATTATTCTAGCTGTGACAGTACATTTAGTTATTACGAGAGAGTTTTTAAGTGAGACGGAGCAAGTTATAGCCAGTTTCGACCAGATACAAGTATAAGATGAATATTTTGATTTACTCAGGATTGAAATCCTTTGTTTGTACAAAATAAGATTAGTGATACAGATGCATGATTAATTAGTAATATAAACTATGATCGTATTTGAGAGTTGTACTTTTGAATTTCCAATTTTCCAGTTCTGCTCATTAATTGAGATGATGTAACAGCCTGAGCTTCCGAATATATAGACAGTAAAATGACATGAAGATGAAATAGAAATTTTATATGTTCCACACAGGATTGAAAAACTATTTATATGTGAGTAGTTTGAACAATGAGCGTATGGAATATGGCTAAATACTTAAAAGAAAATTTTGGCTGCTATAATGCTTTGTTTTTAGATGCTGGAGCTAGTTCAGCTATGGTTTATTCATGAAAAGTTTTGGCACAAGGGAATAGGAATATTATAACAGATGCTTTTGTGGTGGTAGACAGAGACACATTTATAAAGTTATGAGGGAATCCTAGTAGAAATTACCATCCATATGTTCCTGAATATACTATTACACCAGATGATGAGAATGTAGCCAATAAATTGAAAAAAGCGATAGATGCAGTTTATGCAAAATATGGAAAAAGTAGGTATAAGACTGAACTAATATCTTTATTCAGATGATTGATAGAAGATAGTTTGCCAGCTTCAAAGAAAGCAATCTATAATGAAGTATTAATCTATTTATTCACCATATGAGAATTATAAAAATCCCAAGATTCCATCCTGGGATTTTAAGAAATTATTTTTCAGCACAAAAAACATCAATAAAATCATTCACACTATATATTAAAACATTATTTCTTTTTAGCTGGAGCTTTTTTAGTCTCTTTTTCTGCTGGTTTTGCAGTAGAAGAAACTGTTTTTTTGTTTCATCCACATTCTTTTTTGCAATAATGAATCAAATCTCTCAAAGGACGATCAAAGAATCCAGAAACAGACAAAAGTCCAAGAGTCAACAAAACAATTCCCCATAAAATAGTTCTGAGTTTAATCAAAGCTCGAACTAATAGAACAATTCCAACCAACATAGTAATTTTTTCTTCAAGAGTAGATCTAGTCCATCGATTTCCAATGTCTTCATAAGTATCCTTTACATCATCTGCAACTTTATCGAATTCTGCAGATACTTTTTCCATGTTTTTGTCGAAATTAGATTTTGGCATATTTATGTTTATGAAAAAGTAAAACTAACTTCATAGTAGAAATTTATAACTATTAGTCAAGAGAAAGTCTGATTTATATATTTGTTACGTTTACCATTTTACAAAATTCCTCATTTTTCAATTTCTGTAACTTTTGCAGAGTCAAATCATTCCTTAATCTCAATTCTTTGTTTTCATTTTTCTTGTTTGGATTTTGCAATTGTAATCTCAGTAGGATTATGTTTTGTGTAGTTAACTTGAAATTTCTTTTGAACATCAAGAAAAGTATCTTTTATTTTTTTTGCGATGAATGCTACAAGATTCAGCTCTGATACTTGGAAGAAAGCTATTACAAGGAATATTAAAAAAATCAATATAGCCAAAACCAATCCTGTCCCTTTTGCACCAGCATTGTTGAATGTAGAAAAAACTCATAAAGCAAATACAACCCCAACAGCTAAAACAATAAGTTGTACAAAACTAACAGAAAATCCCATAAGAGAAAATGCAACTCCAGAGAAGAATCCTTTTTTAATATGCTGCGGGAACATCACTTTCATAATATTTGTTGTAGGAATAAAAATCCTACAATAATTATATTCATTTCCAAAAATTTCGCAAATTTCTAGCCAGATTTTTTACATTCATTCAGGTAATTTTGTGGCTTTAGCGGTTACTGAAATTTTGAAATTTATTTGACTAGAAATTATGATAAAAACAATTCAATTCACAAACATCCAGAAAGGTATATGCCTAATAAATGGAGCGAGCAATCAGAATGCTTGAATTATTGTATTTTGTATAAAGTTGAGAGTTTGAATTCAGTCAGATTTAAGAGCTATATATGGACCAACTACAAAACTCAAAACAGTGATTGGAATCAGAATTATGAAATATAATTTTTCAGTAGTTGCACGTGTGCTAAAAGTCACTTGAATTCTTCCACATGCATAAATAAGTCGTATTAATCCAGCAAATAGCAATAATACAAAAGTTAATTGTCCAGCAGAAAGAAAATGAGCATATTTTTCGTAGGAAATTCATAAGAAAGCAGAAGTTGGACGTGCAGATAATCGTAAAACACTCTGATGAATTAAATTTCCAAAAGCAAAAGCAGTTACTCCAGCTAAGTAATTTCAGATAATTACTTTTGCCATTTTATCTATTCACATCATAACAGCCCAAAAAGCGATAGCAATGTATATTCAAACTATAACATATCAAATCCAAGTCATCACACTCATAAGGAAATAAAATATTGATTTATCATTTCCATTTTGTACTATAATTTTTAGCAAAAAATATGCAAATTGTTTTATAAAATTTTTATAGATTATTCTGAATTTTGATAATCAGGTTTTAGTTTATCAAATACATAACTCATGTTGTTTAAGTTAAAAAAAATCAAAAAAAACTGATTTACCATGCTAGAAGTAATTCTTGTTTGCACGGTTTTTGCTATGTTGGTTTCATGAATAATATTGGCTATAAATAGAACGTACGTATTTATGAATAATACAAAAGTACAGATAAGAGCAACAAATTTGACTAGAGAATGAATGGAAATGATGTTTAATATTAGAGATACCAATCGAAGAAAATGCTCATGAGAAAAAGATAAATTTTGGTTATACTTAGGTTCTGGGGCAAATACTCCATCAGAACAAACTAATGAGGCAAATTGTAATCCTAATGGTCAGTTATTCAAAAAATGAGCATATACAATTAAGGAATGAAAAATAGGTGGTACATGAGATAGATTTACATATGCAGAAAAGTTAACAGATATAGATGATAGTAATATAGGTGATTTTTATGAATTAGAAGGATTCTTTAAAGATGATTATAGTGCAGCCAGAAGCTGAGCTATAGTAGCATTTACATGAACGTACCCATATTTATCTTGAAGCGTTGCTACTTGAAAAATTGTACAATGAGAGATATCAGACTTATTGTGAAATGGGGTAGAATTCTACAGAATAGTTCGCGTGTATGGTATATACAACAAAAATGGAGACCCAGATGAAGAAGTAGATGAATGAAATTTACAAAATTCTGATCCTAAAGAAATGCGCTTTTGTGTTAAGACTTTCTATAAAATGGGAGTTTGACACCATTCATCAGAGCTTTGTAGTATAATGACAAACTTTATGGAGTAAATATATAAACTTAGATGCAGATAACGGGAATACAGCAGACTACATTAGTTGATTATCCATGAAAAGTAGCTACTATAGTTTTTACAGCAGGATGTCAGTTTCGTTGCCCGTTTTGTTATAATCCACAAGCTGTACTTCCTGAATTAATAGCACGCAATCTCAATCAGCAAATCCCTGAAGAAGCAATTTTTAATTTCCTATCGCAGAGAAAAGGTTTGATAGACTGAGTAAGTATCTGCTGATGAGAACCTACAATTCAACCAGATTTGTATGATTTTGCTGAAAGAATTAAAAAGATGTGATTTTGTGTGAAGCTAGATACTAACGGACGTGATGCAAAAATAGTAAAGAAAATGGTAGAAGACTGAATTTTGGATTATGTAGCAGTGGATTTGAAATGACCACTTTCAAACTATGAAAAACGATCATGAGTATCAGAGTTCTGAGATTTTTTGGAGAACTATAAAGAGCTTTTGGATTTTCTAAGAAGTGGGGTAGTTGATTATGAATATCGTTCCACATTAATTAAATGATTCCATGAAAAGGAGGATTTAGAAGAAATGTGAATGTATCTACAATGAATTAAGGCCCGATATCTGCAAAATTATTTACCAGAGGAGACACTCGATCCAAATTTCGTAGGGGAGCCGTTTACATGAGTTGAACTTCAAGAATTAAAGAAAATAGCTAGCCAGTATGTTGAATTTTGTTCAGTTAGGTGATAAATATTGAATTTTGGTGGTGAATAACTATAATTAAAGTACACATGGGGGTGAATTTTGGATTTGATGGAAGGATTCCGTGTGTATAGATAGCCACTTCTCGAGGGTTCCTAGAGGCTAATCATGGACCAAAAAAACAATGCTAAAACTAGCGCAAAGTCTCTTCTTGCAAGAGCTGGATTAGTTAAAGCTTACGCTTACTGCTAATTCATTAACCTTCATTTTGACTCCTGCTAGAATGAAGGTCGACCTATAGCAGGAACCTTATAGTTGGATTAACAAAAAGTGAATAAGTTTGATTCTTTTCTTTCACTATCCCGTTAATTTAACTCAAAAAAATCTGGATGAAAAGAAATCTATAGTGGTAGAAGTTTATATGCATGCCTTTTAGACCGGAGTTCAACTCTCCGCACCTCCAAAATC
>JAEEGF011661539.1_pt1 | contig 25456 bp, 21 predicted proteins | sample 9134171 | NCBI WGS metagenome assembly JAEEGF01 (sample SAMN16246542, study PRJNA631951) | gut metagenome | biome: gut microbiome; feature: rumen; material: AP-attached | host: Bos | place: Iran: Karaj | collected 2018-10 | reverse complement strand
CCTGCCGAGACACCGATGGTTTCTCGGCAGGAAACTTTTAAAACCCATGCTGCCTTGAAACTGCAGGATTCTCACATGGGTTGAAATCCATAGAAAAGCTATTGTCTTTAACTCCTTTAATTCCAAAACTTGCGAAAGTTGAATCTGTAATATTTTATCAGCGAAGAAGGGGCAGCGAATATGAGGCAGCGAAGTAGTTCTTGCCTTTCAAGCGGCTTAGCCGAGTCCTGCCCCCACCCCTGCCCCACCCCTACAAGGGAGGGGAGGGCCTCACGGGGTCCCTGCGGCGGGCAAGGCGATAACCTTTTTCCAAAAGGGTTAAAAGGCATGAACAAGCCAAGTTAGAGACGATTCCTTGTTCTACTGCGCAGTGTGCAGCTGCTCAGTCCTACCGGCGAGGGTTCAGACCACGATAAAGACGGAGTTCTTACTATTCCTCTCCCCATCTCTGTTAAATAATCGTAAAAATTGAAGGGAAAGTGGCAGGTGAAGAAAGATAATCGGCGGAAAAGCAGTACCTTTGCAGTCCGATTATTAGGGGAGAGTCTTAGAATCCCCACGGGCGTCGTGTAAATAGCGCCTGTCTTTGGCCAGACAGCGTGGTTTGTGAATCGGCGTTCACATATTAATAATGTAGGGACATACTTGACGTCTGTCCAATTTAAAGAACTGTTTTTTAGTATTATTTTTAGAAATGAACACTTTAAGTTACAAGACCGTCTCCATCAACAAAGAGACAGCCAAGAAGGAGTGGGTCGTCATTGACGCCACCGACCAGGTGGTAGGCCGACTGGCTTCAAAGGTCGCCAAGCTTATCCGCGGCAAGTACAAGCCCAGCTTTACCCCGCATGTCGATTGCGGCGACAACGTCATCATCATCAACGCAGCCAAGGTGAAGTTCACCGGCAACAAGGAGACCGATAAGGTCTACACACGTTATACTGGCTATCCCGGCGGACAGCGCTTCAACACTCCCGCTGAGCTTCGCAAGAAGCCCTTCGGCGTAGAGCGCATCCTCAAGCACGCCGTGAAGGGCATGCTGCCCAAAGGCCCCCTCGGCCGTAGCCTGCTCAACAACCTGTACATCTACGATGGCACAGAGCACAAGCACGAGGCTCAGAAGCCCAAGGCTATCGATATCAACCAGTATAAGTAATAGTTAAAAGTTGAAATAAGAGATGGAAGTAATTAACGCAATAGGTCGTCGCAAGAGCTCAGTGGCTCGCGTGTATATGTCGGAAGGAACCGGCAAGATTACGATCAACAAGAAAGACTTAACCGAATATTTCCCCTCAGCCATTCTGCAGTATGTGGTCAAGCAGCCGCTCAACATGCTGGAGTGCGCCGAGAAGTACGACATCAAGGCTAACCTCGACGGCGGTGGTTTCACCGGTCAGAGCCAGGCCCTGCGCATGGCCATTGCCCGCGCACTGGTGAAGGCAAATGCCGAGGACAAGAAGAGCCTGAAGACTCAGGGATTCCTCACACGCGACAGCCGCGAGGTGGAGCGCAAGAAGCCCGGTCAGCCCAAGGCACGTCGTCGCTTCCAGTTCAGTAAGCGTTAATTCTCAGTGGATAGCGGAAAGTTAATAGTGAATAGTTTTGAGGACTATTACTGTTGACTTACAGCTATGCAGAGAATACTGGACTTTGTTTAGCATCTAAACTTCTGAGACACTACTCACTATCAACTACTCAGGGGCTGATTCTAAAGCGAAAGAATTAAAAAGAAAGTAAACAACAATTTTAAAGCAAAGCAAACAATGGCAAGAACAAATTTTGACCAGCTACTGCAGGCCGGCTGCCACTTCGGCCACCTGAAGCGTAAATGGTGCCCCGCTATGGCTCCCTACATCTACGGTGAGCGCAATGGCATCCATATCATCGACCTCCACAAGACCGTCGTGAAGATTGACGACGCCGCCGAGGCACTGAAGAACATCGCCCGCCAGGGAAAGAAAATCCTCTTCGTAGGTACTAAAAAACAGACCAAGGAAGTGATTGCCGAGAAGGCAACCAGCATCAATATGCCTTACGTCATCGAGCGCTGGCCCGGTGGCATGCTTACCAATTTCCCCACCATCCGCAAGGCCGTGAAGAAGATGGCCAACATCGACAAGCTGATGAGCGACGGCACCTTCGGCAATCTGTCGAAGCGTGAGCTCCTGCAGGTGACGCGCCAGCGCGCCAAGCTGGAGAAGAACCTCGGCTCTATCGTCGACCTTACCCGCCTGCCCAGCGCCCTCTTCGTCGTTGACGTGATGAAGGAGAACAACGCTGTGCGCGAGGCCAACCGCCTGGGCATCCCCGTGTTCGGCATCGTCGACACCAACAGCGACCCGTCGAATGTTGACTTCGTCATCCCCGCCAATGATGATGCCAAGGACAGCGTGGAGGTCATCCTCAACGCTTGCTGCGCAGCCATTGCCGAGGGCATCGAGGAGCGCAAGGCTGAGAAGGCTGACGAGAAGGCTGCTGAGGCTCAGGCCGAAGCTGAAGCCGAAGAGGTGAAGCCGCGCCGTGCTGCCGGTGCACGCCGTGCACGCAAGGACGAGGAGGCTGCTCCTGCTGCCGAGGCTCCCGCCGAGGAAGAGGCTCCCGCCGCTGAGTAATCAGAGCAATCACTCGTGAAAACGTAATATCGTAATAACGCAATAACGAAAAAACAAGACAATGGCAATTTCAATTGACGATATCAAAAAGCTTCGCGCTATGACCGGTGCCGGTCTGGCCGACGTGAAGAAGGCACTTACCGAGGCCGAAGGCGACTTCGACCGTGCCAAGGAGCTGCTCCGCGAGCGCGGACTGGCCATTGCTGCCAAGCGCTCCGACCGTGAGACATCCAACGGCTGCGTGCTGGTGAAGAAAGTGGAAGGCTTCGCTGCCATGATTGCCCTGAAGTGCGAGACCGACTTCGTGGCCAACGGCGCTGACTTCATTGCCCTGACACAGAGCATCCTCGACGCCGCCGTGGCTGCCAAGTGCAAGACCCTCGACGAGGTGAAGGAGCTTGAGGTTAACGGTCAGAAGGCTCAGGAGGCTGTCACACAGCGCTCGGGCATCACCGGCGAGAAGATGGAGCTGGACGGCTACCTCACACTCGAAGGCGACAACATCGAGATTTACGACCACATGGGCAAGCACATGCTCTGCACCATGGTACAGCTGAATAAGGAGAACGTCGAGGTGGGCCACAAGCTGGCCATGCAGGTGGCTGCCATGAAGCCCATCGCCCTGGACGCCGACAGCATCGACCCGAAGATTCTCGACGAGGAGTACAAGACCGCTGTGGAGAAGTCAAAGCTCGAGCAGGTGCAGAAGTTCGTTGACATGAAGCTCAACAAGGCTGGCATCAACCCCGCACATGTTGACAGCGAGGATCACATCGAGAGCAACACCGCCAAGGGCTGGATCACCAAGGAGCAGGCTGACGAGGCTCGCAAAATCATCGCCGAGGCTAAGGTGGAAGGCGAGGCCCAGCTGAAGATGCCCATGATTGAGGGCATTGCCAAAGGCCGCGTGCAGAAATTCAAGAAGGAGAGCTGCCTGGTGGACCAGGAGTTCCAGTTCGGTGACGGCGACAAGGCCAACGTGGCTGAGTGGCTGAAGAAGCAGGACAAGGAGCTGAAGATTGTGGCTTTCCGTCGCTTCACCCTCGTAGCTGAGTAATCGCAACGAAAAACGTATGAAAAAGGCGTCTGTTCCATTGGAACGGACGCCTTTTTCATCTTTTCAGAAAAAAAAGTCACTCTTTGTTGGCAATTTATTTTTTTTTTGTAACTTTGCAGCGAGAAAAACAACAAGCGTCATACGACAGGATGAAAGAGCAGATTCAAATCCGCAATCAGATTGACGATTTACAGCAAGTAGCAATACTTGTTGAAAAAATCGGTGATGCGCTGCATTTGTCTCCTGAGCTCATCATGAATTTTAACCTTGTTCTTGAGGAAATGGTGTCCAACGTTATCTTATACGCCTATCCGAAAGAAAATGATGCAACTATTCTTCTTACTGCCACAGCCAAAGACGACACCGTTTCTTTCATCATCACCGACAAGGGATATCCCTTTGACCCTACAGCCGTTGAGGATGCCGACATGAGCACCAATCCTGCCGACAGGCAGCTGGGAGGCATGGGAATCTTCATCACCCGCCAGTTGATGGACGACGTTTCCTATCAGCGCGCCAATGGCTGTAACATCCTTACCATGACGAAAAAAATCAATTAAACTATCCATGACACAAATAGTGAAAGAAGGTGGCAAGACCATCATCAAGACCGGGCGCCGCATTGACACGATGAACTCCGGCCAGTTCGAAAAAGATATTGAGCCTGCATTGCAGGAGCAGGGTGTAGACTTGGAGATGGACTGCAGCGAACTAAGCTACATGGCCAGCTCGGGTCTGCGCATCATTCAGAAGACCATGCGCAGCGTCACTATGAAGCGCGGCAAGTTTAAGATGACCAACGTCAGCCCCGAAATCTACAAAGTGCTGGCCATGACGGGCTTCACCAAATTCATGACGGTTGAGCAGAAAGCATGATACCTGAAGAGCAACTTGCCGACGACTACCGCCGACTGCAGGAGAATTACAGACAACTGCAGGAAGACCACGAACAGTTGAACCAAATGTTCGAGAATATGGGTTTGGGCTATGAGGAAGCGCTCAACCTGTATGACAAGGCAGTAGAGTCTTCGCGCATGAAGTCTGTCTTCATCCAGCAAATCTCACACGAAATACGGACGCCGCTGAACATTCTCAGCGGATTTGCCCAGATTCTCACCTCGGGCATGGAGCTCGATGACGCCATGAAGCAGGAGGTGACACAGGGCATTGCCGATAACACGCAACGCATCACCAGCCTTGTCAACAAGATGCTGGAGCTTGCCGAGGCCAGCAGTGACACAGCCATAGCATGTGAAGATGACGTGCCGGTTGTCATGATACCCGCGCAGGCCGTTGATGAGAGCCGTATCACCATGTCGCCACATCTCAACTTCGATATGCAGATAGCACCCGAAGCTGAGATGACCATGATGCATACAAACCTTCAGCAGGCCACACGTGCCCTCGTGCTGCTGCTCGACAACGCCATGAAGTTCACACATCCCGCCGAGGCTCACGGAGGTGCTACTGCCGTCACAGAAAAAGCCACTGTAGTATTGTCGGTTACACTTTTGCCCATCAGTCCTGACACTTCACAAGCCGACGAACAAGAGGGCCAGCAGCTGTGCATGACCGTGGAAGACACAGGCATCGGCGTGCCTGAGGAAGAAGCTGAGCACATCTTCGACGAGTTTGTTCAATTGGACGACTACTACGACGGCACGGGCATCGGCCTCACTGTGGCACGCAGCATCGCCCGCCGGCTGGGCGGCGATATCGTGCTCGACACTTCCTATCAAGGCGGCGCACGTTTTGTCTACACGCTGCCCATCTGAGCCTTACAGGCATTTCCCATATCTTACTCCATCTTCATCGCGTTGCTTTCCTTGTCAAAGTAACGCGATGATTTCCTTTGGGCTGCCGACCAAAGTGGTGGCGCCGTGTGACAGCAGGAAGTCACGGTCGCGGAAACCCCAGAGCACACTGATGCAGGGCAGGCCTGCGTTGCGGGCGGTGAGAATGTCGACATCGCTGTCGCCTACATAGACGGCGTTGTCCTTCGTGACACCGAGCTGACGCAAGGCCTCTTCCACAGTGTCTGGAGCAGGTTTGCGACGTATGCCCTCGGCCTCATGCTCGCCGATGGCCACTTCGATGCTGTCGGGAAAGAAATGGCGGCACAGCTCTTTCGTAGCAGCATCAAACTTATTGCTCACCACGGCTGTGCGACAGCCTCTAAGGCGTAGCTCCCTCAGCATTTCAGGAATGCCGCCGTAGGGGCGTGTGGTGTCGAGCGAGTGCTCGAGATAGTATTGGCGGAAGGTGTTGAGAGCGTCTTCAAACAGCGGATGCTCTTCCCCATCGGGCACGGCACGCTGCATCAGCTTCCGCACGCCGTTGCCCACGAAATGGCGCACCTCGTCAATGCTGTGCTCAGGCATATCGTGGCTGCGCAAGGCATAGTTGACAGCAGCGGCCAAATCGCCAAGCGTGTCCAACAGCGTACCGTCGAGGTCGAAGACAAAAGTGCTGTAGCTCATCGCTTGCTGCGTGCAATCATGGTTTTCATTTTCTTGTTCAGGCGCGTGGCTTCCAGGAGCTGCTCGATGGTGAGGTGCATGCGCCACTGCCATCGGTTGTAGGCATCACTGGGCGTGTTGATGCGCTCGTCGCGCGGATTCTTCGCACGCAGCTCGTGATCCATCGCCAGCCAGTCTTGCAGCGAGAGGATGCAGAGCATGGAGGGCGAATAGAGATGACGGGCGATGATTTCTTCGGCCAGATGAGCGGGCAGCTGCTCCGGTGCGCGTCCCTGCTTCTGCAACATTGTGGTGTAGAAGCGCTGGGCACGCTCTGGCTGCTCCTGCCACCAGAGGCGCAAGGGCGCCATGTCGTGGGTGGTGATGGTGGCCACACTGCGCACGGGATTGCCGTCCAAGTGAGTGAACTCCAGCCCGGTCTGCTTCGGCATCTGCTGAATCTCGAGGGTGAGGATACGCAGGCTGTCGAGCACGGGCTGCACACAGTCGGGCAGCATGCCCAGGTCTTCGGCGCAAAGCAACATGTGGGTGGACTGTTGCAAACGGCTCAGGCGGTCGTAGCCCGTCTTTCCCCAGAACATATTGTGACGCTGGTAGAAGAAGTGGTTGTAGATGCGCATGTAGGCATCCTTCTCATCGTTGGAGAGCGCCTCGTAGACCATTTCCTGCCAAGCCTGTATGCGCGGATGGTACATCTCCGGCTGGCGCGGGTCTTCAAGGAAAAGCACATTGGCCACAAGGCGGCAGAGCCCGTCGCGTATCCACAGGCTGTTCTCGTCAACGCGTCCCGCGAAGTACTGCATGACGTTGCGCTGCGTGCTCACCTCCGCCTTTAAGTCATAGAGCCCGTAAGCCTTCTTCTCCAGGAATGTGTCGCGCACATACTGCGCATGGATGCCGAAGAGCCGGTCTACGACACGGTCGTTGATGAACGGCTGGGTGAGGAATTCGCGGCGGAAGGTCAGACCGAAGTATTCTATCTCGCCTGCGGTCATGGGCAGTGCTGGCGAGAAATGCCCCATTGTGCCGTAGACCTGCTCCTGCGGAATCTCCCAGATGCGGAAGAAGCCCAACACGTGGTCGATGCGCAGGGCGTCGAAGTACTGCTCCACGTTGTGCAGACGCTCATCAAACCATTCGTCGATGCCTTCCGCCTGCCAGTTGTAAGTGGGGAATCCCCAATTCTGCCCTTGCTGTGAGAAGGCATCAGGCGGTGCTCCCGTCTGGCTGTCGAGGTGGAAGAACGTGGGATGCTCGCTCACCTCACGGCTGTTGCGGCTGACGCCGATGGGCAGGTCGCCCATGAGGATGATGCCAAGCGAGCGGGCATGGTCGGCGGCACGCTGCAGCTGCTGGTGCAGGTGGTGCTGGATGTATTCCGAAAAGGAAATCTTTTCGGCACACTGCTGCTCGTCGTAGAGGGCTTTGAGGTATTCGTTTTTTACGCGGTCCACGGCCTCGTAGTCGCTGTAGCCGAGAGCGTTGAGCTCGCGCTGCTGACGACGGAAGGCGGTCATGCGCTTCTTGTCCTTCAGCGGAGGCAGCTGGTTGAGGTCGATGTAATGCGGATGGAGGTCGAAGGCCGACATGATGTTGTAGGGATAGGAATCTCCCCACTGGTGCGTGTCGGTGGTGTCGTTGACAGGCAGCAATTGGATGACCTTCAAGCCCACCTCGTGAGCCCAGTCGATGAATTGGTAGAGGTCGCCAAAGTCCCCCACCCCACAGCTCTGCTCCGAGCGCAGTGAGAAGACTGGCACACAGACGCCAGCGGCACGCCAGGGTTTCTCGGGCAATCGCAGCGCCTCGCCATAGGCCACATAGACATCGCCATCGCTCAGTCCGTCGGGCACCACGCGGTTGTCGCCCTCCTCCCACGCCACCAATTCGTGCTTCTTCTCATCTACCACCACGTACTTGTATTCGAAGAGCGGCGCCGCCTCGCTTAACGGATGGGCGACCGCCATTCCCAACCAGTCGACATTGAGTGTCAGCATCCAGTCGCAGTTTCCGGCAGGCACCATCGGCATATAGCGTGTAGGATTCCACGAGCCCAAGGTGGGATGGCTGCCTATGACGGCCAGTATCTGTCCTGTCAGCAGCTGCGGGGCAGAAACGCGGAACAGCACGGTCTTACGGAAGAAAGGCAATGTCAGGGGTGAGAGGTGAGAGGCGAGAGGCGAGAGATGTGCCGTCACCTGATAGGCGCTGGTATAAAGATGGGCAGGCAACGGGAGGTCTCGCCAGATGTCGGCCAGGATAAAGGTCTTCGAAGAATCGAAGGCATAGAGTCGCGGCACGCCGTTCCACTCACGGCGCAGCACCTTGCCGTCGGCATCCTCTACAACATATATATATGAGAAAGCCTCCACGGGACTGCGGCGGCTCTCCAGCACAACGGTCTCTGCAGCCCAGCAGTCGCCGTCGTCGGTGAGCATGGGCAGACGGTCTTGGCGCACGGAACCGTCGTGTGAGTGATAGCTGATGAGCACAGTCATCTGCTGTCCCCACTCAGTACGGTAATGTATCGAAAACTTCAGTTTCATTTTTACGACAACGAATTTAACGAGATTTGTCGAAGGCCCACGAAGAACGCAGTAACTAAACGAATAGTCTTTTATGGTCTGAAAGACCAGCGTATTATGCGTATTGCCGCAAAGCGCTGAGCAACTCGGTGTTTTCATTGCGTGTGCCGACCGTAATGCGCAGGCAGTTCTGGCAGAGCTGCACACGATGGCGGTTGCGCACGATGATGCCCTGATTCACCAAATAATTGTAGATGGCCTGTGCGTCCGTGACCCGGGCTAAGAAGAAGTTGGCATCCGAAGGAAACACCTCACGGCATATAGGCAACTGGCGGAAGGCGTCCATCATCTGCGAGCGCTCCCTGAGAATGAGCTGCACCCAGGCATCCACATCGAAGCGGGCTTGCAGCGCCTTCATGGCTTGCTGCTGTGTCAGCAGGTTGATGTTGTAGGGATATTTCACCTTATTGAAGATGCTGATGATGTCGGGCGAAGCGAAGGCCATGCCCAAGCGTATGGCAGCGCTGGCCCATGCCTTGCTCATGGTGTTGAGCACCACGAGGTTGGGATGCTGCGGCAGCTCGAAGCGCAGGGGGCGCTGGCGCGAGAAGTCGCTGTAGGCTTCGTCGACGACGACAATGCCCTGGAACGTGTTGATGACCTTCAGCACCTCCTCGCGAAGGATATCGTTGCCCGTAGGGTTGTTGGGGCTGCATATCCAGACGAGCTTCGTGTGGTCGTCGCAGGCGGCTAACAGCTTGTCGGCCTGCATCTGGAAATGCTCATCGAGCAGCACGGGCCTGTACTCCACATCGTTGATGTCGGCGCAGACTCGGTACATGCCGTAGGTGGGCTCGATGGCCACCACGTTGTCCTGGCCCGGTCGGCAGAAGCAGCGGTAGAGCAGGTCGATGGCCTCGTCGCTGCCATTGCCTAAGAAGGTATAGCTGGCGGGGATGCCCTTCACCGAGGCCAGCAGCTCCTTCAGCTCGCGCTGCAAGGGGTCGGGATAGCGGTTCATCGGCGTGTTGTAGGGGCTCTCGTTGGCATCGAGGAAGACGTGGGCCTCATGGCCGGAGTATTCATCACGGGCGGAGCTGTAGGGGGCGAGGCTCCAGATATTTGGGCGGGTAAGTTCTTGAAGGGTTTTCATAGAGTGATGGGAAAGGGGCTAAGAGGGCAAAGAGGACTGCAGAGGACTTTAGAGGACTGCAGAGGACTTTAGAGGACTTATAGGACCTATAAGACCCATAAGTCCTATGAGGCTAATGACTTCAGTCGGAGGGTCATGGCGTTCTTGTGGGCGTCGAGCTGTTCGGCGGTGGCCATCAGTTCTACGGCCGGGCCGATGCGGCGCACGCCCTCTTCGGTGAGATGCTGGAAGGTGACCTTGCGGCAGTAGCTGTCGAGGTTGACGCCGCTGTAGGCAGTAGCGTAGCCGTGGGTGGGCAGGGTGTGGTTGGTGCCGCTGGCATAGTCGCCGGCGCTCTCGCAGGCGTAGGGTCCGAGGAAGACGCTGCCCGCGTTGACAACCTTTGCGGCCAATGCCTCGTAGTCGCTGGTCTGGATGATGAGATGCTCGGGGGCGTAGGCGTTGCTCAGGGCCATCATCTCGTCGGGAGAACCGACGAGCACACTGCGGCTGTTTTCCAAAGCCTTCTCGGCGATGTCCTTACGGGGAAGGAGGAGCAGCTGGCGCTCCACCTCTGCCTGTACGGCGGTGAGGAGCTGCTCGCTGGTGGTGATGAGCAGCACCTGCGAGTCGATGCCATGCTCGGCCTGCGACAACAGGTCGGCAGCCACGAAGGCGGCATTGGCCGTCTCATCGGCGAGCACGCAGACCTCCGACGGGCCGGCGGGCATGTCGATGGCGACGTCGCCTAACGACACCTGCTGCTTGGCAGCCATCACGTACTGGTTGCCGGGGCCGAAAATCTTGAAGACCTTGGGCACGCTCTCCGTACCGTATGCCATAGCGCCGATGGCCTGCACGCCGCCAGCCTTGTAGATGGCGCTGACGCCTGCCGTACGGGCAGCGACGAGGATGGCGGGGTTCACCTTTCCCTCGCGGTTCGGCGGTGTGCAGAGCACGATGTCGCGACACCCGGCTATCTTTGCAGGTGTGGCCAGCATCAGCACGGTGCTGAACAGCGGAGCTGTGCCGCCGGGGATATAGAGGCCCACCTTCTCAATGGGCACGCTCTTCTGCCAGCAGGCCACGCCTGGCTGTGTCTCCACGCGCACCTCGCTGAAGCGCTGCGCTTCGTGGAACGCATAGATGTTATGGTGGGCCAGGCGGATAGCTTCTTTCAGTTCGTCGCTGACCAGCGTCTCGGCCTCGTCCATCTCAGCCTCTGTGACGGCGAGTGACTGCAGACGCACATGGTCGAAGCGCTCCTCATAGTCCATCACTGCCGCATCGCCACGCTGGCGCACATCGCTTAGCACGCCGCTCACCGTCTGTTGCAGCTGAGAGTGATCCAGATGCGGCCTCGCTGTTATCTCAGCCCATTGCTCCCTTTTGGGATAACGTATAATTAGCATGATGAAATCAATATCTTTCGTCTTTTTGCCTACGGCGTTACATGAATGAGCATGAACATGCACGGACACATCATCAATATTTATGAAAAATTCGTGATTATTTGTGATTATTCGTGTAGCGTCGCAGACATCATAGAGTATACATAGACATTCAGGTCAAAGAATCATTTTTTCGATGGGCGTGACGAGGATGCCCTGTGCGCCCAGCTCCTTCAGCTGACCGATAATCTCCCAGAAGCGGTGCTCGTCCAACACGGTGTGCACCGAGCACCACTCGTCGTCGGCCAAGGGTATGACCGTGGGGCTCTTCAGGCCGGGCAGCACGTTGATGATGTCCTGCAGACGGGCCTTCGGTGCGTTCATGCGTACATATTTCTTATCCTCAGCCTGGCGCACGGCCTCAAAGCGGAACAGCATCTGTTCGAGGATGGCGCGTTTCTCCTGCTCCATCTTCGGATAGCCGATGAGCAACGCCTCGCTCTGCATCACCACCTCCACCTCGCGCAGGTTGTTGCTGACGAGTGTCGAGCCGCTGCTGACAATGTCGAAGATAGCGTCGGCCAGGCCGATGCCCGGGCTGATTTCCACGCTGCCCGTGATGACGTGTATCTCAGCATGGATATGATGGTCGTCGAGGAAACGTTGCAGGATGACGGGATAGGACGTAGCTATCTTCTTGCCCTCAAACCACTCCAGGCCCTGATAGTCGATGTCCTTTGGAATGGCCAATGACAGACGGCAGCGGCTGAAGCCCAGACGCGACACGATGTCGGCCTCGGCACCACGCTCCACAAACTCGTTCTCGCCCACCACGCCGATGTCGGCCACACCCGTGGCCACACTCTGGGGGATGTCGTCGTCGCGCAGATAGAGCACTTCCAATGGGAAGTTCTGAGCGCCGACCAGCAGGGTACGCTTCGAGCCGCCCACCTTGATGTCGGCTTCGGCCAGCAGGTGCATCGTGTCCTCGAAGAGGCGTCCCTTTGATTGTACAGCAATTCTTATTACCATAATATATATAGATAAAACGGTGCAAAGGTACAACATTTCCCTCAAATAACTTACGATTAGAAAGAAAAAGTGCGTTTTCTTTTGCTTTTCGCTTGTTTCTTCGTACCTTTGCACCATCAATGAAGACTCAAGAATGAAAAGAATCCTACTCGCGCTACTGGTCATAGCGATGGTTGGAGCCTGCACAAAACGGCAGGACACCGTGATTCCCCCCTGGCAGAGCGAGACAACGGCAAGCGACATCTACGACTTGCCGCAGATTGAGCAGACGGGCGAGATGATTGCCCTGACGCTGACCGGCCCCGACACTTACTACGACTACCAGGGCTCGCATCTTGGCGTGCATTACCTGCTGGCGGAGCAGTTCGCCAGCCATCTCGGCGTGCGCCTGCGCATCGAGGTGTGCCGCGACACCACCGAGCTGCTGCGCCGCCTCCATGCGGGCAAGGATGCCGACCTCGGCGTGCTGCCGCTCACGGCCGACAGCGTGTCGCCGGGCTGGATGGTGGGCAGCAACAAGCCTGAGCTGCGCAACGCCCTGCAGCAATGGTACCAGCCACAGCTGCTGGCCGACGCGAGAGCGGCCGAGCGGCGGATGCTGACGCAGCCCCGCGTGACACGACGTGTCCATGCGCCGATGCTGCGCCGTGGCGTCATATCGCTCTACGATGAGATGTTCAAGCGCTACAGCCGCGGCATAGGCTGGGACTGGCGCCTACTGGCTGCGCAATGCTACCAGGAGTCCACCTTCGACCCCGAGGCCGTGTCATGGGCAGGCGCCAAGGGACTGATGCAGATCATGCCGAAGACGGCCGACCATCTCAATCTGCCACGCGACATGATGACCGACCCCGAGCAGAACATCGCCGCCGCCACGCGCTATCTGCACGAACTCGACCATGAGTTCAGCTACATCCACGACCGCACCGAGCGTCAGAACATGGTGCTGGCCAGCTACAACGGCGGCATATCGCACATACAGGACGCCATGCGACTCTGCACCCGCGACAACCGCAACGCCCAGCGATGGGCCGACGTGCGCGAGTATGTGCTGAAGCTGAAAGACCCGCAGTATTATCAGGACACGCTGGTGCGCTACGGCTACATGCGCGGCACCGAGACGGCCGACTACGTTGACCGCATCCGCGCACGATACAGCGAATATGCCCGCAAGGTGAGACAATAAGAAGTAAGAAGTAAAAAGTAAGAAGTAAAAAGTAAGAAGTAAGAAGTATGATTACACTTATTGCCGATAGCGGCAGCACGAAGACCGACTGGCTCGTGATAAACGACAGCGGCAGCACTAAGACCGACTGGCTCATAGGTGAAGAGCGCATCAAGACGCAAGGCATCAATCCCATCCTTCAGGACGACGACACCATCCTCGCCATCCTTTCATCGCTCACCGCTCAACACTCAACACTCAACTCTCACCCCTCATCGCTCAACTCTCAACTCTCAACACTCAACTCTCACCCCTCTACCATCCGCTTCTACGGGGCAGGTGTGCGTCCTGAGCAGGAGGAGCGCATGGTACGGCTGCTGAAACAAGCGTTTCCCAACGCTGTGAACATCGAGGCAAAGAGCGACATGCTGGGTGCCGCCCGTGCCCTCTGCTGCAAGGAGCAGGGACTGGCCTGCATCCTTGGGACGGGAGCCAACTCGTGCCTCTTCGACGGCGAACATATTATTCAGAACATCCCGCCGATGGGCTACATCCTGGGCGACGAGGGCAGCGGTGCCGTGATGGGCCGCATGTTTCTCAATGCCCTCTACAAGGAGAGGCTGTACGCTGGCGCCCGACAAGAGTTTGAACAGTTTTTCAACCTCACCATGACCGATGTCATCGCGCGCGTCTATCGCCAGCCGATGGCCAACCGATGGCTCGCCTCGCTCTGTCCCTACATACACGAGCATCTCAGCCACTCCTCCGTGGAAGAGGTCGTCGTTGAGAACTTCCGCCTCTTCATCCGCCACAATCTTGTGCCTTACCATCGCCCGCATCTGCCCATCAACGCTGTGGGCAGCGTGGCTTTTTTCTTCAAACCTCAACTCGAGCAGGCCGCTGCCGCCGAGGGCTACACCGTAGGCCATATTCTCCGCTCACCCCTTGACGCCGCCGAAAACCTTTAGCTTGGATGATTTGCCTTTCTCTTATGTTCCTGTATTGACGGCATCACTGCGTGGTTCATGCGGAAAGCCGGCGAAAAGTGTACAGAGCCGCTTCCCTCCTACAGAGAACAAAGTCGTGAAAGGACAACAGAACATGTACATCATGTCTGTCGTTCCTTCGCGACTTTTTCGTGCTGTGCGGATGGAATAAGACATAGTTACGTCGCTATTTGTGTGAGATGGTACCGCGAAGCGGCCTGAGAAAAAACCAATAAAAACAAATAAAAACAAGAAAAACATTTTTGGTAAATTTTCTCATTTGGTACAATAGCTATCGCCTTGCCCACCGCATAGCTCAATGCGCAGCCATCCCCTCTTGAACCCTGCCCTTACGGGGAGGGGCAGGGTTCAAGAGGGGAGTGCCTCACGGGGTCCCTGCGGCGGGCAAAGCGATAACCTTTTTCCAAATTGTTTTTCTTGTTTTTATTGGTTTTTATTGGTTTTTTCTCAGGCCGCTTCGCGGTATCAACTCACATCATTAGCGACGTAACTATGTCTTACTCCAGCCGCAGGTCGAAATCGTTTTACTGTTTCTCTGAGCTGCACAGGATTCTCTGCTGCATCGCGACGGCAAAAAAGAGGCTCCGCGAAAAATAATCGGCGGTCAAAGCAAAAGAAAAAACTGTTTTTCTTTTGCTTTTCGCTCGCTTATTTGTACCTTTGCACCATGATTGACGCAAAGCAGCCGTTGATAGGCCTTACCGCAAGCGAGTTGCGGCAAGTAGCTATTGATTTGGGTTTGCCTGCCTATACTGGCGGGCAGATAGCTAAATGGCTGTATGAAAAGCACGTGACCCACATCGACGAGATGACCAACCTGTCGAAGGTGGCACGCCAGCGCCTCAGCGAGAATTACTGCGTGGGAGTGATGGCGCCCATCACCTGTCAGGTGTCGAAGGACGGCACCGTGAAGTACCTCTTCCCCGTCAGGACGACCGCGCAGCCCGCCTCCCTCACCCCTACCCCATCGCCCCTGCCCCCTCACTTCGTGGAGACGGTCTACATTCCCGACGGCGACCGTGCCACGCTCTGTGTGTCGTGTCAGGTGGGCTGCAAGATGAACTGCCTGTTCTGTCAGACGGGCAAGCAGGGCTTCGAGGGCCAGCTGACCGCTGCCGACATTCTCAACCAGATCTATGCGCTCCAGGCCTCTTCGTCATACCCCGTGGGCGACACAAGTGCCTCAGAGAGCCGTCAAGCCCCCTCGGGAGCCGGCGTCGACCTCACCAACATTGTGTTCATGGGTCAGGGCGAGCCGATGGACAACCTCGACGCCGTGCTGCGCGCCACGGAGATACTGACCGCCAGCGACGGCTATGCCTGGAGTCCCAAGCGCATCACAGTCAGCTCCGTGGGTGTGAAGAACAAGCTGAAGCGCTTTCTCGACGAGAGCCAGTGCCATGTGGCCATCTCCATGCACTCGCCCCTGCACGAGCAGCGCCTGCAGCTGATGCCCGCCGAGAAAGCCATGCCTATCAGCGAGACGGTGGCCTTGCTCCGTCAGTATGACTTCACGCACCAGCGCCGCTGCTCCTTCGAGTACATCTGCTTCGGCGGACTGAACGACAGTCTGCGGCACGGTCAGGAGATAGTCAGGCTGGTGCAGGGATTAGAGTGCCGCGTCAACCTGATACGCTTCCACACCATTCCCGACGTCAATCTGCCTGCCAGCGACCCGCTGCGCATGGAGCAGCTGCGCGACTACCTCACGGCTCATGGCGTCTTTGCCACCATCCGGGCCAGCCGCGGCGAGGACATCCTGGCGGCCTGCGGACTGCTGTCGACGAAAGAGGCGGAGGAAGTAAGAAGTAGGAAGTAAGAAGTAGGAAGTAAGAAGTAATAAGTAGGAAGTAAGAAGTAAGAAGTAATAAGTAGGAAGTAAGAAGTAAGAAGTAGGAAGTAAGAAGTAGGAAGTAAGAAGTAGGAAGTAAGAAGTAATAAGTAGGAAGTAATAAGTAGGAAGTTGATTGAAACTTGCATAAAATAAAAGAATTATAAAATATGGAAGACAGAAAGATAAGAGTAGCCATCACCCACGGCGACATCAACGGTGTGGGCTACGAAGTGATATTCAAATTGTTTGAAGACCCCGCTGTGCTGGAGCTGTTCACTCCCATCATCTACGGTTCGCCGAAGGTGGCCGCCTACCACGGCAAGGTGCTGGGCTACGAGCCGCAGTTCAACATCATCAACGATGCGCGCGATGCCAAGGACGGCCGCGTCAACTTGCTCACCGTCTTTGAAGAAGAGGTGAAGATAGACTTGGGCATTCCCACGCCCGAGGCCGGCGAGGCCGCGCAGCGTGCCATCGACCGTGCCCTGGCCGACTATGCCGAGGGGCTCTTCGACGTGCTCGTCACCGCTCCCGTGGCCAAGAACAGCATCCACGGCTTCGACGGGCACACGTCCTACATCACCCAGCATCTGCAAATGCCTGACTCCGACGAGCAGCATCTGCACGGCCTTACCATCCTGGTGAGCGACAACCTGCGCATCGCCCTGGTGACCAACAACGTGTCGCTGAAGGATGTGCCCGATGCCATCACGCAGCAGAAAATAGTGGACAAGGCCAAAATCTTCCACCAGTCGCTGTGCCGCGACATGCGCATCTCCAATCCACGCATTGCCGTGCTGGCACTGAATCCGCGCGGTGGCGAAGACGGCGTGCTGGGCGACGAGGAGCTGCAAATCATCAGCCCCGCCATCAAGGAGCTGGCAGTGCAGAGCATCCAGGCCTTCGGCCCCTACCCTGCCGACGACTTCTTTGGCAATGGCTACTATGCGCAGTTCGACGGCGTGCTGGCCATGTATCACGACCAGGGACAGACGCCGTTCAAGGCTATTACCAGCATCAGTGACGACAAAGGCGTGCGCGTCACTGCCGGTCTGCCGCTGATACGCACAGCACCGGCCCACGGCGCATGCTTCAACCTGGCCGGGCATGGCAAGATGGAGGCCGACTCCATGCGCCACGCCATCTACGAAGCCATCGACATCTGGCGCAACCGTCAGAACTACGACGAGCCGCTGGCCAGCCCGCTGCCCAAGCTCTACCACGAGAAGCGCGACGAGAGCGAGAAAGTGCGCTTCAACGTTCCTCGTGAGAGAAAGGAAGACAGAGGCGAGAAGGTGGAAGGCTGAGCACAGAGTGTTGAAGACGGCAGCGACTGTCATTTTTCCCATCATAACAAGTTCTTATTTAAGGGCTATTAAGCATTGAAGAAGAAGTATCAGAACGGATTCCTGCTTTTCGGTCTCGTTGTGCTGGCCATCATGGTCAGCCAACTGGACTTCAAGGAGGTGTGGGACGGCATCCAGCGCGCGGGCTACTGGTTCCTGGCGGTGGTGCTGCTCTGGGCCGTGCTCTACATCTTTAATACTTCAGCCTGGTGGATCATCATCAAGAGTGGGGAGAAAGCCCCCCTTTCTTGCGTCCCTTCGGTAGCAAGCGACCAGAGGTCGGGCGCGTCACCCGAGGGGTACACAAGTGTGGGCATGCCCGGCGATGAAGGCCCCTCGGGGGCCGCAGGGGGGCCATCGGCTTCTTTCTCCTTCTTCTGGCTCTACAAAATCACCGTCTCCGGCTTTGCACTCAACTACGCCACGCCGGGCGGGCTGATGGGCGGCGAGCCCTACCGCATCATGTCGCTCTCGCCCTATATCGGCACCGAGCGCGCCACGTCGAGCGTGTTGCTCTACGTCATGACGCACATCTTCTCACACTTCTGGTTCTGGCTGCTGTCGTGCGTGCTCTATGTGTTCACGCAGAGCGTCGATGTGTTCATGGGCATCCTGCTCACCCTCATCGCGGCGTTCTGCCTCACGGCCATCTGGTTCTTCCTGAAAGGCTATAAGAAAGGCATCGCCGTCAGCGGCATGCGCATCCTCAGCCATGTACCGCTGCTGAAGCGATGGGCGAAGCGTTTCTTCGAGAGCCACGCCGAGCAGCTGGCCACCATCGACCGTCAGATAGCGGCACTGCACGGACAGAATCCGCGCACGTTCTTCGCCGCTGTGTTCTTAGAGCTGTCATGCCGCGTGGTGTCAGCATTGGAGATATTCTTCATCCTGCTGGTCATCATGCCGTCGGCCAACTACCTGCAGTGCATCCTCATCCTGGCATTCACATCGCTCTTCGCCAACATGCTGTTCTTCATTCCCTTGCAGCTGGGCGGTCGCGAGGGCGGCTTCCTGCTGTCGGCCAAGGGTTTGGCCATCGGCGCCCGCGAAGGCATCTTCGTGGCTCTGTTGGTCAGGCTGCGCGAAATCATCTGGACAGCCATCGGCCTGCTGCTCATCAAGATTGAGAAGAAAGAGAAATCGCCCAATGTCCCCCCGGGTGCTGTCGGCGGAGTCCTTCTCCTGCTTGGCTCGGTCTGCTGCACGGCCTGCCAGGCGCTGCATCGCGGCGACCTGCTGTTTCACCTGCCTGAGAGCAACAACCACATCACCGAGGTGACGCAGGGCACGGCCGACCACGTGGCCATCTACCTGGGCGGCGATAGCGTCATAGAGGCCATCCCCCGGCAGGGCGTCGTGGTGAGCAAGCTGAGCAACGTGCTGCACCGCGAGCCGGGCCGCTATGTCGTAGGCAAAGTGAAGGGAGCCGACGCAGAGCGCAGCATCAGCAATGCACGCCGCTATCTGGGACGGCCCTACGACTCCATCTTCTCAGCATCGGCAGAAGCCATCTACTGCTCTGAACTGGTGCAGCAAAGCTATGTCAACCGCAGGGGGGCGTTGCTTTTCCAGCCCATCGCCATGTCCTTTCACGACAGCACGGGCCACATCACTCCATACTGGCAGGACTTCTACGCCCGGCGCGGCCTCGCCGTTCCCGAAGGCGAGCCGGGCAGCAATCCCGCCGACCTGATGAAGCGAACAAAAGTTTCTTTTATTCATAAACCATTTTAATTAACATCAAAATCATTATGACAATCAACGAAATGAACTTTGCCGGTAAGAAGGCAATCGTGCGCGTTGACTTCAACGTGCCCCTGGACGAGAATGGTAAGATCACCGACGACACCCGCATCCGCGGTGCGCTGCCCACTCTGAAGAAAATCCTGGCCGACGGCGGCGCCGTCATCATCATGAGCCACATGGGCAAGCCCAAGGGCAAGGTGAACCCCAAGCTCTCTCTGGGTCAGATTCGTGAGGCTGTGGAGAAGGCTCTCGGCGTGCCCGTTGCCTTTGCTCCCGACTGCGCCAAGGCAGCCGACGCTGCTGCTGCCCTGAAGATGGGCGAGGCCCTGCTGCTGGAGAACCTGCGCTACTATCCCGAGGAGGAAGGCAAGCCCGTGGGCGTAGAGAAGGGCACTCCCGAGTATGACGAGGCCAAGAAGGCTATGAAGGCCAGCCAGAAGGAGTTTGCCAAGACGCTGGCTTCCTACGCTGACTGCTACGTGATGGACGCCTTCGGCACCGCTCACCGCAAGCACGCCTCTACCGCCGTCATCGCCGACTATTTCGATGCCGACAACAAGATGCTGGGCCTGCTGATGGAGAAAGAGGTGCAGGCCGTGGACAACGTGCTGAGCAACATCAAGCGCCCCTTCGTCGCCATCATGGGCGGCTCGAAGGTCTCTTCGAAGATCGGCATCATCGAGAACCTGCTGGGCAAGGTCGACAAGCTCATCCTCTGCGGCGGCATGACCTACACCTTCGCCAAGGCTCACGGCGGCAAGATCGGCAACTCCATCGTGGAGCTCGACAAACTCGACGTGGCACTCGGCGTGGAAGAGCTGGCCAAGAAGAACGGCGTGGAGCTGGTGCTCGGCAGCGACTGCACCGCTACCAACGGCCTCGACTTCGGCACAATGACCGTGAAGGAAGGCGCTGAGATCATCACCTGCCCCGCCAACGACGTGCCCGAGGGCTTCGAGGGCGTGGATGCCGGCCCTGCTTCTCAGGAAGACTTCCGCAAGGCCATCGACGGTGCCAAGACCATCCTGTGGAACGGTCCTGCCGGTGTGTTCGAGTGCGACAACTTCACAGCCGGCTCACGTGCCATCGGCGAGGCTATTGCCAAGGCTACGGCTGAGGGAGCTTTCTCGCTCATCGGCGGCGGCGACAGCGTGGCTTGCGTCAACAAGTTCGGACTGGCAGACCAGGTGAGCTACATCTCAACCGGCGGCGGCGCTCTCTTAGAGGCCATCGAGGGCAAGGTGCTCCCCGGCGTGGCTGCTATCAAGGGTGAGTAACATGAAGAAAATCCTCACATTCATCTTGGGTATGATGGTCGTGGCAAGCTGCGACCTCATATCCAAGTCTTCTTCTGACAAAGGAGAGATAAGCATCGCTGACCTCGAAGACATGGACTTCGAGACAGAGGAGGTGAGCTATACTTTCGAGAAAGGCAAGCTGGAAGTGGGCGTCAAAATAGACTACCCTACCGACGGCAACCCCATCCTCTGCAATGCCGTGCGTGAATACATCAGCGAGACACTGGGCGGCACCTACGACGGCGACTTGGATGACGGGCAGCAGCTGGTAGACTACTACGGCGACGATTACAAGGAAAAGCTGGACGAGACCTACCAGGAAGATGTGGCCGCCAACGACGGCAGCGATGAGCATATCAATAGCTACTACCGCCACTGCGACATCAGCAAAGGCTACGAGAGCGACCATCTCATCACTTACATCATCAATGAAGACATCTACATGAACGGTGCCCACGGTGCTCCCTCTTCCTATGGCATGACATTCCGCAAGAGCGACGGACGCCGCTTCAGCACCGACATGATGCGCAACCTGTACAGCGACGACTTATATGCCCTCATCAAGAAAGGACTGACGAAATACTTCAGTTCGACTGGCGGCGAGGACATCACCACCGATGAGGAGCTGAAGGAATACATCCTCACCGACGACAATGTGAACTACCTGCCCTTGCCGAAGAGCACCCCTTATATCACGGAGGACGGCGTAGTGTTTATCTACCAGCCCTACGAGATTTCGTTCTTCGCTGCCGGTATGCCTACGTTCACCGTGCCCGTCAGCAAGATGAAGCCCTTCCTCACCCAGACGGCGCTGACAATGCTCGGCGAAGACTGAGCTTTCACCCAACACAGGCTACGCATTTCCTTACGTAGTGTCTTGCGAATAAAAAACCTAAACAGACTCTACATTTCCTTACGAAGTTTCTTGCAAAAGCCCAATGCCTTTGCGAATCACGGTGCAGCCACTCCCCCTCCCCTCAAGGAGAGGGGCTGAGGCTGCCCATACCCTCACGGATGCTTTCGATTGTCTCAGACGCTACGCCTATTGACACGAGATGCTCTCAGCGGTTGGCGAGTACGAATGTGGATAATCATCTAAACTAATAGCGTTCATCTACTTAACTGTTAAAATACTGAATCAAGTGGATTTAACGATGGACGGAACAATGCGTCACATCTTTATTTTTTGGCAATGATATAGCAGTTGACCTATTCATGCGCAGCCATCCCCTCTTGAACCCTGCCCTTACGGGGAGGGGATGGCTGCGCATGAATAGGTCAACTGCTATATCATTGCCAATTTTTATATTTATCTGTCTGCGACGCAACGCGAATATACGCAAATGTCTCGCGAATGGTTCGTGATTTTTTATTATTTACGACTATTCTTGCATCCCTTCGGTAGCGTCTTTAACTCCTTTAACTCCAAATCTTGCGAAAGTTGATACTGTCTTACAGGTTGACGGTCAGTTTCTTCAGGTCTTTGTCCATCGAGCTGGTGCCGTACATGATTTCGTATTGTCCGGGCTTGGTGCGCATGGTGTTGGTGGCGTCGTCCCAGAACTCGAAAGACTTTGGCGTAAGCGTGAAGGTGACAGCACTTTCGGCTCCTGCCGACAGGTCGATGCGCCGGAAAGCACGGAGCGACTTCAGCGGACCTTCCTTGTCGGCGACGTTGCGGATGTAGAGCTGCACGGTCTCAGCACCTTTGCAGCTGCCAGTATTCCTGACGGGGATGGTCACCGCATAGTTCTCACCCTGTTTCACCGTCTTCGCCTCGCCCAGCTCGAAGGTGGTGTAGCTGAGGCCGTAGCCGAAGGGGAAGAGGGCATCGTTGAAGTAGCGGTAGGTGCGGCCCTTCATCGAGTAGTCCTCATAGTCGGGCAGCTGGCTGCTGGTCTTGTAGAACGTGACGGGCAGCTTGCCACTGGGGTTGCAGTCGCCGAAGAGGACGTCGGCCACAGCGGTGCCGCCCTCCTGGCCGGGGTACCATGCCTGGACGATGGCGTCGCAGATGTCGGCCTCGGGCTGCAGGGCGATGCACGAGCCGGAGCAGTTGACGAAGATGATGGTCTTGCCGGCCTCCTTCAGCGCCTTGAGGAAGTTGCGCTGCACGGCAGGCAGCTCGATGTGTGTGCGGTCGCCGCCCTTGAAGCCGTCGATGTCGACAGGCATCTCCTCGCCCTCAAGGGCTGACGAGATGCCACCGACGAAGATGACCTTGTCGATGCCCTTCAGCTGACTGATGATCTGCTGGTAGTCGATGGGGTGCTCCTTGGCCACATTAATCTTCAGGTTGGCGTTGTAGGTCTGGATATGCGAGAAGCGCACCTCAATGTTGTAGCTCTTGCCGGCCTCGGCCTGAATGGCCACACGGTTGGGCGTGGTGCGCCAGATGTGATGGCGGAACTTCTGCTGGCCGTCGATGTACAGCTCGAAGTGTCCGCAGCCGTCTACGTTCACCACATATTCACCGGCCTCTTTGGGGGTGAACACCGTCTCGTACTTGGCCGAGAAGTCCTCCAACTGTACGCCGGGGGCGAAGTTGTGCATACCGAAGGTGGTGACGGCCAGCGGCTGGGTGTAGTATTGCGTGGTGACAGGCTTGCCCTCCATGCGGCGGTTGTTCCAGAAGGTGCCCTTCATGCCTTTCTTGCCTTCGAAGGCGCAGTCGGAGGCGAGGAGGCTCTCCATCACCCGGTCGTAGGTCAGGTCGCAGCCGGCGTGGTAGAAGAGTTTCTTCTGTTTCGCCTTGATGCCGTCGAGGATGGTGACGGTGTGATTGGGCGTGCCGTTGTAGTTGCCCCACATCATCGGCTCGTTGTCGGCATTGGGGCCTATGACGGCTATCTTCTCCTTGTTCTTCTGCAGCGGCAGCACATGGTCTTTGTTCTGCAGCAGCACAATGGTCTGGCGGGCCATGTCGAGGGCTATCTGCCGATGCTCCTTCGAGTCCATGGCCGAGTAGGGTATCTTCGACCACTCCACCAGCGAGGCATCGTCCATCTCGCCCAGGTCAAACCGTCCTTCCAGCAGGCGTACGACGTGTTTGTCTACCTCCGCCTCGGTGATGAATCCGCGCTTCACGGCCTCGGGTATGCTGCGGTAGGCATAGCCGTAGCCGCACTCCACGTCGGTGCCGGCGATGGTGGCCTTGGCCGAGGCGTGGACAGGGGTGGAAGAAGACTTGTGCGACTCGTAGAAGTCGGAGACGGCACCGCAGTCGCTGACCACGAGGTACTGGAATCCCCACTCGTCGCGCAGGATGGTCTGCAGCAGGCGCTGTGAGCCGCAGCAGGGGTCGTCGTCGAGGCGCTGGTAGGCACACATCACCTCGCGTACTTTGCCCTCCTGCACACAAGCCTGGAAAGCGGGCATATAGGTCTCCCACATGTCGCGCGGCGACACATTGGTGAGGTTGGCGCTGTGGCGTGTGTACTCAGGGCCGCTGTGCACGGCATAGTGCTTGGCGCAGGCCCACAGCTTGCGGTACTTCGTGTCCTCTGGCCCCTGCAGGCCCTTCACCACCTGCACGCCCATCACCGACGTCAGGTAGGGGTCTTCGCCGTAGGTCTCCTGGCCGCGGCCCCAGCGCGGGTCACGGAAGATGTTCACGTTGGGCGTCCACACCGAGAGGCTGTGAAACTTCTCGTCCTCGCCGCTGCCGCGATACATGCGCTCGTTGTACTGGGCACGGAACTCGGTGCTGGCAGCGTCGAACACCTTGAAGAGCAAGTCGGGATTGAACGACGAGGCCATGGCTATCGGCTCGGGGAAGACGGTCACGTTGCCCATGTTCGCAGCCCCGTGCAGGGCCTCGCTCCACCAGAAGAACTTCTTGATGCCGAGGCGGGGAATGGCAGGGCTCTCGTCGAGCATCAGCTGTGCTTTCTCCTCAAGCGTTAAACGACTGCAGAGGTCCTGGGCGCGCTCGCGGGCACTCAGCTCCGGATTCTGATAAGGCAGACGCTGAGCGGCGGCAAACAGCGTCAAACCGCAAAAGATTAAGGTAGCAATGATTCTCATGGCGTCAATGATTTAATATGTTGGCTGCAAAGGTAAGGAAACTATCTGAATTGACAAAACAAATCATCAAAAATGATGATTCGCGATTAGATGATTGTAAAGATTTTTTCGTGCTGTACGGATGGAATTATGACATAGTTACGGCGCGAAATAGGTCAGTTTGTTAGCCGAGTTCGGTCGACCCTTCAGGGCTGTTCAACCCAATCCCTGCTAATAGGTCGGTGCGCAGTAAAAGTCCCGACGACAGACCCTGCGCATCGGTTCCGTCGTCCCTTCGGGACTCATTGTGTTGTCAACCATTAGCAGGGGCGATGCCCCTGCCTGGACGATTGGTGCTCACCATCGTCTTCCGTCGTCCCTTCGGGACTTTTTGCCGCTCCTTGCCCGCCGCGTAGCTCAATGCGCACCCCAGCCCCTCCCCTAGGGGGAATCCTGCAGTTTCAAGGCAACATGGGCTTTAAAAGTTTCCTGCCGAGAAACCATCGGTTTCTCGGCAGGAAACCAAAGGTTTCTCGGCAGGAAACTTCGGATGTTTCCGTGCTGTGCGGATGTTTCCGTGCTGTGCGGATGGAATAAGACATAGTTACGTCGCAAATTAGGTCAGTTATATTCCGCTAAGCGGACTTAGAAAAAACCAATAAAAACCAATAAAAACAAGAAAAACAAATTGGTAATTTTTCTCATTTGGTACAATAGCTATCGCCTTGCCCACCGCATAGCTCAATGCGCAGCCATCCCCTCCCTTCAAGGGGAGGGGCAGGGGTGGGGTCTGTAACTTTTTCGCTGCCTCATATCCACTGCCTCA
>JAEEGF010084776.1_pt1 | contig 25472 bp, 22 predicted proteins | sample 9134171 | NCBI WGS metagenome assembly JAEEGF01 (sample SAMN16246542, study PRJNA631951) | gut metagenome | biome: gut microbiome; feature: rumen; material: AP-attached | host: Bos | place: Iran: Karaj | collected 2018-10 | reverse complement strand
CCCGAAAATGTGAAGGGTGCCCTCGCAGACAGTGCCTACTCAGCGCTTCGTGAGAAGTTTGCCGATACCTACAAGAGCTTCAAGGGCTCCTTCGTTCCTGTTCCCATCGCACTGGGCCTGGCAAGAATTCTGATCCTTATCAGAGCAGGCTACGATATCAACAAAGTTCGCCCCATTGATGCGGTTCAGATAAGTAAGACACCGACACTTTTCATGCATGGTGACAACGATACCTTCATCGATCCTCATATGTGCTCAAGACTCTATGAAGCAGCTACCTGCCCCAAGCAGTTCTGCATGATTCTTGGCGCCGGACACATCGAGGGCGTGGCTAAGGATCCCACCAATTACTGGAACAAGATTGCAAGCTTCCTTATGAAGATTCAGTTCTGAATATGACAAGAATACCAAAAACCCCTGAAAGCACAGTGCTCTCAGGGGTTTTCAGTAATTTAAAAGGATTAAAAGGGTTATATAGCTTCTTTCATGCTCTTTACGTATTCTCCTACGTACTTTGGAGCATCTTTTCCGTATTTCTCAAGGATCTTAATGATGGCGGAACCAACGATTACGCCGTCAGAGAGCTTGGAGATACGCTCTGCCTGCTCGGGAGTTGAAATTCCAAAGCCGATGGCACAGGGAATATCTGTGTTCTCTTTTACAATCTTGACCATGGAGCCCAGATCTGTGGTGATCTCGCTTCTGGTTCCTGTTACGCCAAGACTTGATACGATGTACAAAAAGCCCTTGGCTTCCTTGGCGATCATGGCGATTCTGTTCTCTGAGGTAGGGGCTATCAGTGACACCAGGTCCACTCCGTACTTATTGCAGACTTCATCAAACTCCTCTTTTTCCTCGAAGGGAAGGTCCGGAAGGATGATTCCGTCGATGCCCACCTTCTGGCAGTTGGCCATGAATTTCTCTGAGCCGTAGGAATAAACCACGTTGGCGTAGGTCATGAATACCAGAGGAATCTTTACCTCTTTTCTCAGGTCCTCAACAAAATCAAAGATCTTATCTGTTGTAACACCGCCGGTGAGAGCGCGAAGGTTGGCTCCCTGGATAACAGGGCCCTCAGCTGTGGGATCGGAAAAAGGGATTCCAAGCTCGATAAGGTCTGCTCCGTTGTTGGCAGCTTCTATAACTGTCTTCCTGGTGGTCTCAAGGTCCGGATCACCGCAGGTGATGAAGGCTACGAAGGCCTTTCCGTTTTCGAAGGCTTTTTTAATATTACTCATTGATATCCTCCCCTCTGTAGCGGGCAATGGCTGCGCAGTCCTTGTCGCCGCGGCCTGAAATTGTAACTACGATTATCTTGTCCTTGTCCATGGTGGGTGCTACCTTCATTGCATAAGCAAGGGCGTGTGATGACTCGATGGCAGGGATGATTCCCTCTGTCCTTGAAAGGTACTCAAAGGCGTCAACGGCCTCGTCATCTGTGATTGCCACATATTTTGCTCTCTTGGAATCGTGGAGATATGCGTGCTCCGGTCCGATTCCGGGATAGTCCAGTCCTGCTGAAATTGAGTAAACAGGAGCGATCTGACCGTATTCATCCTGGCAGAAGTAGGACTTCATGCCGTGGAAAATTCCAAGTCTTCCGGTGTTGATAGTGGCTGCGGTCTCGAAGGTGTCGATTCCTCTTCCTGCTGCCTCGCACCCGATGAGCTCTACACTCTCATCCTCGATGAAATTGTAGAAGCTTCCGATGGCATTGGAGCCTCCGCCAACGCAGGCGATAACTGCATCGGGAAGTCTTCCCTCTTTTTCCAGCATCTGCTCCTTGATCTCCTTGGAGATAACAGCCTGGAAGTCACGAACGATGGTGGGGAAGGGGTGAGGTCCCATAACTGAACCCAGGCAGTAGTGGGTGTCGCTGATTCTTGAGGTCCACTCTCTCATTGCCTCGGATACGGCGTCCTTAAGGGTTGCGGTTCCTGTCTTTACAGGGATTACCTCTGCTCCCAGAAGTCTCATCTTGTATACGTTAAGGGCCTGTCTCTTGGTGTCCTCTTCGCCCATGAAAACAACACATTCCATTCCGAAAAGTGCCGCAGCTGTGGCGGTTGCAACGCCGTGCTGTCCTGCGCCGGTCTCTGCGATGAGTCTTGTCTTACCCATCTTTTTGGCAAGAAGGGCCTGTCCCAGAACGTTGTTGATCTTGTGGGCTCCTGTGTGGTTGAGGTCCTCTCTCTTTAAGTAGATCTTGGCGCCCCCCAGGTCCTTGGTCATTTTCTCAGCATAGTAGAGCCTTGAGGGACGACCTGCGTACTCGTTAAAAAGCTCCTGGAGCTCGCGGTTAAATTCCGGGTCATCCTTATACTTGTTGTAGGCTTCTTCCAGCTCTATAACTGCATTCATCAGTGTTTCCGGAATATACTGTCCGCCGTGTATTCCGAATCTTCCCTTTGGATTGGTCATAATGTTTCTCCTCTTTTTCCTTTTTAACCCGCTGCGTTTCGTACGTTATCCACAAAACGCCTCATTTTATCCACATCTTTTTTCTTATCAGTTTCTATTCCTGAGCTTACGTCCACGGCGTAGGGCTTTACTGTCTCTATGGCCTCTTTCACGTTTTCCGGGAAAAGACCGCCCGCCAGGAAGTAATCTCTTTTTATTCCCTGTAAAAGTTCCCAGTTAAAGGGCTTTCCTGTGCCCATGCCTGAATCAAGAAGGATGTAATCTGCCTTGGAATTGTTGGCTTTTTCCACATCCTGAGGCTCCTTTACCTTGAAGGCCTGTATCACGGGGCAGCCGGTGGCTGCCTTGATATTCTCGACATAGGTCTCATCCTCTGAGCCGTGAAGCTGGATGATATCTATTACATTCTCGGAAGTAAGCCTTTTGATGAACTTGGGGTCCTCATCCACGAAGACGCCCACCGCCTTGATCCTTGGATCCAGCAGTGATTTCAGCACTTTTGCCCTATCAAAAGATACGTTTCTTACACTCTTTTCGTAAAAGACAAATCCCATGAAGTCAGGTAAAAGCTGATTCACAGCCTCTATATCTTCAGTTCTTGATAGTCCGCACAGCTTGATCTTTGTCATTTGATTGCCTTAAGCTCCTGTAATAAAGCCTTTTTGTCCGGTGCTCTCATGAGCATCTCTCCTATGAGAACCGCATCAACTCCTATGCTCTTAAGCGCCGCTATGTCCTCGCCCTTGGAGATTCCGCTTTCAGATACGAAGACGGTTCCTGCGGGAACGAGGTTCCTTAGTCTCGTGGAATTGGAGGTATCCACATGGAAGTCCTTGAGGTTTCTGTTGTTGACGCCGATGATCCTTGCTCCCACTGAGACTGCAGTTTCTATCTCATTTTCGTCATGGGTCTCCACCAGGGCTGACAGGCCAAGTTCATCACAGATATCCATATACTCTTTTATCCGGCTCTTCTCTAGTATTGAGCAGATAAGAAGAACTGCCTTGGCTCCCAGGTTCTTGGCTTCGAAGATCATGTACTCATCTACGGTGAAGTCCTTCCTGATGCAGGGGGTCTTCACTGTCTCTGCAATCTCCCTCAGGTATTCATCGGACCCCAGGAACCATTTGGGCTCTGTGAGAACGGAAATGCAGTCGGCTCCTGCCTCTTCATAGGACCTGGCTATATCCAGGTATGGAAAGTCCGGAGCGATGAGGCCCTTGGAAGGTGATGCCTTTTTACATTCGCAGATAAAGCTCATACCGGGCTTTTTCAGGGCTTCTTCGAATTCGAAACTACCCTTTGCAAGGCTCTCTGCCTGCCTTCTTACTTCCTCAAGGGGTCTTGTCTTTTTTGACTGCTCTGTTCTATATGCGGCGTACTCCGCCAGTTCATCAAGGATTGTCATGGGTACTCCTAATCTATTGCGATTGCTCTCGAATTATGCGTTACTTACTTCGATAAGCTTGTTAAGTGTCTCTGTTGCCTTGCCTGAATCGATGATCTCTGCTGCCAGCTTAACGCCATCAGCGAAGGTCTCTGCCTTGCCGCCGATGTAAAGGGATGCGCCGGCGTTCATAAGAACTGCGTCTCTCTTTGGTCCCTTTTCTCCTGCAAGGATCTTTCTTGTGATCTCTGCGTTTTCTTCAGGAGTTCCGCCTACCAGGTCTTTCTTTTCACATCTTGTAAGACCAAAGTCCTCGGGAGTTATGGTGTAAACCTTGTACCAGCCATCCTTGATCTCGCACACTGTTGTGGGTGCACTTAAGGAAATCTCATCCAGCTTATCCTGACCGTAAACAACCATTCCGCGCTTAACTCCGAGGCTTACAAGAACCTGTGCCAAGGGCTGAACCAGGTACTCATCATATACGCCAAGAAGCTGCATTGTGGGCTTGCCGGGGTTGGTAAGTGGTCCGAGGATATTGAATACTGTTCTGAAGCCCAGCTCTTTTCTGATGGCTCCTACGTATTTCATGGAGGTGTGATACTTCTGTGCAAAGAAGAAGCACATTCCGACTTTTTCAAGAAGCTCTATGCACTTCTCAGGATCCTGCTGGATGTTAACTCCGAGAGCCTCCAGACAGTCAGCGGTTCCGCACTTGGAGGAAGCTGCTCTGTTACCGTGCTTGGCAACCTTCATTCCGCCGGCTGCAGCCACCAGAGCTGAGGTGGTGGAAATGTTGAAGCTTCCTGCGTTATCTCCGCCTGTTCCAACGATTTCAAAAATATCCATTCCTGTCTCAACCTGTGTAGCATGCTCTCTCATGGCAGCTGCGCAGCCTGCGATCTCATCTGTGGTCTCAGCTCTTGCACTCTTGGTGGAAAGGGCTGACAGGAATGCGGCATTCTGTGTGGGGCTTGTCTCGCCGCTCATTATCTCATTCATTACCGCGTAGGCTTCATCATAGGTAAGGTCTTCCTTGTTTACGATTTTTACGATAGCTTCCTTGATCATTTCTTTGTTCTCCTTTTCTTAACTGTTATCCGGTCTTGGTAAATTGAAAAAGCGTCCCGGTTATTCTTACCGAAACGCTTTCTTTTAGTAAAAAGAAAAGTCCTTGGCAGAGAATAACCTCTGTCAAGGACGAATATTTATAATCTATCCGCGGTGCCACCTTGAATTCGTAGTGAATATACTACGCGCTTAATCAGGATACCATCATATCCCTCGCAACTGACGTATGCGATCCACGTTGCAGAATACTCAGTGATGTTCTCACTTTTGACTGCACCCTCCGCGGTCCATTTGACTACCTGTTTCTTACCCGTTCTCAGCAACCCGGGCTCTCTGTGTAGGCATCATAGCCGTTATCTCCGCTTCATCGGTTTAAAGTATTAACTTGCTTTACAGTTTAACTTCAAGGCTACGATATGTCAAGTTTATTTTTATTTATTTGAAAAAATATTAGTGGTGGGAGTTGCATATATGGCGCCGCGGGACTCGAATATTACAACTCCGTAGCTGTCATCACCACCGTCCAGAAATGATGTTTTGTAGGGCTTATATCTAAGTGAAGGAAACTCCTCAAGAAAATATACTTCATTATCGATGGTTCCGTAATAGAAGGTTGAATCTCCGCAATCGAAGGATTCTTTATTTACCTTTAACACGCCATCTTCTTTATAAATCAGATAGCGGTCATTGTAGGATGCTGTTCCTTCGTATGCGTAATATGCAATGAAGTTTTCCATTGGAATGTAATGGGGCATGTGATCATACCAGGTTTCGATCTGATCTGTGACCTTTTTGGCATTATCGTTAAAAGGTACTGCCTCATTGCTATACAGATTGATGTTGTAATTAAATTTTTTTTCAGCGATCAACTCTTCACCATATGACTCTGTAAATCCTGTTGTATCATTGCCTGTGCAGGCGCCGATGTATGGGAGAGAAGCGGAGTAATCCTCTTCAACTTCAACCTCCTGCTTTTTACCACTGCAACCGATAGCTACCAATACGATTGAAAATGTGAGAGTGAGCGCTATTATCTTTCTGTATATCATACCTTTTCCCCTTTTCTATTGTGTATTGTTGGGATTTCTTTTTGAACTAATTAAATTGTAGCCCAGGCTGTTATCATTAAAAATCTCCTATTCTTGCGCTTACTGAGCCGTATCTCTAAAATAGTGCTAATTAGCGCCTATTCAAGGACATTTGTGTTATCATATCATTATGATGTGAACAAAAAAACTCATTATGAGAGGCGATAATATGGGAAAAAAGCTTGTATCATGGAATGTAAACGGGCTTCGCGCCTGCGTTTCAAAGGGTTGCTTTCAGGAATTTATGGATAAGGAAAACCCTGATGTGATCTGTCTTCAGGAGACCAAGCTTCAGGAAGGACAGATAGAGATGGACCTTCCCGGCTACGAAGAGTACTGGAACTACGCAGAAAAAAAGGGTTACTCCGGCACCGCAATCTTCACAAATGAAAAGCCTCTGTCAGTTACCTACGGCCTGGGAATAGAAGAGCACGACCACGAGGGAAGAGTGATAACCGCTGAATATCCTGATTACTACCTTGTTACGGTCTATGTTCCCAATGCAAAAGAGGACCTTTCAAGACTTGAGTACAGACAGGTCTGGGAGGATGATTTCCTTGCATATATCAAGAAGCTTGAGGAGAAAAAGCCTATTATCTACTGTGGCGATCTCAATGTTGCCCACAAGGAGATAGACCTTAAGAATCCCAAGCCCAACCGCGGACATGCGGGATTTACAGACGAAGAAAGAGCCAAATTCGACAATGTGGTTGGCTCAGGTCTTGTTGATACCTTCAGACATTTTTATCCGGATCTTGAGGGTGCATATTCCTGGTGGAGCTACAGATTCAACTCAAGAGCCAAGAACGCAGGATGGCGTATTGACTACTTCGTTGTTTCCGAGAGCTTTATGGATAGGGTAGAAGATGCCAAGATCTATTCTGATGCCCTTGGCTCCGATCACTGTCCCGTAGGACTTATACTGAAGTAAGTTTTGAACTGGCTGATACAGATGGTTGTATCAGCCTTTTTGGAGGAGAAATATGTCTAATCTTGTCTTTAGCTTAAATGCCACACTGCCAATTTTCTTTCTGATGGTGCTGGGCTATATATTCAACAAAATCGGCCTCATCGATGATAAAGCTGCGGCCTGGATGAACAAATTCGTCTTCAAGGTAGCTCTGCCGGTGCTTTTGTTCAGGGACCTGTCAAAAGAGGATTTCGCTGCCGCCTGGAATGGCAAGTTCGTGCTGTTTTGCTTTGTGACCACAGCTGTAAGCATCCTTCTGATCTCACTTTTATCTCTGATCCTTGTGAAAAACAAGGGTAGGAGAGGAGAGTTCATCCAGGGCTCCTACAGAAGCAGCGCAGCCCTTCTTGGAATTGCCTTTATCCACAATATCTACGGAGATGCGGGCTCAGGAATGGCGCCCCTTATGATCCTTGGAAGCGTGCCCCTTTACAATATCTTTGCAGTTGTAGTCCTGATGGTAACTGCTCCCGCGGACTTTATTCTTGGAGACGATGAGGAAGATTCCCTTGAGAAGAAGTATCATTCCAAGAATCTCCTCATGAAAAAGACTCTCTTTGGAATCGTCACCAATCCTATACTTCTGGGTATCCTCTTAGGATTGTTGTGGTCTGTATGCGAGATTCCCACACCTAAGATCATCAGCACACTTACTTCAAACCTGGGAGCTCTTGCTACACCCCTGGGTCTTATGTCCATGGGCGCAACCTTTGATTTCAGAAAGGCCGCAAATGAAATAAAGCCGGCGCTATGCGCCAGCTTTATAAAACTGTTCTTATTGGTTGCTGTATTTCTTCCCATCGCAGTCTCCCTTGGATTTGCGGGAGAGCAGATAGTAGCGATCCTTGTAATGCTGGGATCCGCCACAACTGTCAGCTGCTATATCATGGCCAAGAGCATGGGACACGAAGGAACACTTAGCAGCAGTATCATCATGATGACTACCTTCGGATGCTCATTCTCACTGACCTTCTGGTTATTCGTCGTTAAATCCCTGGGAATTATCTGATCAATAATTTCCCTTGATTCTCTGGAGATTCTCATCTGTCTCCTTCAGCATCTCACGAAGGGACAGGTTCTCCTCATGACCGAATTCACAGATAGAATACTGAAGATGATTGATATATCTGCTGGTTTCTTCCAGCAGCTTGGCATTCTGGGTGGACATTTCCTGACGGAATAAGTCCCCCTTGCCATCATCTTCGGTTATATCGATTACAGCGAATTCATCGCCACGGATTCTTCCGTAAATACTGCCTTCAAAGACCTCTTCCAGGATCTGTGCAACTCTCTTAACAGCTCTGTCGCCTTCCTCATGACCGTACATCTCATTGATCTTCTTAAGGGACTCCATATGGATATATGCCACAATGGCGCTGCTTCCGGGCTTGAAGTTATCCTTGAGGTAATCGTAGGCCTTGGCAAAAAAGCCTCGTCTGTTGAGACCGCCGGTGAGATAGTCCTGATCTCCGATGTGATCAAGAACGGAATCGTCCCTGGCAAGCTCCTCCTGAACCTCATAGAGCTCTTCATTGGTCTTCTTAAGCTCTTTTTCAAGATAAGCAACTCTTGAAGCACCGGTAACAATGCTTAAGAGGCTGTCAAAATAGTAATCTGCTATAACTTCAGGTCGAAACTCTGTAAAGAGAAGTCCCAGCTGGTATTCACCGACAAAGATGACTCCTGCGATAAACACGTTCTCCCTGGTGTTTGCAAATACTGAAAAGACCTTGTCTGTTTCCACAAGTCTTTCTTCTTCAGTAAATTCCTGGACTTTTCCAGCTATAAGAGCGGACTTGGCACTGATGTGCTCAGGCTTATCCCAGGCGTACTTGATGACATTTCTGATCTTTTTATCATAAAGGAATATGCCGCAGTCCTGAATTCCTTCCTTGGAGGCATATTCGGTAAAAGCAAGATATGCCTGCTCCTTGGGATATTTTCTGTGAAGGAGCTGGTAGCCGAGCTCAGAGAGAGTCTTAACGCTCTTTCCAACGGGAGGCTCAACAAAACTGAAGGTCTGAAGCGGGGCAGGAGCGGGGATGTTGCCGTCCTTAACAAAACCAATGGCGTCACATACTGCCTCATAGCCAAGCTGCTCGAATCTGCAGGGCTCAGTGGTTACTTCATTGACGCTTTTGTATCCTTCCTGCTCTGTGAGAGTGATTACAGGAACGTTGTCAAACTTCTTGAGGAATGCTTCTTTCTTGAGAATGGGCACATTCTTGCCGATTCTGTCGATGTCGATAATGACAGCATCCAGGTCTGAAGTGTTGGCGTAGTCGAAGAGAGCAGCACTCTGATAGTCATAGGGTCTGTCTTCGTCCACACCTTTTTCCGTGTAAAGGTATCTGCCGGGCATGATGAAGAGCTTGATTTTCTTCTCCTTGGCAGCCTGGCAGGCACCTATGCAGATTTTTTTTACGTCCTGATCCTCTAATTCAGATATCAACAGTCCAATATTCATATATCCCCTCGCACATGAAACAGATCTGCTTTACGAATTACTCTTCAACATCTTCGGAAACATCATCGATATTGTCGATATCCTTGTCTCCGTCGGAAATCTTTTCTCTTACCTTGGCAATCTTGGCAACTGTGACTCCCTTGTCCAGATTGATCATCTTAACACCGGATGTAACACGGCCGTGAACTGTGATCTCGTCCATACGAAGCTGGATGATGGTTCCGCCGTTGGTGATCATCATGATCTCGTTCTCGTCTGTAACAGCCTTAACGCCTACTACATTACCGGTCTTCTCGGTTATCTTATAGCACTTAACACCCTTACCGCCTCTGAACTGGCTGTTGAATTCTTCAAGGGTTGTGCGCTTTCCATAGCCTTTTTCTGAAACGATAAGAAGTGAATCGCCCTGGGAATCAAGCTGCATACCAACGATCTCGTCGGTATCGTCAAGCATCATTCCTCTTACACCGATAGAGGATCTTCCGGTGGAGCGAACGTCTTCTTCGTCAAAGTGGATGCACATTCCATTCTTGGTTACAAGGAAGATCTCTGCATCCTTCTTAACAGTCTTTACCTCGATGAGCTCGTCATCATCACGAAGAACGATGGCTACAAGACCAGTCTTTCTCACGTTGGAGAAGTCTGTGATAGGAGTCTTCTTAACGGTTCCCTTCTTGGTTACCATGAAGAGGCTCTTGCTCTCATCCTCGAAGCCTGTTACAGGAATCATAGCGGAAATCTTTTCCCCGGGAGCAAGCTGCAGGAGGTTGACGATAGCCATTCCTCTTGATGTTCTTGAAGCCTCAGGAATCTGATAAGCCTTGAGTCTGTAAACTCGTCCTGTGTTGGTAAAGAACATGATGTAATTGTGGGTTGTGGTCATGAGAATATCTTCAACAAAGTCGTTATCGATTGTTGTGATTCCCTTAATGCCCTTACCACCGCGGTTCTGGGCCTTAAAGTTATCGATGGACATTCTCTTGATATATCCTAAATCGGTCATTGCGATAACGGTATTGACGTTGGGGATAAGGTCCTCAATGTCGATATCTGACTCGTCGTGTCCGATCTGTGACTTTCTGTCATCGCCGTATTTATCTGAGATTTCGGTGATCTCTTTTCTGATTACTCCAAGGAGGAGCTTCTCATCTGCAAGGATGGCCTTCAGTTCCTCGATCTTCTTGAGGAGTTCAGCGTGCTCCTGCTCAAGCTTGTCTCTTTCCAAGCCGGTGAGAGTACGAAGTCTCATGTCTACAATAGCCTGGGCCTGAACATCTGAAAGTCCGAAGCGGGCCATCAACTGCTCCTTGGCAATAGCTACTGTTTCACTGCCTCTGATGATCTTGATAACTTCATCGATGTTATCAAGGGCAATAAGCAGACCTTCCAAAATGTGGTTTCTTTCCTCAGCTTTGTTAAGGTCGTACCTGGTTCTTCTTGTTACAACTTCTTCCTGATGCTTGATGTAGTGCCCCAGCATCTCGGTGATGCTGAGGACCTTAGGCTCGTTGTTGACCAGAGCCAGCATGATGATACCGAAGGAATCCTGCATCTGTGTATGTTTGTAAAGCTTGTTAAGCATGATGTTAGGGTTAACATCGCTTCGAAGCTCGATAACCACGCGCATACCTTCACGGTCTGACTCATCGCGAAGGGCAGTGATACCGTCAAGCTTCTTGAGCTTAACCAGCTCTGCGATCTTGGAGATCATGTTAGCCTTGTTTACAAGGTAAGGAAGCTCGGTTACAACAATTCTGTTCTTACCGTTCTGCATAGGCTCGATGTTGGTAACGGCTCTTACTACAACCTTACCACGGCCTGTTCTGTAGGCTTCCTCGGCACCTCTTGTTCCAAGGATGATACCGCCTGTAGGGAAATCGGGAGCCTTGATGATATCAAGAACTTCTTCAATCTCAGTATCTCTGTCCTCAAGAACTCTGTTATCGATCATCTTAACTACAGCGCCGATAACTTCACGAAGATTGTGGGGCGGGATATTGGTAGCCATACCTACCGCAATACCTGTGGTTCCGTTAACCAGAAGGTTAGGATATCTGGAAGGAAGGATCACAGGCTCTTTTTCTGTCTCATCAAAGTTTGGTACAAAATCAACAGTGTCCTTGTTGATGTCGGCAATCATTTCCATGGAAATCTTGGTAAGTCTTGCCTCTGTATATCGCATAGCAGCAGCGCCGTCGCCGTCAACTGAACCGAAGTTACCGTGTCCGTCAACAAGACAGTATCTCATGGACCAGGGCTGAGCCATGTTTACCAAAGAACCGTAGATTGAGCTGTCACCGTGGGGATGATATTTACCCATGGTATCACCGACGATACGGGCACACTTACGATGCGGCTTGTCGGGACCGTTGTTGAGCTCGATCATGGAGTAGAGGATTCTTCTCTGAACGGGCTTAAGTCCGTCTCTTACATCCGGAAGAGCACGGGCTGCGATAACGCTCATGGCGTAGTCAATATAGTCGGACTCCATGGTCTTCTGAAGGTCTACCTCTTTGATTCTGTCGGTAGTTACCTTGTCAAAAACGTCATCCGGCATTTCGTTGTTGTTATTGTTTTTATTATCAGGCATTTCTTATCCCCTTTATACATCAAGATTCTTAACAAACCTTGCGTTCTTTTCGATGAAATCTCTTCTTGGTTCTACCTTGTCACCCATAAGTGTTGTGAAGGTAACATCGATATCAGACTGGGATTCCTCATCCATATTGACTCTAAGGAGAACTCTGCGTTCAGGATCCATGGTGGTTTCCCAAAGCTGCTCAGGATCCATCTCACCAAGTCCCTTATATCTCTGGATCTTGTTGTTCTGGTCACGGCCTACATCTGTAAGGATCTTATCAAGCTCCTCATCTGAGTATGCGTACCATACCTTTTTATTCTTCTCGAGCTTATAGAGCGGTGGCTGTGCAAGATATACATGGCCCTGTCTGATAAGCTCAGGCATAAATCTGTAAAGGAAGGTGAGCATGAGAGTGGAAATATGCGCACCGTCTACGTCGGCATCGGTCATGATGATGATCTTGTCATAACGGAGCTTGCTGATATCGAAATCATCATGGATACCTGTTCCGAAGGCTGTTATCATGGCCTTGATCTCGTTGTTGGCATAGATCTTGTCCACACGGGCCTTCTCAACGTTAAGAATCTTACCTCTAAGAGGCAGGATAGCCTGGGTTGCACGGCTTCTTGCTGTCTTGGCTGAACCGCCGGCGGAATCTCCCTCAACGATGAAGATCTCACAGTTCTTGGGATCCTTGTCGGAGCAGTCTGCAAGCTTACCGGGAAGTCCGAGACCGTCAAGAGCTGACTTACGTCTTGTGAGGTCTCTTGCCTTTCTTGCTGCGTCCCTTGCTCTCTGTGCCAGGATAGCCTTTTCAAGGATAAGCTTGGCAACTGAAGGATTCTGCTCGAGATAGTAGGTGAGCTGCTCGCTGACTATGGCATTAACAGCGCCTCTTGCCTCGGAGTTACCGAGCTTCTGTTTGGTCTGTCCTTCAAACTGAGGATCCTCGATTTTAACACTGATGATGGCAGTGAGACCTTCTCTGATGTCTTCACCTGTGAGGTTATCCTCATTTTCTTTTAACATCTTGTTGGCTCTTGCGTAGTCATTGAAAGTCTTGGTCAGAGCTGCCTTGAAGCCCTCAAGATGTGTTCCTCCCTCAGGAGTATTGATATTGTTTACGAAGGTATAAATACTTTCGTTGTAAGAATCGTTGTGCTGGAAGGAAACTTCAACCTGAACGTTGTTCTTGTTTCCGTCAAAGTACATGATATCTGTGTAAAGAGGAGTCTTGCTCTTATTCAGGTACTGAACGAATTCCTTGATACCGCCTTCATAGTGGAAGGTCTGAACTATAGGATCCTCGCCCTCCTCAACACGCATATCTGTAAGAGAAATACGAAGTCCCTTGGTAAGGAAAGCCATTTCTCTGAGTCTCTGCTTGAGAATGTTATATTCGTAAACTGTGGTCTCCTTGAAGATAAGGGCATCGGGCTTAAAGTATACTCTGGTTCCGGATGCTCCTTAAGGGGCAGTTCCCACAACCTTAAGAGGGTAGCATACCTTGCCTCTTTCGTATCTCTGCTGGTATACCTTGCCGTCTCTTGTAACCTGAACTTCAAGCCACTCGGAGAGAGCGTTAACTACTGATGCACCAACTCCGTGAAGACCTCCGGATACCTTGTAACCTCCACCGCCGAACTTACCGCCGGCGTGAAGAATTGTGAATACAACCTCAACGCCTGTAAGTCCTGACTTGTGATTCACGTCAACAGGGATACCACGACCGTTATCCTTGACAACGATGGTGTTATCCTGATTAATGGTAACCTCGATGTGATCACAAAAGCCTGCCAGGGCTTCATCAACAGAGTTATCAACTATCTCATATACGAGATGGTGAAGACCTCTGCTGGCTGTGGTTCCGATATACATACCGGGTCTTTTTCTAACCGCCTCAAGTCCTTCAAGAATCTGGATTTGATCAGCTCCATACTGTACTTCTTCGTTAGCCATCTTTCGCTCCGTTTCTTAATTTTCACTACTTACTGTTCCTTCTGTAACCTTGAACAGCTTATCTATTTCAAATCTGTTATTAACAAATTCATCCAGTCCGGTACAGGTGATGATTGTCTGAATATCACCTATGGTGTTCAAAAGATAATTCTGTCTGTTGGAATCCAGCTCTGACAGAACATCATCCAAAAGAAGCACCGGATTTTCCTTCTTTGCCTTTTTTACAATCTCAATCTCTGAAAGCTTCAGGGATAAAGATGCGGTCCTCTGTTGTCCCTGGGACCCGAACTTCCTGATATCTATGCCTTCTCCGAGATTGCCGGAGGCATCTCTTTTCTGAACGATAAAGGAAAAATCATCCTTATGGGGGCCTACTGTTGTCTGCTTGAGAGCAGTATCCTTGCGCCGTGAAGCCTTGAGCTTCTGCTCAAATTCTCCCACGGTAACATAAGGCTCATAGTAAACGGACAGGCTCTCTTTTTGTCCTGTCAATTTCTCATGAATAGGTCTTATTATTTCATTCAGTTCGCCTATGAATTTTTCTCTAGTCTTGATGATGACGGATCCGTATTCGCACAGCTGCTTGTCCTGAACATCAAGAAGCACGCTGTTTTCCGGATGTTCGTACAGATCCTTAAGAACTTTATTGCGCTCGGTGACGAGCTTGTTGTACTTAGAAAGACTATTTAGATATATCTGATCCAGCTGACACAGCTCCATATCCATGAATCTGCGCCTCTCTGAGGGACCATTCTTAATAATGCTTAGATCTTCCGGAGAAAAAAATACTACATTAAGCTTGCCAATAAGGTCCGAAGCCTTCTTGATCTTCTGACCGTCAATAGCAATTCCCTTGGATTTGTTCTTGCGAAGGTGCATGTCCACGCGATATTCCGCGTTGTCTCTCTCGAGAATGGTTCGCACATGCCCCTCTTCCTTGCCAAATCTTATGATTTCCTTGTCCTTGCTGCCTTTGTGGGATTTGGTGGTTGCAGAAACAAATATCGCCTCAAGGATATTGGTCTTTCCCTGGGCATTGTCGCCATACAATATATTTGTACCGCTGCTGAAATCAATCTTTAAATTTTCATAATTCCTGAAATCAGCTAATTCCAACGACTTTATTATCATTTCTCTATCTTTACCTGCACGCCGTCATATTCAAAAATGTCACCATCATAGAGCTTACGGCCACGTCTTTCTTCAATTTCACCGTTAACCTTAACAAGTCCTGCCTGGATGTCATTCTTGGCATCCACACCGGAACCCTCCAGACCTGCCTTTTTAAGGGCCTGTCCAAGTTTAATAAAGTCATCCTGCTCGCGTAATTTTACTATTTCCATCTTTTTTACTTCTAAAACTTTCTAAATCTTTTTAATCAACTGTTGTAAAGTTAACCGGAAGAACAAGGTAAATGTAGGTTGATTCCTTGTCTCTGATAAAGCATGGTGCCTTAGGGTTAACAAGATAAATATCTACGATCTCGTCCTCGATTACACGAAGTGCATCAATGAGGAACTTAGGGTTAAAGCCGATCATAAGATCCTTGCCCTGCTTGTCGATATCGATCTCTTCATCCATGCTTCCGATTGCTGAATTGATCTTAAGTTCCAGCTTGCCATCTGTAACAGAAACAATAACAGGCTTCTTGTCACCCTCTTTTACCAGAAGGGTAGCACGGTCGATACAATCAAGGAACTCTTTTCTGTTGATGCTCATCTTGGTCTCATAGTCGGAAGAGAGCATCTGATCTATACTGAAATACTCTCCCTCGATAAGACGGGATACAACAGTTGTATTGTCAAACTCAAATAAAACATGCTTGTCTGTGAAATAAATGCTGACCTGCTTCTCTGTGCTGTCGCCAAGAATTTTGCTGATCTCGCCCAGGGTCTTGCCGGGAACGATTACCTTCTTGTAAGGGTAACTTCCTCCAAGCTTAACCTTCCTGATGGAAATTCTGTGTCCGTCAAGGGAAACCAGCTTAAGATTCTCGCCGTCTACCTCGAAGAGCTCACCTGCCATGATCTTGTTGGCATCATTGACAGCAATTGAAAAAATAGTCTGCTGAATTACATTTCTAAGAGTAAACTGTGAAACTTCAACGCCGTCGATCTTCTCGATAGCAGGAAGATAAGTGAAATCATCACCCTTTCTGCCGATAAGATTGAACTTGGCCTTCTCACAGCTGATAGTCACTTTATTGGATGAATCTGATTCAATGGTTACATCATTGTCAGGGAGCTTTCTTACGATATCTACGAAGATCTTGGCATCGATTGCAATGAAACCTCTCTCGACAATATTTCCTTCTACAATAGTCTGAATGCCAAGCTCCATATCGTTGGCAATGAATTTGATAATGCCTTCGGTTGCATCTATAAGAATACATTCAAGAATTGACATTGTAGTCTTAGAAGGAACAGCCTTGGATACAATCTGCAAACTGCTTACGAGATTTGATTTAGAGCAAACGAATTTCATCTACGAAGTTACCCCCATCGGAAAGTATATAAAATAATTATAAAAAAATAGTAAAAGTATTAATAAGTGTTGTTGATATGTTGAAAACCTATTCTATTATACAATTTTAAAGGCTTTTTTACAAATTTTTGGTTGTTGAAAACGAAAAATTTGATGTTGAAAATTAAAAAGTTATAAACAAGCCAAATTTTTGCATATGAGGGATAAAAAATCTATCCACCCATTAATAACAATTAATCCCCTGCTAAATCACAAGTTATCAAGATAGTTATCCACAATTTGTTGAAAACTATGTTATTAACGTTTATAAAGAAGGATTAAGTTTCTTCATTATAATATCAAGGTTCTTGTTGAGCTCGTCATCGATGGTCATTTTCTGCTTGATCTTGCTGATGCCGCTCATAACTGTAGTGTGGTCTTTTTTACCAAGGATCTTACCGATCTCTTCCAGGGAAGCATCGGTGTGCTCTCTGCAAAGATACATGATGATCTGTCTTGGAAGAACGATCTCGGAATTTCTCTTCTTGGAGACGATGTCTTCCTTCTTGGTGCCGTACTGCTCGCAGACAGTATCAATGATAAGCTGAGGAGTGATGACCTTGGTCTTGTCGGGATAAATGATATCCTTAAGAGCCTCCATGGCATTATCAAGAGTTATATCTACATTATTAAGTCTTGAGTAAGCGATGATTTTGTTGAAGGCTCCCTCAAGTTCTCGAATGTTGGACTTAATGTTGGTAGCTATGTAATCGATGATCTCGTCATCAATATATCTTCCGCAGGTCTCAGCATTTTTACGAAGGATAGCCATTCTTGTCTCATAGTCAGGAGACTGGATATCAGCGATGAGGCCCATTTCGAATCGTGAACGGAATCTCTCTTCCAGAGTCTCCATCTCCTTGGGCGGCTTATCGGATGAAAGAATGATCTGCTTTCCGGCCTGGTGAAGCTCGTTGAAGGTGTGGAAGAACTCAACCTGTGTCTGCTCCTTACCGATGATGAACTGAACGTCATCGACCATGAGAACGTCAACGGTGCGGTATTTGTCACGAAGCTTGGACATACTCTCTGTCTTACCGCTACGGATTGACTCAATAACTTCATTGGTGAACTGCTCTGAAGTTACGTACAGAACCTTGGCCTGATGATTGTGCTCCATGATGAAGTGACCGATGGAGTGCATAAGGTGGGTCTTACCAAGTCCGGGACCGCCGTACAGGAAAAGAGGGTTGTAGGAGATTCCCGGGGACTCAGCAACAGCCAGAGAAGCTGAATGAGCAAACTTGTTGTTACTGCCTACAACGAAGGTATCGAATCTATATTTAGGATTGAGGTTGGCATGTTCCACGTTAGCGTTAGACATATAGCGGCTTTCAGCGGCATTGTCATTTTCATTTTCCTGTGTTTCTTCATTATTAATAGTATCCTTGTTTAAAATGAAGATAACCTCAACCATGGAATCTAAGAATTCAGATATTGTAACCTTGAAGAAATCCATATAGTTCTTGCTGATATAAGAAAGAGCCATGGGATTGTCCTGAGGGATGAGAATCTTAACAGTATCCTGTGTTGCTTCATAAACAGTCAGTGGATCGATCCAGGTACGATAAGAAATATCAGTTATACCTGATAAGGCTCTGATCTGTTTCTTGATTTCCTCCCAGTTAGATTTGAGATTTTGTGTGATTTCTGATGATGATTGCATGAAAAAACTCCCCAAATTACGCATAATTTTAGACTTTAACTATTTTATATTAAAAGGTTTTAAATATCAAATTGATCAAATTGTGGATAACTTTTTTTATTTTGGGTAAAAAAAATGATAAAAAAGTTCGTTGTGGAAAAACCCCTCTTTTTCCACTTTTTGGTATCAACCGATATAAACCGCATGAATACTGCATTTATTAATACTTTTCAACGGATTAATAACCCTTTTATCCACAAATAAATTGAAAAATGTGGATAAAATAGGGCAAAAAATATTAATTCACAAGTTTTCCACAGAATCAACATTTTGCTGTGGAAAACTTTTCTTTACACCATATATTGTTGATTATTTTTTTGAAATTTTTTTTTATTTCAGATTAGATATTTTAAGGGTTTTTAAGGCTTGACTGACCTATTTTTATTTATTATAATTATAAAGATTTTTTCCACACGGATGTAATCAATTGATAATTTTGAGATGCATTTATGTATTCTCATTTAACAGACCCTTTTGGGTTAGTTTGTATAAGAAGGAGGTGTTTCCGAAATGAAGATGACATTCCAGCCTCATAAGCTCCAGAGAGCCAGAGTTCACGGCTTCAGAGCAAGAATGGCTACTAAGGGCGGCAGAAAAGTTCTCGCTGCTAGAAGAGCTAAGGGAAGAAAGAGATTATCAGCATGATTTTAAAGGCCGCAGTAATATGTGGCCTTTTTTCTTCTGTCTTAATTCTTTCAATTGTTTTTGGTTAGTATAATAAGGAAACTTAATAATGCTTTTTTCTGAATCAATGAAAAAAACAGGTGATTTCCGTAATGTTTACGAGAACGGCAAAAGTTACGCCAATAAGTTTATTGTAGTTTACGTGTGGAAAAATGATACTTCTCGTAATCATCTTGGAATATCATGCAGCAAAAAAATAGGGAACAGTGTTGTAAGGCACAGATTTGCAAGACTTGTTCGAGAATCTTACCGGCTACATGAAGATATGTTCAATAGTGGTTTGGACATAGTAGTCGTTGCCAGAGCCTGTGCGTCAGACGCAAGCTTTTTTGATATTGAAGCTGCTTTTTTAAGCCTGGCAGGGAAGGCCCGCATAATAAAAAATGGCGGTGAAGAATGAAAAAAATACTTATCTGTTTGATCAAATTTTATAGAAAGTATTTGTCTCCATTAAAAAGAACGAAGTGTCCGTATATTCCGACCTGTTCTGAGTACGGACTAGAAGCAATAGAAAAGTATGGAGCCCTTAAAGGGGGACTTTTGGCTGTTTGGAGAATACTTAGATGTAATCCTTTCTCCAGCGGCGGATATGATCCGGTTCCGTGAGCTTTTAGAGGAGGTTGAATTTGGAGGGATTTTTATTAACCCAGTACACTGGGAAAATTGTAGGACCTGTAGCATGGCTTCTCGGTCATCTGATGAATGCCATTTTCTCATTACTTAATCTTATCGGTATTCCTAATATCGGTCTTGCAATTATCATTTTTACAATTGTTATTTATTTATGTCTGCTTCCACTTACTTACAAGCAGCAGAAATTTTCCAAGCTTCAGAGCAAGATGAGTCCTGAGCTCAAGGCTATCCAGGCCAAGTACAAGGGCAAGAAGGACAACGATTCAATGCTTGCTATGCAGCAGGAGACTAAAGAGCTCTATGCAAAATATGGCGTATCTCAGACAGGCAGCTGCCTGCAGCTGATTATTCAGATGCCTATTCTGTTTGCTCTTTATCGTGTTATCTATGCAATTCCCGCTTATGTTACTATTGTAAGAAATGCTTTTTATCCTCTTGTTTCACAGCTGAGAGAAACTGACGGCGCAGCTGATTTTCTTCAGAATTTGAAGGGTGCCGCAGGTTTTGCCAAGCAGTTTAGCGAAGAGGAGTTTGTATCAGGCAATGCTCAGTATATTGAGAATACTTTTATCGATGTTCTCAATAAGGCTTCAACAGCTGATTGGAGCAGTCTTTCTGAGAATTTCTCAGGACTTTCTTCATCAATTCAGAGCACTCATGAGACTCTCAACAGATTCAATTCATTTCTTGGTCTTAACATAGGTGACACACCTATGTACATGCTTCAGACTGCTTTTTCCACCAAGCATTTCTTGCTTCTTATCGGTGCAATTGCAGTTCCTGCGCTGGCTGCTTTAACACAGTGGATCAATACTAAGCTTATGCCTCAGACAACTGACAACAATAATGGTAAGGTTGATCCTGATGATCCGTCAGCACAGATGGCTCAGTCCATGAAGACCATGAACCTTATGATGCCTGTTATGTCAGCAATCTTCTGCTTGAGTCTTCCAGCAGGTATGGGTATTTACTGGATTGCCGGTGCGGTAGTAAGATCCATTCAGCAGATCGTTATCAACAAGCACATTGATAAGACTGACATCGATGCAGAGATAGCTAAGAACACTGAGAAGTATAAGAAGAAAATGGAAAAGATGAAGACTTCTCCTCAGATGAACCGCTATGCAAACATGTCTACAAGAACCATCAACAAGACACAGTCCATCTCAGCTTCAACAGAAGCCAATGAGAAGGCTCTTGAGAAGACAAGAGCTATTTACCAGGGCAAGGAGATCAAGAAGAATTCTCTTTTAGCCAAGGCAAATATGGTCAAGGAATTTAATGAGAATAATAACAAGCAATAAAGATTGCGTATGATTGTGGGAGGTTATAATGGAGTTCAAGGAGTTTACTGCAAAAAATATAGATGACGCTATTACTGAAGCTTGCGAGAGCTTTTTAGTAACCAGCGACAGACTTGAGTATGAAGTAATATCAAAGGGTCAGACAGGATTTTTAGGAATCAATTCCAAGCCCGCTATTATCAAGGCAAGAGTTAAAGAGGAAAAGCCTGAGGTAGTTGAGGAGCCTAAGAATACTGTTGAGTCCAAGCCTGTTAAGGAGAACAAGCCTGCTAAAGAAGTTAAGGAAGTAAAAGAGACCAAGGCTGCTCCCAAGGCAGAAGCTAAGAAGGAAGAGAAGGCTAAGGCTTCAGATGTTAACGGTGATGAGCTTGTTGCAAGAGCCAATGCTTTCCTTGATGAAGTATTCGGCGCAATGAAGATGGAAGTTAAGGTTAACGCCAAGTACAACGAGAATGACAGAATTCTTGATATTGAACTTAGCGGAGATGAGATGGGAGTTCTTATCGGCAAGAGAGGACAGACCCTTGATTCTCTTCAGTACCTTATCTCTCTTGTAGTTAACAGAGACGCTGCTGATTATATTCATGTTAAGGTTGATACAGAGAACTATCGTGAGAGAAGAAAGGCTACACTTGAGAACCTGGCTAAGAACATTTCTTACAAGGTTAGAAAGTCAAGACAGTCCGTTGCTCTTGAGCCTATGAATCCTTACGAGAGAAGAATCATTCATTCAGCACTTCAGAATGACAGATATGTTACAACTCACAGTGAAGGTGATGAGCCTTTCCGCCGCGTAGTTGTTACCCTTAAGAAATAATAACGTAGCACGTTAGTGTGGAATGTTCGAGTGTGAAATCGAGTAGGAGTAAACCTACTCGATTTTATTGTGTTATAGTATTAATAGTGAGAATTTGACCTTTTTTTGATTCAAAGATGTGGATAAAATATGAGTTCAGTATTGAATAATTTCGTAGATGATACAATTTGTGCGATTGCCACTGCTATGTCTGATGCCGGTATCGGTATTATCAGGGTTAGTGGAAAGAGGGCAGTTGAAATATGTGATGAGATCTATGTTTCCACCAAGGGTGAGCATAGTCTTCATGATCATAAGCCAAACACTATTAAGTATGGCTTTATTGTTGATGAATCAAAACCCGAAGAATCAAAAGTCATCGATGAAGTTATGGTTTCCTTTATGAGGGGACCTCATAGTTACACAAGAGAAGATGTGATCGAGATCAATTCCCATGGCGGAATGCTGGTGATGAATCAGATACTTCAGCTTCTTTTAGACAAAGGCTGCAGACTTGCCGAGCCCGGTGAGTTCACCAAGAGAGCTTTTTTGAATGGACGAATTGATCTGACCAAAGCCGAAGCAATCATGGATCTTATAAGTGCACAGAACAATTTCGCACTGGAGAGTTCCAGGGAACAACTTAAGGGTAGCATTTATAAAAAGATTAAAGAGCTCAGAGATAAAATTATTTATCAAATGGCATTCATAGAATCCGCTTTGGATGATCCTGAGAATTATGATCTTACAGGATACCCTGATAAGCTTAAAATCTTTGTCGAAGATGTTACAAAAGTTATCGAAAAAATGATAACATCAGCAGATGAAGGAAAAATAAGAAAAGATGGCATTAAAACCGTAATTGTTGGTAAACCTAATGCCGGAAAGTCATCACTTCTTAATGCACTTACCGGAGATGAGAGAGCAATAGTTACAGACATAGCCGGAACAACCAGAGATATTATTGAAGAGACAGTTAGACTTGGAGACATTGTTCTTCATGTTATAGATACAGCCGGAATCAGAAACACTGATGACATTATTGAGAAAATCGGTGTTGATAAGGCAAAAGAAAAAGTTCAGGAAGCAGATCTTGTTTTATACATTCTTGATTCTACTTCAGAACTGGATGAAGAGGATAAAGGAATTATCTCTCTTTGCCACAATAAGAAGACTATTGTTCTTCTTAACAAGGACGATTTGCAGGATGATATTAAAATAACAGACGATATCGTTCGTATGCATTTTTCAGAGTCCAAAGATGATACATTACCTATAATAAGGACCTCAATGCTTAAAGGAAATGGCCTTGAAGATCTTAAGGATGCTGTATCACAATTGTTCCTTAATGGAGATATTGTTCCTAAGCAGGAACTTTATATAACTAACCTTCGTCATAAGGATCTTTTGAAAAAATCCTATGACAGTCTGCAGCTTGTAAAGCAGAGTATTGAGCTTGGTCTCACTGAAGATTTCTTCACTGTGGACCTTACCAATGCTTATGCTTTTCTTGGAGAAATAATTGGTGAAGAAGTTGGTGATGATCTTGTTGAAGAGATCTTCTCCAAATTCTGTATGGGAAAATAATTTATGACAGAAATACGTGAAAAAATTGATGTTGCTGTAATCGGTGCCGGACACGCAGGATGTGAGGCTGCTCTTGCCTGTGCAAGACTTGGTCTTGAGACTGTTATATTTACCATGAGTGCTGACAATATTGCATTCATGCCCTGCAATCCCCACATCGGAGGCTCTTCCAAGGGTCATCTTGTAAGAGAGATTGATGCTCTCGGCGGAGAGATGGGTAAGAACATAGACAAGACATTTCTTCAGTCCAAGATGCTGAATACTTCCAAGGGTCCAGCAGTTCATTCTTTGAGATGCCAGGCTGATAAGATGGAATATTCCAAAGCTATGAAAAAAGTTTTGGAGCATCAGAAGAACCTGACTATCAAGCAGGCCGAGGTTTCAGAGATTCTTTTTGAAGAAGCAACAGAAGAAGAGAAGAAGAGCGGTTATCATAACAGAATTGTCGGAGTTAAGATTTTCTCCGGAATTATCTATGAAGCTAAGGCTGTTATTCTTTGCACCGGAACTTATTTAAAGAGCAGATGTCTTACCGGTGAAGCTATCACTTACTCAGGTCCCAACGGACTTCAGCCTTCTAATCTGTTATCTGATTCCCTTATTAAAGCCGGAATTGAACTTAGAAGATTTAAGACTGGAACCCCTGCCAGAATGGATGGCAATTCAATTGACTATTCTAAGATGTCTGAGCAGTTTGGTGACACTCCTGTCATTCCATTTTCCTTTGATACAGATGCAGAAACTATTCAAAGAGAACAAGTTTCCTGTTGGCTTACTTATACCAATGAGAAGACCCATGAAATTATAAGAGACAATATTCACAGGTCACCGATTTATGCCGGAATCATTGAAGGAATCGGACCAAGATATTGTCCTTCCATAGAAGATAAAGTTGTTAAGTTCCCTGATCATGAAAGACACCAGGTTTTCGTTGAACCTGAGGGGACCTTTACCAATGAAATGTACATTGATGGAATGAGTTCTTCTCTTCCTGAAGATGTTCAGCTTGCTATGTACAGAACAGTTCCCGGTCTTGAGAATTGTAAGATTGTAAAATCAGCTTATGCCATTGAGTATGACTGCTTATGTCCGGGACAGCTCTCACCATATCTTGAGATCAAGAATGTAAGAGGACTTTTTTCTGCAGGACAGTTCAACGGTAGCAGCGGCTATGAAGAAGCAGCGGCCCAGGGACTTTATGCCGGAATTAATGCCTGCATGCAGATTTTTGAAAAGCCTTATCTTGAGATCGATAGGTCCGAAGGATATATAGGAGTTCTGGTGGATGATCTTGTTACCAAAGAAAATCTTGAACCCTATAGAATGATGACCTCAAGAGCAGAGTACAGATTACTTCTTCGTCAGGATAATGCAGATATCAGACTTCGTAAAAAAGGTTATGAAGTTGGACTTATAGATGAAGAGAGATATAACAAGTTAGTAGATAAGATCGATGCTATCAATAAAGAGGTTGATAGATTAAAGAAGACTACTGTTGGTGCCAATGCAAGAATTCAGAAATTCATGGAGGACCATGGCAGTTCCACACTTAAGACAGCAACTTCTTTAGCTGAACTTATCTGTAGACCCGAGTTTGATTATGAGTCTTTAGCTGAAATCGATTCTGCCAGAGTAGAACTTCCTAAGGATGTGATAGAACAGGTAGAGATCACCATCAGATATGAGGGTTATATCCAGAGACAGGAGAGACAGGTTGAGCAGTTCAAGAAACTTGAGAAGAGACTCATACCGGATGACATCAACTATGATGATGTTTCAAGTCTTCGACTGGAAGCAAGACAGAAGCTTGAGAAGTTCAGACCCAAGAATATAGGACAGGCTTCAAGAATTGGTGGAGTTAATCCCGCCGATGTTTCAGTACTGATAATTTACCTGGATTCAATCAATAGAGGAAACAGTGATGAGAACTAAGTATGCCAATATGATAAAGGACTTCGAGGAGTTTGGACTTACTATCTCTGATAAACAACTTCAGCAGTTCGATGATTATTTCAATATGCTGGTGGAGACCAATAAGGTAATGAATCTTACTGCTATTACAGAATTTGAAGATGTATGTAAGCTTCACTTTGTAGACAGTATATCCGCTGCCATATATTTTGATTTTTCAAAAGAGAATTACACATTGGTTGATATTGGAACCGGAGCAGGGTTTCCAGGTATTCCTCTTAAGATAATGTTCCCGAATCTTAATGTGACATTACTGGACTCACTTAATAAGAGACTCAACTTCCTGAATGATGTTATAGAAAACTTGGATCTTAATTCCGAGGGT
>JAEEGF012297885.1_pt1 | contig 25482 bp, 23 predicted proteins | sample 9134171 | NCBI WGS metagenome assembly JAEEGF01 (sample SAMN16246542, study PRJNA631951) | gut metagenome | biome: gut microbiome; feature: rumen; material: AP-attached | host: Bos | place: Iran: Karaj | collected 2018-10 | reverse complement strand
AGAGAGTATGAGGTTGATAGGAATGAGGTGTAAGAGTAGTAATACTTTCAGCTGACATTTACTAATCGGTCGAGGGCTTGTTCAAGATAGGAAGTCTTGATGGTTGATTCGTGTTCGGTTTTCAGGGAATAATTTTCCTAGTGATTAACTTTGTTAATCCGGCCCAGTAGCTCAGTTGGTTAGAGCGCTGCCCTGTCACGGCAGAGGTCATCGGTTCGAGCCCGACCTGGGTCGCTTTGGAGTCTTAGCTCAGCTGGGAGAGCATCTGCCTTACAAGCAGAGGGTCATAGGTTCGAGCCCTATAGGCTCCATTTATCCGAATGGATTTGGAATTGAATTTCGGTTTTCCGAAATGCCGATGTAGCTCAATTCTTGACAATAAGCAAAGCTTATTGTAGACAGAGCAGCTGATTACAAATCAGTTGGAGTTACAAATGCCGATGTAGCTCAATTGGCAGAGCAGCTGATTTGTAATCAGCAGGTTACAGGTTCGATTCCTGCCATCGGCTTTTATAAATGGGTGGATTCCCGAGTGGCCAAAGGGGACAGACTGTAAATCTGCTGCAACTTGCTTCGGTGGTTCGAATCCACCTCCACCCATTCATCTTCTTCAAAAAAGAAGATTTTTTATTATCATCGCGGGGTGGAGCAACCCGGAAGCTCGTCGGGCTCATAACCCGAAGGTTGTAGGTTCAAATCCTGCCCCCGCTACTTCGCCCAGATAGCTCAGTTGGTAGAGCGGAGGACTGAAAATCCTTATGTCGTTGGTTCGATTCCGACTCTGGGCATTTTAGATCGGTTAATGACCGGTCTTTTTTATTGATGAAAACCAGCAAATAAGCTATTATATACTTGATATTTTCGAGAGGTGATAGGATTTGACTGATTTTTTTAAACATATTAGAAATAGTATATTCTGTAAAATTGTATCTCTTGTATTTCTTTTTATTTTTATCTTTTGTTTAATTCATTTTATAATTCCAAATAAGAATATAGATGTAGATATAGACGATGTTGTAATATCAAACGCAGATTCTCAAGATTATATTATAAAAGATAATCTTAAACTGCCTTTTGGTAGCTGGAGGTTTTATTTTGATTATACTTCTGATATTGATTATGGATGCTATCTTACTTTAATAGATGAAGATGGTGGCTTGGTTTCTAATGGAGCTATTACGTATTTAGGCTTAGATACAGTTAGTTTTGATTGTTTTAATTATTTTCCAAACAATAAATTCTCTGTCATGGGTGAATATAGTGGTGGGTATATTCATATATCCGACATATCAATAGCAGAGACGGATCTAATTTGGAGTAAAATACTATGTTCTTCTTTATTCTTTTGCCTCCTTATTCTTGGATTATCTTATTTTAGAAGGCTATGCACTGAAGGTTGTATATCTGATAATTATAAAAAAGTATTTATAGCAGTTAATGTAATCTCGCTGTTGGCTTCTATACCGTTTTTTTCTGCCAAAATAACAACAGGGGCTGATTTGGGATTCCATTTACTAAGGGTAGAAGGAATCTCTGAAAGTATAAAAGCAGGTATATTTCCTACCAGAGTAGAACCTCAGTGGATTCAGGACTATGGATACGCTGATGCAATTTTTTATTGTCCTTTATTCTTGTATTTTCCGGGAATACTAAGACTTATTGGCTATAATGTATCGGAAGCAATAAGTATTTTTAATGTAACAGTAAATATCATTACTGCATGGATATCATATTACAGTTATAAAGAAATATTTAAAGATTATAAAACAGGGGTAGTTCTATGTGGCGTATACACCCTTTCTATCTATAGATTAAATACATTTTATTATATCGGTATGACAGGTGTTGCTTCAGCAATGATGTTTCTACCATTAGTTCTTCTTGGCTTATGGAGAATTGTATTTGACAATAATGATGGTGATAGTCCATTTAAAAAAGAGATTAGACGTATTTTGCCATTGGGTATAGGCTTTAGTGGAGTAATACAGAGCCATGTTTTATCAAGCGAAATAACACTTTTTGTATGTATTGTAGTATGCCTGTTGCATATAGTTTCAATAATAAAGAGAAAAGCTTTAGGAAGCATTATTTTCGCGGCTATGCTTGCTTTTTCGATATGTGCCTGGTTTATAATCCCGTTCGCAGATTATTACTTGACTCAGGATATGGGAATTAAGCATGCAGGAGCAAGACAGATTCAGTCTCAAGGCTTTTATGTCGCACAGCATTTCATTTTGTTTTCAAAGTATGAGGGATGGAATGGCCCCCAAGCATCTCATTCATTAGGAATTGGATTAATACCTGTGGCTTTTTTGACTGCATTTATAATATTGTGGATTGGTAGAAAGGTAAAGAAAGACTTTACAGGTTTGGCTGCATTTGCAAAGTCTTCATGTATTGCAGCTCTTGTGCTGTTTGTATTAACACTAAATATATTTCCTTGGGATAAGATCCAAGCTACTTCTAAAATAATAATGCCTCTGATTGGAAGCATAGAATATCCACACAGATTTCAGGCATGGTTATATACTTTTACATGTGTGGTTATCGGATATTTAATAAAATATGTTAAAGACAATAACTATCGTTTTGCAAAATACTTGATCATAACATCGGTGTTTATATATATCGTTACAGGTTCCATATTTTTAATTAATACTAATTACACCGGGACATCACAAATTCTTCTTGCTAATCCGGAGGCAATGGGAAATGGGTACACTCCGGGAAATCAGTATATGAAGTATGGAACGGATCCGGATTTAAATAAGTATAATAGATTTGAAGTCGGAGATGGCATACTCATAAAGGAAAAGGAAAAAGGTGCACTTTCCGCAGAGATTTTGTGCGAGAATAATTCAGGCAAAGACAGCTGGATTGAGGTACCACTCAATGCATATAAAGGATATAAAGCATATTCCGGAAACGAAGAGCTGGAAATCGTTGAAGGTTATAATAATGTAATAAGAGTTATAGTTCCTTCAGACTTTTCCGGAAGAATTACAATTAAATTCTGTAGTCCATGGTATTGGCGAGTTGGAGAAATAATAAGCGCTATTACTATAATAGGATTGTTAGTATATGCCTTTGTAAGGTTGCGAAACAAGAGGAAGTTGCTCAATGCTGAGATCCAATAAAGACGGATTAGAAAATGAAAAGTTAATAGAGCCGGATAAACAGAATGGGTTTGTGAAAAAAAGTGGAAGAATCATATTCCTAATTTTGGCAGTTTGCACGATCATATCTTTGATTCCGGAAATGACAGATTATGTTTATGCGGAAAGAGGGGGTTTGCATGCAGTAAATGCCATAAGTGCATCTGCTTATTCCGCGGTTCCTGTTTTGTCAATATCTATATTTTTTAAAGATCTGGGACTTGGTATTACGGCGGCATATAAAATCTTTATCGCATGGTGTTGCGTCCTTACAACTATAGGAACATATATAGCGTTAAAAGTATGTACAGGTGAACGAATATCTGCATTATTTGGAACAATAGTATACATCTTTTGTCCTTTCAGACTTTATCAACTATACTATAACGCAGACGCTAATGTTATTGTGATGATGGCGTTTTTACCTCTGATAATTGCAGGGGTGTATCATGCTATTTTTGTAAGGAAGTGGATGATCGCAGCAATCTGCATGACTATTATCGGATTGTGTGGAGCTGGATTTTGTCTTACCGAGATATCAAAATACAGCGACGAACACATGATGCAAAGTGTCGCAAGCAGTGGAATTTCAATAAAATCAGTTTTAGGCCTTATAACAAATTACAATGATATTTGCCTGGAAGGAAGTTACGCCTCGGGAATATTGTTCGGGGCGGCGGGAGCCGGCGTTATATTTGCATGGGTGATATATGAGATTCTCTGTGAATCATATTTTACATCCGCCAAAAAAATGTGGATTCTTTTGGGACTCGTATTTTTATTAACCTTCATGGGAACAAAATATTTTCCGTGGGAGAGAATAAATTCTGCAAATGTAGGGAATAATAAGGCACTTGTTTTTGCTGCACCAATGGTTATACTATTCGTTTCTTCAATATTGTTTAGTATGCTGTCAGCATTTTTTGTGAAAATGGTTATAGAAGATGCCAACCTAAAAACAGAAAGAAAAGCTATAATAGTTTCAATATTGACAGTGGTAGCAATAATTGCAGGAATGTACATGTTGGGCGATTTTGCAATTTATAGAAGTGCTATATGGATTTAATAGTAGATGGGAAACTTTAAATGAAAGAGAAATCAATCATCAAAAACAAAAAAGAAATAGCAGTTCAATTGGTTTCGGCAATGGCATTATATATAGTATCAATCATACCGGTGTTAAGCATGCTCCATGATATGAGATTTACAATTGGTACTATGTTGATCCAACTGTTTTCTGTGGCTACTTCATTATATCTAATGACGTTGCTTACCGAGGATGTGTTGGTGAGAATAGTGGGAGTTACGTCTATTATATCTGCGCAGGTAGCTATATTTACTTGCTATGAGATCAGATCATTAAAAGCTTCTTTTGCAAGTATGCTTGTGATAGCGGTGATAGCATTGTTCCTGAAAATTCAGAAGCAGGAAAAAGTTTCGATACCTTACAGGATCTTAGCAGTGATATTTCTGATAGGCTTGGCATACTTATCTATTCCTAAGTTTGCTTTGACTTTTGTCACTGTATTGATAATATGCATGGTTAATAAGCCAAAGTATTGCATATATGGATTGGTTGCTTTGATTGCATCCATACCCTCGTTCATCATGTTTATATCCAAGGGCGGATATGGATATGCGTCCTTTTCTGAAGTGAAGTATTATCAGCTGTCAGAGTTGCTTTCAACGTTTAGATATAAAGAGAGTCTACCGGGAATTGGACTGCAAGGGTTGATCATATTTCTGGTTAGTGTGTGGATATATCTCACTGAAATAGAAGTAAAACCGGATAAAACTAATATTGCATTAATGATTTTAACGGCGGTATTTGTGATTTTATCATTGGATATCCCGATGAAAAATGCCATCGTGAAAAAATTGTTCATTCGTAATTATCCTATTATAGAGGGATATACATTTGTAGAATTTATTTCAATACTAATCCCCGTGATTTCTGTTAAAGCAATAGAGTATATAAGAAAGAATAAAAACGAATATATAAGTATCGCGGTACCTATATTCATATCCCTTGCAGGAATACTTGTAATGGTATATTGTGGAGATACGGTAGTAGGTAGATTTATCGGATATTGAGGATAGATTATGAAGAAAATAGCTATTATAACCGCCCGTGGCGGAAGTAAGAGAATACCCAGAAAAAACATAAAGGATTTTTTAGGAAAACCTATTTTGGCATATTCCATCGAAGCGGCGGTAAGATCAGGAATGTTTGACGAGGTAATGGTCTCTACAGATGATGAAGAAATCGCCGAAATAGCAAAGACTTACGGCGCAAATGTTCCCTTTTACAGAAGTGAAAAAACCAGTGGAGATTTTGCGACTACCAATGATGTTCTTTTAGAAGTACTTGAAGAGTATGAAAAGAGAGGACAAAAGTTTGATGTGGGATGTTGCATATATCCTACAGCTCCTTTCGTAACAGCTGAGAAATTAAAGGATGCTTATAATAAACTTGAGGAAAGTGGCGCAGATACGCTTATTCCCGTTGTGTCATTTTCATATCCTCCCAAGCGAGCACTCGTTGTCAGAGAGGGTAAATTGGTGTTCCATTATCCTGAGTTTATAGACAGCAGATCACAGGACTTAGAGCCTGAGTATCACGATATCGGGCAGTTTTATTTCTTTAAAACAGAGGCGTTCAAGGTAAACAAAAAACTGATGCTCGGTGACATCGTGCCTTATGTTGTGGACGAGACAGAGGTTCAGGATATTGATAATCTATCTGATTGGAAGATTGCAGAGATTAAGTACAGAGCAATGCTTGAAAAGTAATGTTGAGGAAAAGATAAGTGGTTATACTTCTTACATCCATTGGAAAAAGAGTAGAGTTAATAAATCATCTTAAGACACAGGCAAAGATTGTAGGGGCAGATTGCAGTGATTTAAATGCAGCAAGGCACTTTGCAGATAAGTTCTATAAAGTACCGCGGGTAGACAGTGAAGACTATTTGAATGAACTTATCAGAATTTGCAGAAACGAAAGAGTAGATTACTTAATACCGTTACTTGAAAACGAGTTTGAGTTGTTGGCGAAAAATCGTGATGCGTTTAGTGCAGTTGGAACAACGCTTGTACTCTCTGATGAAAAAATAGTTAATATTTGTAAGGATAAAAGGCTTACTGCAGAGTTCTTCAATAAATATGATATTCCTGCTCCTGAAACATATAAGTTTGACAAGAGCAATGCTGATACGGACTTACTTTCAAAGACACCGTTAGTTATCAAGCCTGCCTGCGGAATGGGAAGTGACGGAGTATATATAGTAGAGGATGAACTTGACCTAAAATATGCTCTGAAGCATGTGGAAGATCCCATCATTCAGGAAAAGCTTTCGGGCAGGGAATTCACTATGGATGTGCTTTGCGACAAGAACGGAGAGATCATTTATCTTGTTACCAGAGAACGTCTTGAAGTCAGAAGCGGTGAAGTAAACAAGAGTAAGGTAACCAAAGTAAAAAGCGTAGTTGATATTTCGAGAAAAGTTATGGAAGCTTTAAAACAGGAAGGATCCATTTTCGGTCCCTTTACACTCCAATGCTTTCTTGATGAGAATGGTGAAGCAAAGATGCTTGAGATAAATCCTCGATTCGGAGGAGGGGTTCCTCTTTCGTTTGAAGCCGGAGCAGACTATGCGGGTGCTTTTAAGGATATGTTGGAAAACAAACAACATGAAAGCAAGCCTATTTCTGAAATAACAATGTTAAGGTACGATCAATCCGTTTTTATTGATTAACTAAGGAGAAAATCGTGAAGCTCGACGGAATAGAGTATTATATCTTTGATCTGGATGATACGCTGTATGAGGAAATGCAGTTTGTTCGTGCAGGAATGAAAGCGGTATGCGAATACATTGCAAAAAAACATGGTTTGAACGCTGATGCCGTTTATGATACTTGCATGCATATACTGGAGATTGAAGGAAGAGGAAAAGTATTCGATGAACTTTGCTCGAAGTATAAAATTACTGAAGATATCGGGCAGCTTGTGCAGGTATACAGAACACCTTCTCAGAGCATGGAATTATATGGAGATGCCAAGGAACTGATCAAGGAGATAAAGAAACACAACTTTAAGATCGGAATCATAACCGATGGCAATTATACTGCTCAGAGTTCTAAGGTAAAAATGCTTGATCTCGAGGATCAAATGGATGCGATCGTTTATTCGGACCTTTTGAAGGATGAAAAGGGAGAATCCAGAAATAAACCGGATCTTGAAGTATATCGTGAGTGCATCCGTAGATTAGATGGAGCGTGTGATAAAGCGGTTTATATTGGAGATAATCCGAGAAAAGATTTTATCGGAGCCAAAAAGCTGGGGATGAAGACTGTACGGATCAGCAGAGATAAAGGTATGTTTATGGGAGAAGTGCCTGATGAGGAGCATGAGGCTGATCTGATAATAAAGTCATTAGAAGAACTTATATAGCATTACTGTGATTTGAGGAAGCTTATGAATAAAGAAATAGTAATTGATAATAGAAAAATAGGTGGAGATGCGCCGGTTTATATTGTGGCTGAGATGTCCGCAAACCATAATCAGGATTATTCCCGCGCTGTAGAAATATTACATGCAGCTAAAGAAGCAGGAGCAGATGCGGTAAAGATCCAGACCTATACTGCTGATACCATCACTATAGATAGCAATAAACCTTATTTTCAGATTACACAGGGAACACTTTGGGACGGAAGAACTCTATATGATCTATATAAGGAAGCGTACACCCCTTGGGAATGGCAGGGAAGGCTTATGGAGGAAGCAAAGAAATTGGGAATAACCCTTTTCTCGTCTCCTTTTGACCTTAGCTCGGTGGATTTTCTTGAGGAAATCAATGTTCCTTGTTATAAAATAGCTTCTTTTGAGATCACTGATATTCCTATGATAAGAAAGATTGCTAAGCTTGGTAAACCCATTATTTTTGCAACAGGAATAGCATACGAGAAGGACATTCGCCTTGCGCTGGATGTGTGCAAGGAAGAGGGTAATGAAAATATTGTGTTGTTAAAATGCACATCCGCTTATCCTGCTCCCTTTGAAGCTGTAAATCTTGAGATGATCCCTTTCCTTGCGAAGGAATATGATTGTATCAGTGGTCTTTCAGATCACACAATGGGATATTCCGTTGCAATTGCTTCAGTCGCAAAGGGCGCAAAGATGATCGAGAAGCACATGACATTAAAGAGGGCGGACGGAGGAGCAGATTCTGCATTCTCCATGGAGCCTGAAGAGTTTAAACAGATGTGCATCGGAGTTCGCCAGGTTGAGAAGGCCCTTGGTAAAGTGAGTTATGAACTTTCCGAAAAGCAGATAAAAGAAAGAGAACACACCAGAAGTTTGTTTGTGTGTGAGGATATTAAAGCCGGAGAAATATTTACCCCGGAAAACATGAGATCCATCAGACCCGGATATGGACTTCATACAAAATATTACGAGGAGATCCTTGGAAAGAGAGCAGTTGCGGATCTTGAAAAGGGAACTCCCATGGCTTGGAAGTATGTCGAAGGATTTGAAAACAGAGTAACCAATGATTGCCCCGCAGGAGAAGGAAAATGGTCTGTATAAGAGCAGATGCAGGACCGGAAATCGGTACAGGACATATAATGAGATGCCTCTCTATCGCGGATAGATTAAAGGAAAAAGGTGAAGAGGTTCGATTTATAAGTGCAAATGAACACGCGAAGGAATTTATTACTAAACGTGGGTTTGATTGTTGTGTCTTGGGAACCGATCTTAGGGAGATGGAATCAGAGATCCCTGCACTGGAAAGAGTAGAATCATACATAGACTCATCTATAGTTATAGTAGACAGTTATTATGTAACCGAAGGTTATTTATGCAAGATTGGAATAGATAAACGAATTGTCTATATTGATGATATGTTCGCTACAGCGTATCCGGTAGACGTCCTGATAAATTATAACGTGTATGCGGATAAAGATAAGTATGATTTGTTGTATTCCGAATCCCCTCAGAAGCCGCAGATGTTACTTGGCCCTCAATATACACCGTTAAGAAAAGAGTTCACGATATCCGGAAATAAGAATATCCGTGAAAACGCAAAAAAAGTATTGGTGTTAACCGGTGGTTCAGATTCACTGCATATTGCAGCTAAACTTATGGAAGAGTTACAGGTATCTTCTGAACAGTTTGAGGCAGATTGCGAATTTGTATTTGTTTGTGGCGCTCTTTCGGGTGATCTGAAAAGACTTAATGAGATAAAAAAGATCTCCGAAAAAAAGATTGAAGTACTAAGCAATGTAACAAACATGAAGGATCTAATGGAAGCATGCGACGTTGCTGTTTCTGCTGCAGGAACAACTCTTTATGAGCTATGCTCTTGCGGATTGCCGACTATAACTTATGTTTTGGCAGATAACCAGATTGAAGCTGCAAAGAAGTTCTCGGATGAAGGGATAATGATATATGCCGGAGACGCAAGAACGGATAATGTTTTTTCGGCACATATATGGCAACAGGTAAACAGATTATTAAATAATAGAATTGACAGGCTTTCATTATCAGAACGCGCAATGGCACTTGTGGACGGAAAGGGTGCTGAGCGTATTGCAGAGGATATTTTAGATTTAAGGTAGGTTTTATATGAAAAAAGGCAGAATTTATGTATGCCATACGTTTTACCATGTTTATATTTCTTTTTTGAAAGAATTCGCCAGGCCTGCAGAAGAAAAAGGTAACGCTACAATGGTATTATCTTTGATGTCGAATGATTTTGGCGATATCAAAGATAGGATTCCTCAGTCGGGTTATTTTAAAGAATGCTTCGAGTTTGATGAGAAGAGAGATACAGAATTTCCTGAATTGGCAAAGTATAGGAAAGATCGTGGTAACATCATAGCCAATATGATACCTAGGATCGTTTTTACTTCAAAGTTTGCAAAGCTGCAGGAAAAATATGTTCCGGTAGAATTTAGGGAATATGACGAGATATATGTATATTGCGACAGTGACCCGATAGGAATTTACCTAAATAAGCATCACATCAAATATCATGCAGTTGAGGATGGTTTGAACTATCTGGCATCATTTATAAATGCGAAGCATGATAATAAAGGTCATTTTGGAATAAAGAAATTCTTAAGCATGAACCTGAATCTTATTTTTATTCAGGATGGATACAGCAAGTATTGTATCGACATGGAAGTAAATGATCTTTCAGTTGTAAAAGATGATTTCTATAAGTATGTTGAGGTTCCTCGCGCGAAACTGGTAGAAAAATTAACAGAAGAACAAAAGGAAACACTTGTCAGAGTCTTTGTTAAGGAGATAGACAAGATAAGAGAAGGAATCGCTAATCTTGGCGGAAAAGATAATAATATTATTATTCTTACGGAGCCTCTTTGCACTCTTGATGTAAGAGAACAGCTATTTAGAGATCTCTATGAGGAATATAGCAAAGAGGGAATGGTATTTTTTAAAGTTCACCCCAGGGACGAGCTTGATTATGATAAATATTTTCCTGAGGTATTTAAGTTTGACAAAAAGGTACCTATGGAAATACTTAATCTTTTTCCCGGACTACACTTTAAAAAAGTTGTCAGTGTATTCACACAGCTTGGCAGCGTAAACTTTGCGGATGAGAAAGTATATCTCGGAAAGAAGTTCATGGATAAATATGAAGATCCGTCTGTTCATGCTGCTATTGAAGAATAGGTATTTGAGTGGGGCGCGGTATGTTAAAAAACAGCTCAAGAAATGCAAATATGGAATTGCTTCGTATTATCTCGATGATCATGGTGACGACGTTGCATGCATTGGCGAAGAGCGATCTTTTGCCGACGTTCGTTTTTCATGTGTCGATTAACGGATGGATCGCATGGGTGTTTGAAGCATTATCCATTGGTGCGGTTAATATTTTTATGCTTATATCCGGATACTTTCTTGTTAATTCGGAATTTAAGCTAAAGAGACTGATCGAACTGTTGGTGCAAACATTTCTTTATTCGGCTATTCCTTTTATTGTTTTCCTTGCAACAGGCAGATTAACAGCAGAAGAGAGAAACATTTATAGCCTATTAAATAACTTCCTGCCAATTCACATGGAAACATATTGGTTTATTACTGCATATGTTGTTGTATATATGTTGTCGCCTGTTATAACCAAAGGTTTGAAGGCTGTTACCAAGAAACAACTTATTACAGCAATAATTTGTTTGTTGATCTATGAGTGCTTTATAAAGAGCATTTTACCTTTCAGACTTACAACTGACACCAAAGGTTATGGTTTCTTGTGGTATTTGATCATGTTCCTCATCGGAGCATATTTCAAGTTGTTTGGATTTAAGTTCATTGATAAACAATATAAGGGATGGATACTTTATTTTGGCGGATCTGTTCTTGTGCTCCTTGGAACCTTTACCATCGGAAAGATCATAGCGGCAACAGACAGACTAGGCGGGATGCAGGGATTGTTTACAGAATACAATCATGTATTTACGTTGATCGCGGCAGTTGGAATTTTTGCTGCATTTGTTCATATGAAGCCTATGAATGAAAAGCTGGGCAAAGTAATTTGTCTTTTATCACCAATGGCACTTGGAGTATATCTGTTCCAGGAAAGCCTTGTACTGAGATTTGAATGGCAGAAGTGGTTTGGACTTCCGGGTTCGTTGGAGCTGGCTACACCGATATTTGTACTTCGTGTTATGGCAGCAGTCCTTGGAATGTACGCTCTTGGGACAGCAATTGATTTTGTCAGAAGGATGATCTTTAAACTGGTTTACATGCCTTTTGATAATAGAAAAAAGCAAGTGGAGAAATAGTTTGGTAGACGTAAGCGTAATTGTGCCTGTTTATAACATGGCTAAAGACGGTAATTTAAATTTTTGTCTTGATTCTCTTTTGAATCAGACGCTAAAGAATATAGAAATAATCGCCGTTGACGATGCATCTACGGATAATTCGCTTGAAGTGTTAAGGGACTACGAGAAGCGATATCCTGAGAAGTTCAAGGTTATTACATACTCTGAAAATCGTCACCAGGGGGGCGCAAGAAACCAAGGAATGAAGGTAGCTTCCGGAAGGTGGATTGGGTTTATTGATTCAGATGACTGGGTTTCGCCGGATTACTATGAAAAACTTTTGAATAGGGGAGAAGAGACCGGTGCGGATGTAGTTGGATGCACATATAACCTTGTAGACGAGCATACATATACGGTTGGAAAAATTGTTGAGACAAATAATTCCGGGCAGAGCGGAGTTTTTGATATAGAAAAGAGAAAAGAGTTTCTTGGAAATAGTGGAAGCATGGTCACCAAGATTTACCGTGCTTCACTTATAAAGGACAACAACCTCATATTTCCTGAACATATCTTTTACGAAGACAATGCGGCGGGACCGGTTTGGGCAATGTATTTCAAGCATTTTGAGTACATTGATGAGCCCATGTATTATTATTATCAGCATGATAATTCAACGGTCCATACCATTACGGCTCAGAGGTGTGCTGACAGAATGACAGCCGGAGAAATGATGCTTTCTGAGCTCAAGAAAAGGGGATTTCTTGAGGAGTATCATGATGAAATAGAGAGTATTTTTACTACTATTTATTTCACAAACACAGTATTCTCTTATATGAGAATGAAAAAGGGAAAGAAGTATTCTGTGATAAAAACTATCAAGAAGAGAATGCTTGAAGAGTATCCTAATTTCAGATCAAACAAGAACTACGGTAAGTTCATGGATGATGAACAAAAGAGATACGTAGACCTTATGATGAAGAATTCATTTGTATTTTACGTTAAGTACTCACTTCTTTGGATGTACAGGGATTTGAGAGCTGGGAAATAGGTAAGGTCACGACGATAATAAAACGAAATAAAGAATAGATAAAAAAGAGCTTTGCAAAGGCGGATGCATAGACATCTAAAGAGTGCAAAACTCTTTTAATTTATACAAAAAAATGTTAAGATAAACTATGTATGATTGGGTGCGGTGTGCCCTTAAGGAGATAATAATTACGAGCCTTTACGAGGAATTGAAAAAATACGGGGACAGCGATCATTACCCCTATCATATGCCCGGTCATAAGAGGAAGGAGACCGACTATCTGCCGAAGGCTTTTTCAGAGATCGATATCACGGAGATAGACGGATTTGATAATCTTCACAACCCTGAAGGTATTATAAAAGAAGCCCAGGAATTTGCCGCAAAAGCAGTTGGGGCAGATAGGACATATTTCCTTGTTGGCGGAAGTACATCCGGTGTTCTTGCGGCCATAAGCGCAGCGGTTAAGCCCGGGGGAAAGATCATAATAGTAAGGAACGCTCATAAGTCCGCGTATAATGCCATCGGACTTCGGGGAATTAAAACCGCTTATGTTTTTCCGAAGGTAAACGAAGAACTTGGTTTCGTTGAAGCAGTTACCTCGGAGGGGATCAATGAAGCTATAAAGAACAATCCCGACGCATCTGCGGTGTTTATTGTTTCGCCTACCTACGAAGGAAGAATTGCAAAGGTAAGGGAGATAGCAAAGATCGTTCATGATGCGGGACTTACGCTTATAGTTGATGAAGCCCACGGCGCACATCTTCCTTTTGCTAAAGATGTTGACGGATACGGCGAAAGTGCAATATCAGGTGGTGCGGACATTGTTATCCAAAGCGCCCATAAGACGCTCCCGGCGCCTACTCAGACAGCGCTTCTTCACGTTAACGGAAACAGGGTAGATGTTTCAAAGATAGAAAGATACCTGCATATATATCAGACCAGCAGTCCTTCTTATCCGCTCATGGCAGGACTTGACGGAAGTGTCAGATTGATGGCGGACAAAGGAGCAGAACTGCTCAAAGATTTAAGAGGCCGTTACAACAGACTGGTTTCTGAGATCAATGAAAAGTGTAAAGCAGTAGGCATTTTTAACCCAAAGGACGGCGTTCAGGATATTGGAAAATGCGTGATCTCCGTAAAAGGGGAAAATGTAGGGAAACAACTGGCGGATATTTTAAGAGAAAAGTATCATCTTGAAACCGAGATGTGCGGTGAAAAATATGTGCTGGCGATGTTTACCGTATTTGACGGGGACGAAGCCTTTGATAGGATGAGGCAGGCGCTTTTTGAGATTGATGAAGATATTGAATCTTTAACCGCCGAATCAGATTTCATCGGTATAGACATAAAGCCCGAGATCCTCCATACCATAGCGGAAGTATGGGAAGTGGAAAGCGAAGATGTGCCCCTTGATAAATCCGAAGGACGTGTGGCAGCAGAATTCGTGAATCTTTATCCGCCGGGAACTCCGCTTCTTGTGCCGGGAGAAAAGATTACAAAAGAGATAATAGATCTTATTAAAAGATATAAAATACAGGGACTTAACGTTATCGGACTGAGAGATGGTGACATAAGTGTCGAGTTGTAAAAGAACCAAAAAGGAATCGAAACAGAATGGGCAGAATTTTCTGCGTGATGGGCAAAAGCGCATCGGGAAAAGATACCATATACAGAAAACTTCTAGAGGACAAGGATTTAGCCCTTGAAACCATAGTATCCTACACCACCCGCCCCATAAGGGTTGGAGAGGTAGAAGGCAGGGAATATCACTTCACTGACGAAGAGGGTTTTCATAAGCTTCAAAAAGAAGGTCGAGTTATCGAAACAAGAGTATATGATACGGTATACGGACCCTGGAGATATTTCACCGTTGATGACGGAATTGATTCCGCTAAGGACTATCTCATCATAGGAACCTTGGAGCAGTACATAGCGCTAAGGGATTATTTCGGATCCAAAACGGTTTGCCCTTTATATATCGATCTTGACGATGGGGAGCGACTCCAGAGAGCTCTCAACAGAGAAAAGAAGCAGGCAGAGCCCAAGTACAATGAACTTTGCAGAAGATTCCTTGCGGACAGCGAGGACTTCTCCGAAGATAAGCTTGAAAAAGAAAAGATAACCAACAGGTTTGAAAATAAGGATTTTGACAATTGTGTCAGAAGTATAATAGCTTATATTAAATCCAGGAGATAAACCATTGGATATAAAGATAAATCAGACCCAGCAGGTTCAGCAGCCCCAGGCTACTCCTGAGGTAAGGCCGAACGATGGGACTTTCAAGTTCATGCTTGCCAGCAATATTGCAGAGAGTGATCTGCAAGCGCATCTGAACGCCCTGATGGAGGAAATCTCCACGGAGGGAAAGAAGCTGGCGAAAAAGCGTGACGTTAAAGACATGAAGCACTACCGTGGTCTTGTAAAGGAATTCCTAAACGAGATCGTTACAAGATCCCATGAGTTCACAAGAGAGAATTTCCTTGATAAACGAGGAAGGCACAGGGTATATGGCATCATAAGACTTGTGGATGACAACCTTGATGCACTTGCACAGGAACTTATGAAGGATGAAAAGGACAACCTCGAGATCCTACGAAGGATCGGAGAGATCGAAGGATTGCTCCTTGATATTTTCACCTGACGATATAGGATGAAGGTTAACAGCGAAAGTTTGATCTGAGAATTTCTTCGCATGAAAAATGCGGAAAGGATAGATTATGGCTACGTTTCGTGATGTTGTCGGCCAGGACCAGATAAAGTCCCATTTAAAGACGGCCATTAAAATGAAAAAAGTTTCCCACGCATACATAATCAGTGGTGAGAGAGCAAGCGGTAAGGAATTTATTTCCGGCATCTTTGCTCAGACGCTTCAGTGCGAAAAGGGCGGGGAGGAACCTTGCGGTGAGTGCCATTCCTGTAAGCAGGCTATGACAAAGAGCCATCCCGATATAAAGTTTATCACTCACGAGAAGCCCGCATCCATCGGCGTTGATGATATTCGCGAGCAGATCAGTGAGGATGTTGCCATCAAACCTTACAGCGGACCTTACAAGATCTATATCGTAAGCGAAGCCGAGAAGATGACGGTTCAGGCTCAGAACGCGATCCTTAAGACTTTGGAGGAGCCCCCTGCTTACGTTGTGATCATGCTTCTTACCACAAACAGCGGAAGCTTTCTTCAGACAATACGTTCAAGGTGCGTTGAACTTACAATGAAGCCTGTCTCTGCTAAGATGCTCAAAGAGTATCTTATGGAGGAACTTCAGATTCCCGATTACAAAGCTGACGTTTGTGTCGCATTTGCACAGGGAAATGTGGGTAAGGCAAGGGAAATGGCTATGAGCGACGATTTTACAGCCGTTCAGAATGCCACACTTAATCTTGTAAAGAGCGTCAGGGATATGGACCTTTCGGAAGCTGTAGCCGGTATTAAGGCTATGGCTGAGTACAAGGTGGATCCCAGCGATTATCTTGATATTATTTCAATCTGGTATAGGGATGTGCTTTTGTTTAAAGCCACCGGAGAGACGGACCAGCTGATCTTCAGGGAAGAACTCTCCACCATCAGGCGTGTTGCCCAGCGCAGCAGCTACGAGGGAATCGAGGAAGTACTCGAGGCTCTCAAGAAGGCGAGACTTCGCCTCAGCTCCAACGTAAACTTCGATCTTACCATGGAGCTTCTTCTTCTGACTATTCAGGAGAAAGGATAGATTGATAGGAGTTATTAACAAAAATGGCTAAAGTTATAGGCGTAAAATTCAGAAATTCCGGAAAGATTTATTTCTTTGATACAGCCGGAATTGATATTCAGAAGGATGATCATGTAATTGTTGAAACCGGACTTGGAATCGATTACGGATTTGTTGTTTCCGGAGTAAGAGAGATAGATGAAAGCAAGCTTTTCCAGCCCCTCAAACCCATCATGAGAAAGGCTAACGAAAGAGACGAGGAGCAGGTTAAGGAAAACGAGAGAAAGAGCAAAGAAGCATTTAATGTTTGTCTTGAAAAAGTAAGGGCTCATGGCCTTGATATGAAGCTTACCGAAGTAGAATATGCTTTTGACAACAGCAAGATCCTTTTCTACTTTACATCCGATGGTTATGTAGATTTCAGAGAACTTGTTAAAGACCTTGCGGGAACTTTCCGTACAAGGATCGAGTTAAGACAGATCGGTGTAAGAGACGAAGCCAGAGCTATCGGTGGACTTGGCGCTTGCGGAAGACCTATGTGCTGCGCAGCATATCTTCCCGATTTCGTTCCGGTATCTATCAAGATGGCAAAGGAGCAGAATCTTCCTCTTAACCCTACAAAGATCTCCGGTGTTTGCGGAAGACTTATGTGCTGCCTTAAGTACGAGGAGGAGACCTACGAGGAGCTTAACAAGACTATGCCCGATGTAGGAGATTTTGTAGAAGGATCCGATGGACTTCAGGGTGATGTCTTCTCGACAAATGTCCTTAGACAGACTGTAAAGGTTCTTGTTGAGAACGGCGATGAGAAGGAGATGCATGATTACTCCGCAGAGGAGATCACCATCTTAAGAAAGAGAAAAGGCAAGAAGACTCCCGCTTCCAAGGAAGAGGTGGTAGACGAGAAACAGCTTGAGGCTCTCGAGGATAAGCCTGCCAAGGAAGAAAAACGCGGAAACGGAAATAATAAAGAAAACAAGCAAAACCGCGAGGATAAGAGAAATCGCGAGGATAACCAGAACCGTGAGGACAGAAAGCCTCGTGAGGACAACAGAAACCGAGAAGAGAATCAGAAGCAGGATAACCGCAATAATAACGTAAGCGCCGAGACAGATAATAATCAGGAAAACGGCGGAAAGAATCGTGACAGACAAGGACGCCACGGAAAGCATGACAGACGCGGCAACCGCGATAACCACAATAACTCCGAGAACCGTGGAGACAAACAGCCCCAGAATAATGGTGAGAACCGCGAAAACGGCGTAAACAACCAGGGTGCCGGAAATCAGGGCAACCAGGGAAACAGAGAAAACGGCGGTAACGGCGAGAATAAAAAGAACAACTTTAGACATAAGAAGAACCGCAGATTCCATGACAAGAACAAGGGAGCAGGAAATGGAAACACAGGAAACGCTCCTGAAAACTGATGAGAGAATAGACGATCTTCAGAGGAATAACCTTCGGATAATCCAGGATCCCGGAAGATTTTGTTTCGGAATGGACGCCGTGCTCTTATCCGGCTTTGCCACAGCAGGAAGAGGCGACAATGTTCTCGATCTTGGTACCGGAACGGGGATCCTTCCCATACTTATGTCCGCCAAGACTGAAGCCAAGACCTTAACGGGGCTGGAGATTCAGCCTGACAGCGCAGATATGGCAGAAAGAAGCGTGGAACTTAACGGCATTGGCAACAGGGTAAAGATCGTCCAAGGCGACATCAAAGAAGCGGATAAGTTGTTTGATCTTGCATCCTTTGACGTGATCACCTGCAATCCGCCCTACATGATCGGGCAGCATGGAATTCAGAATCCCGATGAACCAAAGGCTATAGCGAGACATGAAGTAGCCTGTACATTTGATGATGTGGCACGCGTGTCAGAAAAACTCTTAAAAGTTAACGGACATTTTTACCTGGTACACAGACCTTTCAGATTAAGCGAGATCCTTGTGACTCTTACAAAGTACCACTTAGAGCCCAAGCGGATGAGACTTGTTTATCCCTTCGCTGACAGGGAACCCAATATGGTCCTTATCGAAGCCGTGAGAGGCGGAAAACCTCGAATGAGCGTCGAAAAACCTCTAATCATTTACAAAGAAAAAGATGTATACTCCGATGAAGTGGCAGAGTGCTACGGATTCTAGAAAAGGAAAAATATGGCAGGAACACTTTCCCTGTGCGCAACTCCCATAGGAAATCTGGGAGATATGTCGCCGAGAGTAGTTGAAACGCTTAAGAGCGTGGATGTGATAGCTGCCGAGGATACGAGAAACAGCATAAAGCTGCTTAACCATTTCGATATCCATACACCAATGACCAGCTATCATGAATACAACAAAATAGAAAAGGCCCATACCCTTATCGGTCAGCTTCAGTCGGGGCAGAATATTGCTCTTATAACAGATGCGGGAACCCCGGCAATATCCGATCCCGGTGAAGTCCTTGTTGCCATGTGCAATGAGGCGGGAGTAAGGGTTACTTCCCTTCCCGGGCCTGCGGCCTGCATTACAGCCCTTACCCTTTCGGGACTACCCACAAGGCGTTTTTGCTTTGAAGGATTTTTGCCTCCCGATAAAAAAGAGAAGGCAGAAGTTCTTGAAGACTTAAAAAGCGAGAGCCGTACCATCATAATGTATGAGGCTCCCCACCATCTCGTAAGGACTTTAACAGAGCTTTACGAAGCATTGGGAGATAGGAAGATAACCCTTTGCAGAGAACTTACCAAGAAATTTGAAACTGTTTTTCCCACTACCTTAAAGGAAAGTTTGGAATACTATAAAACAGAAGAACCCAGAGGCGAATACGTTCTTGTTATCGAAGGCAAGAGCCGCGAGGAAAAGAGAGCGGAAGAGAAAGCTTCATGGGAGGAGATGACCCTTTCTCAGCATATGGAATATTATGAGAATCAGGGAATAGACCACAAGGAAGCAATGAAGCTTGTGGCCAAGGACAGAGGAGTCGGAAAAAGAGATATATATCAGGCACTTTTAGATGAACACGAAAACGAATAATCGCCGAACTTAAAAAGGAAGTGATCAATATGGCAATTAGTTGCGACACGTGTGTCAACAATATTTACGATGAAGAATACGAAGAGTATGACTGCATGGTAAATCTGGACGAGGATGAGATGTACAGGTTCATGGCCAGCGGTCAGAAAGAATGCCCCTATTACAGATCTGATGATGAGTATGCTGTTGTAAGACATCAAATGTAACCGTTTCTATAGATTAGAAAAGATTGGGAGAGCCTATGTCATTACAGTATTCGGAAGACCAAATTAACGAGATCGAAATTGGACTTGAGAAGGGATTGGATACCACTCTTTATGAGAATCCTGCTTTCCTTGCCATGCACATGCATGAGATAAGGATAGGTCTTGAAAAAGGATTAAAGGTTGAATACTACGCAGATCCGGGATTTGACTGGCTGCAGATGCGAGAGATCCGTATGGGCCTTGAAAACGCCATCAATGTTAGCGGATATGCGGACAAATCCATTCCCTATGACATCATGCGTGAGGAGCGCAAAGCAATCCAGTATGGTGTGGACATCAGTGATTACAAAGGCGGAAGGCGCGGAAAACAAGCGCCCATTATGCGTCAGCTCCGAAAAGGAAGAATACACGGGGTTGAGCTCATGCCCTTTATACAGCAGGGGTATGATTCGGAGCAACTTCAAGAGATAAGGCATGCTCTTGAAAAAGAAATAGACATTACACCGTATCTTGATATCAATTACAGGGGATCCGCCATCAACGAGATCAGAAAAGGTCTTGAGAGCGGAATCGATGTATCGATCTATACGGATGCGGAATACAACTGGAGACAGATGCATGAAATAAGGCTTGGTCTTCAGAAACGACTTGAAGTCGATAAATATAAGAACAAATACTATTCTCATCAGCAGATGAGAGAGATAAGACTGGGACTGGAAGCCGGACTCAATGTTGATGAGTACAGGCAGATGAGATTCTCCGCCACGGACATGAAGCGGAAACGCCTCGAACTCATAGAACTTCTCGAAAGTGCTATGAAGGCAGGCCAGTCAGTCCTTGATGAGATCGAGGACATCGTAAGGAAACAGCAGGATAAAGAGGCCGGAATTGAGCCCATTACTCTTACTGTTACGAGAGATAAAAAAGAGGCCTACGTTACAATACGTGAAGGATATAACGATATTAAAGAGGCCGATGTTCTTAACCTTGTTTGGAACAGCGGAATTCGAAAAGGCATTAAGCGAGATGCCATGAAAGCCATCGAAAAGGGCGAACGTGGTACGGACGGTCAGGTGCTTGTGGCAAAAGGAGAGGATTCAACCAATGGTGAAGACGGATGGTATGAATTCTTCTTCAGGACTGATCTCGACGGAAAGCCCAAAATACTTCCCGACGGAACTGTTGACTACAACAATATCGAATGGTTTGATCTGGTAACGGAAGGTCAAAAGGTTGCTGAATATCATCCGGCTACAAAGGGTAGCGATGGATTTGATGTATTCGGAAATGTAATTCCGGGAAGAAACGGAAAAGAGGAGCCCCTCCTTACAGGAAAGGGCTTCAGCGTTTCGAAAGACAGTTTGATCTACACATCCGATGAAGACGGATTGATCGTACTCAGAGACGGAAGAAGGCTTGAAATTTCAAGCGTACTTGAAGTTGAAGAAGTAAACAGCTCCACCGGATTTGTTGTTTATAAAGGAAGCGTACATGTCCGTGGAGACGTAGGAACCGGAGGAGTCATCAACTGTGGCGGAGACGTTATCGTTGATGGATTCGTTGAAGGCGGAAACATTACCGCCGAAGGAGATGTACTTCTTAAGCATGGAATGAACGGCAATGGCCGAGGCGTTATCAGGGCAGGAAAGAACGTTACTTCCAAGTTCTTTGAAAATGCGGATGTTTATGCGGGAGACACCATCTTCCTTGATTATTCAACAAACAGTACTCTGTACGCAGAGAATTATGTTGAGGTCCAAAGACAAAGAGGCGCTATTGTCGGAGGCGTAGTCACCGGACTGAACGGAATGACGATCTACACCGCAGGAAACAAGATGGGAGCAAAAACAAAGCTTGTTGCGGGAATGCCGAAGTCCGTTAACTCAAGAAGAGCAGAATTACATGACAAGATAAATTCACATAAAGATCAGCTTAAGGTTTTGAGAAATGCAGAGGCTGACTTCCATAAGAAATATCCGCTGACAGTCCTGACCGGTATGGATGTTTTCACAAAGATAGAAAACGCCATCTACACTAAGGAACTTGACCTTGAGGCAGCCAACAAAGAGCTGGCTGAATTCGTTGAGAAAGAAAAAGAATATAGCAAGGCCAAGATCATTGTTAAAGGAGAACTTCTTGACGGAGTCGATGTCGATATAAGCGGCAGACATTGGATATCTTACGGAGTGACCAGAGTTACATTGAAACTTGTGAATGATGAACATGGTGAGCATGTCATCGCATACAACGATTAAAAGGCGGGTAAAGTATGAAGGGACAAGTATTGATAATCAATGATGACAAAGCAGAGTTGGCAGCTATCAACAGAGCCTTAACCGAAGATTACAGATGCGTTTTGGCAATGTCAGTAAATGACGGTGTTAAATATCTTGCGAGCAATGAGGATGCGTATTCCGCAGTTGTGGTAAAGCTTGACATGAAGCCCCTTACAGGACTGAGGTTCATCCAGATCATGTCGCAGAACAACAAGATCCAGACGATGCCCTTTATCGTAACTGCTGAAAGCGAAGAGGATACAGAGCTGGATGAGTGCTTCGAACTTGGAGCAGTTGACTACATTGCAAAGCCATTTAACAACGCAAGAGTAAAAAGAGTTATAGACAGAAACCTGGCGGTATTCAACAAGTTCAAGATAGCGGGAGCCGCAACCGAGACTGCAGGTGCTGCATTACAATCGAAATATGACGAATTAAAGAAACAGAATCAGACAATGAGGGACAACCAGACGGCAGTTCTGGAAGCTCTCGGAACTGTAGTTGAGTACAGAAACCTTGAGGACAGCAATCATGTAAGACGAGTAAGGGATTTTACCGAGATCCTTGGAAGATACATGTTGAAAAACTTCCCGGCTTGCGGTCTTACCGAGGAGAAGATCAAGATCTACTCAAGAGCCAGTATGCTCCATGATGTAGGAAAAATCTGCATCCCCGATGCCATCATGCTTAAGCCCGGAAAGATGACGGACGAAGAGTATGAATTCATGAAATCCCACACCACAAAAGGTGTTGAACTTCTTAACACCATCAAGGATACCTGGGATGAGGAATACGCAAAGGCTGCAGAAGAGATCTGCCGCTGGCACCATGAGAGGTATGATGGTAAGGGATATCCTGATGGACTTGAGGGAGATAAGATACCTATCTCAGCTCAGCTGGTTGCCATCGCAGATACTTATGACGCACTTGTCAGTGACCGAGTTTATAAGAAAGCCTACAGCAAATCAGAGTCCTTCACTATGATAACCGAAGGACAGTGCGGAGTATTCTCACCTGAGATCATGGAAGCCTTCAGACAGGCAAGACCTGAATTCGAGGCGGTAGTTGATAATATCGGAAGCACCGAGTCTCTTAAGGACGACGAAGGCGATTCCGAATAATATAAGCAAAAAAGTAGGACGAAAAGAGGAACGACCAATGCTTGAAGAACTTAAACAGAAAGTCTATGAGGCAAATATGGACCTGCCTAAATATGGACTTGTAACCTTTACATGGGGAAATGTCAGCGGTATCGACCAGGACAGCGGACTGTTCGTTATCAAACCCAGCGGAGTTGAATATGAGAAGTTGACCCCCGATGACATGGTTGTCATGGATTTAAACGGAAACAAAGTCGAAGGAAGATACAACCCTTCATCCGACACCGCAACACACCTTGAACTTTACAAGGCATTCCCTGAGATCGGAGGCATTGTTCACACTCATTCTTCATACGCTACCAGCTGGGCTCAGGCAGGAAGAGACATCCCCTGCTACGGAACAACTCATGCGGACTATATCTATGGAGCAGTTCCCTGCTTGAGATGCCTTACCAAAGAGGAGATCGACACAGCATACGAGGAGAATACCGGACACCTTATCGTTAACGAATTCAAAAAGATGGATAAGGATATCCTCGCTGTTCCCGCATGCCTTTGCAAGAATCACGGACCTTTTGCATGGGGTAAGGATGCTCACGAGGCTGTTCACAATGCAGTTGTTCTTGAGGAAGTTGCCAAGATGGCATACAGATGCGAGACCATCAATCCTAAGGTACAGCCTGCACCTCAGGAGCTCCAGGATAAGCACTATTATCGCAAGCACGGAGCAAATGCATATTACGGACAGAGCAATATTTAATGCTTTAAGAGCAATTTTTTGTTAGTAAATTAACAAAAATAAGATATTATATAAAAGAAAAGTTTTTCCCATTGGGAATAATCATAATCAAGAAAAGGAGTACTTAAATGGACAATCTTGAACTTAAGAAACACGCAAATGATGTCCGCAAGGGTATTGTTACTTCTACCCACGCAGCAAAATGCGGTCATCCCGGCGGATCATTGTCTGCAGCAGATCTTTACACCTATCTTTACTTTGAGGAGCTTAATATAGATCCCAAGAATCCTGAGAAGGAGGATCGTGACCGTTTCGTTCTTTCAAAAGGACACACCGCTCCCGGACTCTATTCCGCACTCGCTTACAGAGGATTTTTCCCTGTAGAGGATCTTAAGACCCTTCGTCATCTTGGTTCATACCTTCAGGGTCACCCCAATATGCACATCCCCGGAGTTGACATGGCTTCAGGTTCACTCGGACAGGGAATCAGTGCTGCAGCAGGTATGGCACTTGGCGCAAAGCTTTCTAATAAAGATTTCCGTGTATATACTCTTCTCGGAGACGGTGAGATCGAGGAAGGCCAGGTTTGGGAGGCTGCTATGTTCGCAGGCTTCAGAAAGCTTGACAACTTCGTAGTTATCGTTGACAACAACGGACTTCAGATCGACGGACCCATCGACCAGGTTTGCTCACCTTATCCCATCGATAAGAAATTCGAAGCATTCAACTTCCATGTAATCAATGTTGATGCACATGATTTCGATGCTCTCAGAAATGCATTTAATGAAGCAAAGGCTACCAAGGGAATGCCCACCGCTATCATCATGCACTCCATCAAGGGTAAGGGCGTATCCTTCATGGAGAACAGCGTAGACTGGCACGGCAAGGCTCCTAACGACGACGAGTACGCAGTAGCTATGGCTGATCTTGCAAAGATCGACGAAGAACTTAATAAGGAGGGCAAGTAATCATGGCAGACGTTAAAAAGATTGCAACCCGTGAAAGCTACGGTAACGCTTTAAAGGAGCTCGCTGAAGAGTTCCCCAACCTCGTGGTTCTTGATGCAGACCTTGCAGCTGCTACTAAGACCGGTATTTTCAAGAAAGCATATCCCGATCGTCACATCGATTGCGGTATCGCTGAGTGTAATATGATGGGTGTGGCAGCAGGCCTCTCCCTTACCGGAAAGATTCCTTTCTGCTCATCTTTCGCAATGTTCGCAGCAGGACGTGCATTTGAGCAGGTAAGAAACTCAATCGGATATCCCCACCTCAACGTTAAGATCGGTGCTACTCACGCAGGAATCACCGTTGGTGAGGACGGAGCTTCCCATCAGTGTAACGAGGACATCGCTCTTATGCGCACCATTCCCGGAATGGTAGTTATGTGTCCCGCAGACGACATCGAAGCTAAGGCAGCAGTTCGTGCAGCACTTGAGCACGAAGGCCCTGTATACATCAGATTCGGCCGTGCAGCAGTTCCTGTTATCAACGACAGACC
>JAEEGF011994421.1_pt1 | contig 25487 bp, 13 predicted proteins | sample 9134171 | NCBI WGS metagenome assembly JAEEGF01 (sample SAMN16246542, study PRJNA631951) | gut metagenome | biome: gut microbiome; feature: rumen; material: AP-attached | host: Bos | place: Iran: Karaj | collected 2018-10 | reverse complement strand
CCGGCCTCCCCGTCAACTTGTCCATGCGGTTGTGGGGCTGAGGAGTCATCACGTTGTGCTGAATCTCCATTACCTTGCCCTTCTCGGTACGCATCAGGGTGGTAGTATGGTCGCCATTGCGGAAGCTGTCACAATCCTTGCCCGTCACCTCCTTGTAGCCCTCACGACCGCAGAAACTCTCGGTATCCATGGCTATAAGGGTCTTGATACGGTCGCCACGATGTATGTTCAGCACCTGAGCAATGGGACCAAGTCCGTGAGTGGCATAGACATCGCCACGGTTCTCCTTGTTATATTTCAGACGCCAATGCAGTTTTTCTGCATCATCGCCGTCGGGATTATGCCAATAACCTTTCCAGATGTTTGCCTCGTTCAGCGTATGTATGTAGGCACCCTCGGCACGGATAATCTCGCCAAAGAGGCCTTGCTGAGCCATGTTCAGGGCACACATCTCGTAATAGTCGTAGCAGCAGTTCTCCAGCATCATACAATGCAGGCGGTTCTTCTCGCTAAGGTCTATGAGCTGCCAGCACTGGTCCAGATTCATAGCGCTGGGCACCTCTATGGCAGTATGCTTGCCATTCTCCAGAGCGCACTTGGCTATGGGGAAGTGATGGTCCCAATCCGTGGCCACGTAAATCAGGTCTATGTCATTACGCTTGCACATATCAACATACCCGTATTCTCCGCTATAGATATCAGCAGGTGGCAGACCGGCCTGACGCAGGTACTTCTGGGCATCACGGGCACGTGACTCCTCATAGTCGCAAAGGGCCACAATCTGCACGCCGGGGATGTGACAATACCTCTTCACCGCCCATGGGCCACGGCTGCCTAGTCCGGCAAAACCGACGCGTACAGTCTCCAGTTTGGGACAAGTCAGCCCCAAAGCCGACTGCTGTCCTGCCGGACGAGCGGGGGTGTCAACAACGATAGTTCCTTTGTCCCAATGCCACTTAGTGTTGGGACTCATACTCTGAGCATAGATAATTGAGCTAACGGCAAACAATACAATGCCGAAAATTTGTCGTATTTTCATATCATTTTTAGGTTTAAACGCTGCAAATATACACTTATTTTGTTAAGCACAAACCCAAACAGGCGGAATTGTCTTCCGATATTAAGTTTTTTTTTTATTTCATCCCATTGTTTCTAATCTGATTTGTTTAACTTTGTGCCGAATTTCACTTTAGGGGCCCAAACATCGTAATAACGTTATATCAAAATTAAAGAAAACCCAGAAAACCCTTTTGTTCTGGTTAAGGCTTTGCCTCTGATGCCGTATCTGTGTTCTTTTACTTGTAAGCAAGCTTCCAGATAAAAGCTCACAGCCACGACATCAATCTCTATGAGATTTCTACCAGACCAAAAAAAAAACCGTGCTTCGCACTCAAAAACTTATTTTCCCATGAGCTGTTTTCCAGTGGAGCGAAGCGGAACGGTGTTTTTCCTCTGGAGGTGTCTTAAGTTGCGAAGCAACGTGTGATGATGTCAGGGCTTGTGTGGGAGCTTGCTCACAGGCACAGAGCCATGACATCGGCACTGATGCTCGAAGAGCAAAGACATCGGAAGAGGGGTTTTTATGGTTTTTGTTAACAACCGAAACTTTAATAAATAAATTAAAAACAATGAAAAAGACACTAACAACAATTATTGCCATTTTGGCAAACATCGCTATCTTTGCGCAAGAGAAACCCTTTGTGGTACCAGCCATCGAGAACTGGAAGGCCGCCAAGGGTGAACTACAATGGAATCAACTCTCCTGTATCAATTATAATGATGCCTCGCTGCAAGATGAGGCACAATATCTGGCTGGCTTTACCGGTAATATCCCTACTGCATTGGGCAAGGGCGGCAAGGTTAGCCTGCAACTCACAAAGGATAAGAAACTGGGCAAGGAAGGCTACCAGCTGACCATCACCCCCAAGGGCGTAACCATCAAGGCACAAACGGAACAAGGCGTGCTATGGGGCATTCAGACGCTTCAGCAACTGAAGGTACAAGGCAAACCCCTCGCCTGCGGAACCATAACGGATACACCCGCCTATGCCATCCGAGGCGCCATGGTGGATGTAGGACGTAAGTTCATGCCCCTCTCCTACCTCTACAGCCTGGTAGAATTGATGTCATACTACAAGATGAACACCCTGCAGGTGCATCTGAACGACTGCGGTTCGCACAACTTCTACAACGACAACTGGGACGAGACCTACGCAGCCTTCCGCATGGAGAGCGACTATTTCCCCGAACTGACGGCCAAGGACGGCTATTATACGAAGAAAGGGTTCCACGACTTCATCCTCTATGCCAAGAAGATGGGCGTGGAGATTATCCCCGAGCTGGATACCCCATCACATTCGCTTTGCTTCTCGCAATACCGTCCTTCGTTGGCCAGCAAGGATTATGGCAAGAACCATCTGGATTTGCGCAACCCCGAGCTGCGTCCCTTCTTGGACAGCCTGTATATGGAGTATCTAGGCGGTCCCGACCCAGTCTTCTGCTGCCCCCGTATGCACATAGGTGTGGATGAATACAGCAACAAGGACAAGGATGTGGTAGAACTGTTCCGCGGCCTGGTAGACCACCTTATCCGTGAGGTAGAACGCTACGGCAAGCAAGCCGTATTCTGGGGTCAGCTGACCCATGCCAAGGGTGAGACTCCCGTAAAGGCAGAGAATGTGATGATGGAGATGTGGTACAACCGCTACGCCAACCCCAAGGATATGAAGGCACTGGGCTATCAGATGATTACCGTTCCCAGTCGTCAGGTGTATCTGGTTCCTGCAGCCGGCTATTACTTCGACTACCTGAACTGCAAGATGCTCTACGAGACCTGGACACCTGCCAACATTGCCGGCGAGATATTCCCAGAGCGCGACCCGCAAATTCATGGCGGCATGTTCTGCGTATGGAACGACATCTGCTATAACGGCATCTCCGTAGGCGATATTCACCACCGTATGGTGCCTGCCGTTCAGATTATCTCAGAGAAGACCTGGCATGCCGTGAACGACTCCCTTGGCTATGCCGCATGGGATAAGGGGCGCAAGGTGCTGGGCGAAGGCTACAAGTGCAACCAGTTGGGCAACACACAGATGGAACTCACAACATTGAAACCCAATACCGTCATCAACAAGAGCGATGAGGCGCAGATCGGTTACGACTATCAGGTGGAATTTGACATCACCTGGGCATCAGAACCAGATGGCACCATCCTGACGGAAGGCCCCTATGCCAAAGTCTGGCTGGCAGACCCCATAGGCGGATGGATAGGTTTCAGTCGAGACGGTTACCTGTATACCTTTAAATATAAGGGCAAGGCAGGTAAGAAAGAGCACCTGGCTATCAAGGGTACCAACCGTAGCACATCCCTCTACGTAAACGGCAAGCTGGTGCAGGAATTAGGCATAGAGAAGCGTTACTACACCAAGGACAAGACCTACAACTACGTCCGCACTCTGGTCTTCCCACTCCAGAAAACGGGTGCTTTTAGCAGTCAAATTAGTAATTTCAAAGCGAAGAAATTGTAGAGGTTAGCGGTTAAGGGTTAGCGGTTAGCGGGCCGTCAATCTGGAATTTCCGGTTACCGGAACGGCCAAAAAGCATAAAAAATAAGCGAAAAAAGAAAAATTCTTCATTCTTCATTCTCCACTCTTCATTTTTTTTGTATCTTTGCACCCGCTTAACGGCAAATAGGTTGGTTCGGTAGCTCAGTTGGATTAGAGCAGCAGCCTTCTAAGCTGCGGGTCATGGGTTCGAGCCCCATCCGAATCACAAAAGAGTTCTCAAATCTTGAGAGCTCTTTTTTTTTCGGCTCTCACCCATGACCGGGTCAGGGTTCTTTTAGTCGGCTATCGCCTTGGTAAAAGCGGCAAAGCCGAGCGCAAGCACCATCCGAATCACAAAAGAGGGTGTGCCTATTTTGACACACCCTCTGTGTTGTTATCCTTTACTTAATACCTATTGTTTATGCTTACTCAGCACCGCCCTGGCTGACGCCGCCCTCGTTCAAGGGGATGTTGCCGCCAGTAATCTCGATGGTGACAGAGGCAGTCACTTCGGGGTTGTCCTTCGAGGTGCAGGTAATCTTCACGGTGCCGTTCTTAATCGGGGTGAGCACACCGTTGGCGTCAATGGTGGCCAGTGTGGTGTCGTCAACGCTCCATATCACGTCAGTCTCTGTGATGTAGGCAGGAGTGAACACAGCGCCGAGCTTATAGTTCTCGCCCACAGCATACTTACCGCCGGAGGTGGTGGGGATATTGATGGCCATGCTGCCGGCAGTGGGATGAGTAATCACCTTCACAGGTGTGTAGGCCGTCTGGTAAGAACGACCGTCCTCGCTATATACCAGTGACAGGCTGTAGTCCTTGCTTCCGTCAAAGCCACTGGGCGTAGCGGTGATGGTCAGTGTACCTTCAGCAGCATTGGCTGTAGCAGCAGTGATGGCCATAGCAGCAGCGGGCTGAGACATAAAGCTCAGACGGGTGATGTCCTCTGCCAATGTAGTAGCCAGTTCCTTTGGTTCCACCTCATAGATGATGGTGGTAGCGGCGGGCTGGTCCACGGTGATGTTCACCACGCCCTTCTCAGTCTGGAACACTACAGAGTTCAGCTGCGAGATAGTCTGGTTGTTGTAACCGCGCAGAGCATCGTTCTCGGCACCCAGCTTGTCAATATCGTCCTGATAGTCTGTGCAGGACACTGCGCCCATCAATAGTGCGGGCATTATCAATGCATAAAAAATGTTCTTTTTCATATCGATTTATTCTTTTAATTGTTTTCTTTAATAGCGGGAGTAATTTTCCACTCTTCACTTCTCTATTGTGATGCACACAGCAGCGAGACTCTCCTTGCTATTGTTCTTTGTCTCGCCCTTACCTACGGCCTTGATGCGGGCGGCATCGATGCCACGGGCCACGATGGCCTTTTTCACGGCATTGGCACGCCAACGCGAGAGCTTCAAGTTGTACTCCCGCTTACCAGTACGGCTGGCATAGCCCGCAATGTTAAGTTTCTTGTCCGGATGAACCTTCATATAGTTGGCAATCTCGTCAATCTTCTGAACCTCAGAGGGCTGGATACGCGATGAAGCAAAGCGGAAGTACACCTTCATCTCTGTGAACTCAGGCTCTTTCTCCACTGCGGGTTTCGGCTGTTCCACCACGGGTTTAGGATCTTCCTTCACTACAGGCTTCGGTTCCGGCTTCACTACAGGTTTCGGTTGCTCCACCACGGGCTTAGGTTCTACCACGGGAGCGGGCTTCTCGATGGCGATGTGCCTGCGTGTCTTGCCCAGAGCAATCTTCACGCCCACCAGCAGGTTCTGCTGCCAGTCCAGATTGTCGCACTTACCTTTCTTTGAGTTCCACCTGTCGGGCAGGAAGTTAGCATTGTACTCCAGTCCGATTGCCACGCGCTCAGAGATAGCGTACTCCACGCCTGCACCCAGACGACCGGCCACAAAAGCTTTCGTGCCGTCCCACAGTTTCTCGAAGCCGCTATTGACCAGTGCTGGAATACCTTCGCTCTCATTCATGGCAGCCAGGTTGTTGGCATCATTATTCTTGAACGCGATGTTCAAGCCTACGCCAGCCAGTCCATAGACATTCCACTTGCGATCGGGGTTCCAGCCCCAAATAAGGTTGGTCAGTGACACGGTAGCATCCAAATTGGTCTGTATGTAGCTCCATTTATACTCTGCCACGGGGTGAGTCTGCCAGTTGCGAGCCTGCCAGCCCGATACGCCGAGGCGCAGGCCGAACAGAGGGCAGAACTGACGTCCCACGCTCAGCTGGGCAGTAGGCGACAGCAGCTTCGAGAACTTAGCCTCGCCTACGTGGTAGCCCACACCAAACTGTGGCTGGACGAACCAGTGAGGCGCAAAGGCCACGCTGTCTTGCTGTGCCTGTGCCGGCGCAGCCCCCATGAGGGCCGCTGCCAGCGTCAGCATTGATATGATTCTTATCTTTTTCATTTTACCACTTTTTTACCGTTGATGATGTAGATACCCTTCACAGCCTTGCTAACCTTACGTCCGCTCAGGTCATACATAGCGCCGGAGATTCCGGAGTTTCCTGAGATTCCTGACAATCCCGTAGCACTGTCGTCAATTCTCAGCACTTTAGCCTTGGCGCCTGCATGGTTATTACCCAGATGCAGCACAGCCTTGCCGGCAGGTGCCTTCACCTCGTCGCCCTCAGCCAGTATGGCGTGGAACTCGTTGTTCTGCAGCACAAAGTAGTAGCCGCTGTCGTAGTGCTTCTTCTCTACCACGGGCTCCAGGCAGTTGTTGCTGCCGTAGTCCTTGTTGTCGCTTGTAGCCACAGGCATACCGCTGGCAATGCGTCCGCTGTATGCCCAGAGGTCGTAGCTCTTGCCAGCCTCGCCGAGCAGCAGCACACCGTTGTTAGCCTTGATGATGCGCTCGTTGCCCCTCTTCAGCATCTCCTCGGGGATAATCTCGGTAGCCACCTCGGCAGTGTTCTTCACTTTCACGACATAAGCGTCAACACCCTCGGGGATGAGCACGTCACAGCCGGTACCCAGTGTCCAGTACTTGTTCACCGGTGTCACGGTGCACAGCACCTTCGTTGCCTCGTAGTTGTCCTTCAGACCAGCCATCAGTGCATAGTCGTCGAGCAGTGCCAGTGTGGTGTGGATGACAGCCAGTGACGGGAATGCGCCCTCCTCAACCTGGATAGCCTTCTCTGTGTCGGGCATGATGATGTCGGTCACGTTGTTCATGCTGGCCATGGCATTGGCGCTTACCGATTTCACCTTCCAGCCGTTGACGGTGGCAGGAATCTCCACGGTGATGCCCTCGCCGCTGGCTGTTCCGCCAGTAACCTCGTCGATGCTCAGCGTCTTCTGGGTACGGTCAACGACGCTCACCGTCATGTCGATGTCGTCTACTTCCTCGCCGCTCTCGGTCTTCTCGCCTTCGCCGTCCACCACTTGGTCCTTGATCACGAAGTCGGCCGTTACGCTGCCCTGGAAGTTGGTCTTACCCGTTACGGTGACGGTGTACAGGCCGGGCTCGGTCTGCGTGTTACCTTCCACGTCGTACTGTGTGGCGGGAACGGTCAGGTTGCCGGCCTTCACCTCGCTGATGCTTACGGTACGCTCCACCGGCTCGAACAGGTTGTACTGGAACTCGGTCTGAGCCAGTGTTACGCTGGTCAGCTTGGCGGGCTTGATAACGAATGTAGTCGTCTGCGTGCCGGTGTAGTTGCCCTTACCCGTAGCCGTTACGGTAGCCGTGCCGGCAGCGGTGTTGGCGGTGTATGCCAGCGTGTAGTCGGTATTCTCCACGAGTGTAGCCTCGCCGTCCTTCACGGTAGCGGTAGGCGTCTTTGCAGTGCCGTCGTAGGTGTACTCGGTCGTGCCCAGGGTAATGTTGAACAGGTTGGCGTTGGCGGCTACGATGCTCCACTGCACCTTCACCTCGCCCTTGAAGTTACCCTTACCGGTCAACTTAGCCTCGTAGTTGCCCACGTTCGTGGCCTTGTTGCCCTCTACGTCGTAGCTGGTGGCAGGCACTACGATGGTGCCGGCGTTCACATACGATACCAGGGCGGTCTGCTCCTGCTGGTTGTAGATAAAGTTGCTCTCGGTGAGCTGTGCGGCGGTCAGTGTGGCCTTGTCGATGGTCACCTTGAAGTTCTGTGGATCCACGGCCTTGTGGTTGGCGTCGGCCTCAATCTTATAATATACGGTGTATTCCTTGGCCTCCGTGCCTGTGGGAACGGTGGTGGTCCACTGCGTGTTGTCGAGCGAGTACATCAGCTCGCCGCCCTCTACGGTGCCGGCGTTGGCCAGTGCCTGAGCCTGCGTGGTATATACCAGACCCTCCTTCACGGTAGGCGCTGTAATCACCATGTCGGCCTTCGTAATGGCAAACTCCTTGGTCTGCGTGCCGGTGTAGTTACCAATACCCGTTGCGGTAACGGTAGCGGTGCCCACGTTCACGTTGTTCGTGTAGGCCAGGGTGTAGTCGGTGCCCTCAACCAGTGTGGTCTCGCCGTCCTTCACGGTGGCGGCAGGCTTCTGCTCCGTGCCGTTATATACCAGCTCTGCGCTGGTCAGCTGTATGGTGAACAGGTTGGCGTCGGCAGCCACGATGCTCCACTGGGCCTTGGCTGTGCCGTCATAGTTCTGTGCGTCGTCCTTCGGTACAATCTCAATCAGGTAGTTGCCCACGTTGGTAGCCTTGTTGCCGCTGATGGTGTAAGCCTCGGCGGGCACCACCAGCTCACCGGCCTTCACGCTGGTAATGGTGGGCGACTGCTCCTGCTGGTTGTAGGTCAGGGTTGCTGTCTGCAGCAGCACGTTGGTCAGGGCAGCCTTGTAGATAGCCACGCTGATAAACTGTGCGTCCACGCCGTTATGGTTGGCATCGCCCACCACCTTATAATATACGATGTAGCTGCCGGCGTCCTTAGCTGTGGGCAGCTCCTTGGCATAGGTCTGTCCGTCCAGCGAGTACTGCATCTCGCATGCCTCCATATTGCCTGGGCCGGTAATGCTACCGGCAGCAACCAGCGTCTGCGCCTGTCCGTTGTAGGTCAGCTGTGTCATGGCTGTGGGAGCCGTCGGTGTGATGTCGGCCTTGTTGATGGTGAAGGTCTTCACCACCTGTCCGCTGTAGTTGCCAATACCCACGATGGTGGCCTTACCTGTTCCAGCGTTCTCGTTGTTCTCGTAGCTCACGCTGAAGTCGGTGTCCTTCACCAGCGCGGTCTCGCCGTCTTTCAGGGTGGCGGCAGGTGTCAGGGCCTGACCAGTGTAGGTCACGGCATCGATGCTTGGTATGGTGATGTCGGTATGCGTCAGCAGCTTGCGGTAGCTCACGTTGAACTCAGCGTTGGCCCTCTTCATGGTGAACGTGTAGGCGTTGGGGGTGCCCTCTACGGGGTTCAGCTCAAAGTCCTTCAGCAGGTCCACGCCAGTCTGTGCGCGCTTGGGAGCCTTGGCAGCTCCGTTGGCGGCGTACCACAGTCCCTTGACGCTTCCGGTGCTCCAGCCTGTAGCGGGCGTGATCTCTACGGTCACGGTCTGACCTTCCTTGGCGGTTGTCACTTCGTTCTGGCCCACGTAGAACTTCACGGTTCCGTGGTCATTGATGCCCACCTTGAGGTCGAAAGCATCACCGGTGTCGATGGTGACTTCATGAACGCCGACCGTGAAGGACGGCGTGTCAGAGACTGCCTTCACCTCTGCTCCGTCGGAGGTTTCCGTAACATCGAACAGTACCAAAATATCATTGGCATCATTCTCATTCACGAAAGCATATTTGTTTCCGTTTTCATCCACGTTGACGGTGCCATCGACTTTGGCCCGTTTCAACGTATAGGTATTCCCAGGGTTAAGCCAAGATCCACCGGCTCCTTCAATTCTTATTTGCCAATCTACTATGGGGGCAAATTGGTCGCCGAGCTTGATGACATCGCCCAACTGGAACGTCGTATAGGTCTTGGCCCATGCGCCCGTCACTGCTACCATGAGCAGTGCGAGCAATGAAAATAATTTCCTTTTCATAGATATATTGTTTTATTGTTATCTTTTCTTTTTAGGAGTTAGAGAAGTTAGAGAAGTTATCGCTTCGCTTAGAAGTTAAAGACGTTACATTTGTCCTCTGATTTGTTCTCTGAAGTTTTGAAGTCAGCAGCAAGACTATCGTCTTTAACTCCTTTAACTTCTTCACTTCTTTGACTCCTTTAATTACTTCACAACCACTTTGCGTCCGTTCAGGATGTAGATACCTCTCTTGGTCGGGATGTTCTGGAGCTTGCGTCCGTTCAGGTCATACCACTTGTCGTTAACTCCGATAACTTCGTTAACTTCGTTAACTCCAGTAGCATCGCCTCCGAAGACAATCATCAGTGCCTTCACGTTGCTGATAGCGCTCGGGACACTCAAGTATGCCTTGTTGGGGCCTACCTCGATGGCATTCTTCACGAAGACGAAGGCCTTGCCGTTGAGGGCGTAGTTGGTGGTGCCCTCGGTGCTGGCGGCGATGGTGGTGCCGGTCAGGGTGCCCTGGAACTCGGGTGCTACTGTGATAGCCAGGTCGGGTTCGTTGCAGGGGATGAGCAGGATGACCTTCGTCTCATCGCTGTTGTTATAGACGAGCATTGGAGTATTGCTTGGCATGGCATCGCTCTTGTCGCTCAGCACGGCTTGCGTGTCGTTGACGCTGCTGACGGTGTAAAGCTCAGCTGCCTCGTCCTCTACGCGCAGGGGCTCGTCCTTATAGTAGGTGATGAACTCCTTGGCTGCCACCTCTACCTCATAGCCCTGGAAGAGCTTGAAGGTGTTGGAGAGGGCGGTCTCGCCGTCGTAGTCGCTACCGTCGGCTGCCACTGCCTTCACGGCGTAGATGCCGGGCTCGAAGGTGAAGGTGGCGAAGGTCATGGGGTCGCCGGTGGGCTGTCCCTCAGCGTCGATGGCGTAGATCTGCACGATGTAGTCCTGAGTCTGTGTGAGGGCTTTCTGCTCGATGGCGTCGTTGACGGTGAAGAGTGCGGGCACGGCAGCCATCTCCATGTCGGCGGGGATGAACTTGTTGTTGCCGTCTTTCTTCACGCGGTAGCGGGGCTGCTCCTGGGTGCCGTCGCCTACCTGTGCGGTCATCTGCACGCTCATGTCGCGCACCAGCTCGTACTCGGCGGTGGCGTCGAAGGCGGGCATCTGGAACGAAGCCTCGGTGAAGGTGGCGCCTTCAGATGCTGCGTTGGTGGTTACCTCGATGCCGGGAGCGCTCTTCACGCAGGTCACGGAGATGTCACTTTGAGATTCATCCCAATTTTCATTCTGATAATAGACCGTGACATTTACCGTGCCCTCGAAGGGGCTTTTGACGGTGATGGTAATTTGTGTTTCATCTTGACTTTTGCTGATGCTAACATACTCATTAGAGCCGCCTACGCCGCCAAAATTAATATAGTTTGCATACACGTCAGTAACATTAAATGTTTCGGAATATTCCAGTGTGGCATCGGTGACCGTTTTGTTACAGGCCTCGTTGCCGAAACCGCTGAACGTAATGGTGTACGTGTCCGTGGCCCATGCGCCCGTGGCTGCGGTCAGTAGCAGCACGAGCAGTGATAATATCTTGTTTCGCATATTGTTCATTGTTATATGTTGTTTATACATTTATAAATATATACATTCGCTCGGGTTTAGTACGCCACCTCCATAGTACCCCATTGGTAGTTCTTGGATGGGTCAATGATATCAGACGGCTTTACTCCTGTATACCATACATGTATGTATGTGTACGTATCAGGTGCCGGTTGTGCCACCTGAACAATATATCGCCCAGAGAGTGTTTTTATCTTGTCGGAGTTCTTGCTGACAATGGTCTCCCATGTGTCGCCGTCGGCGTAGGTCAGTTCCATGTCGCCGATGGTGATGGTCTTGGCTGCGGCTGCGCCGCCCTTCTTCACCTCGACCTTGCGGAACTTGTAGCCGGTGGCGGCTTTGATCTTGACTTCCTGGCCGGTGGTGACGGGGGTTACCTTGTCGTCGGTGGGCGTCTTGGCTGTGCCGGCCACGGTGACGGTGATGTTGGGGCTCTGCTTGATGTTGAGGGTGTGCTCGTTTGTGAGCAGCTCAACCTTGACGGGGCCCATGATCTCTGAGTCGTTGAAGGTGTTCTCGGCCGATGGCTCCTGGCCCTGGGGGGTGTCCTGGCCCTGGATGTAGTACCACACGTAGTAGTTGCCGGCCGCGGTCTGGTCCTTGGCGTTGGGCAGGGTGGCGGCGAAGGCGGTGAGTGCGGGCTTTTCGGTCTCGGATGTGCCCACGGCGTAGAGCAGTGTGCCCTGTGCCGACTGTCCGGCGGTGATGATGGCGGCGTCGGCTGCTATCTCGAGGCCGCTGACGGCTGCGGGTGCGCCGTTCTCAGCGAGCTGGGCTGCGGGGGCGTACAGCGGGGTGAGCACGACGTCGCTGCCGGGCATCGAGAAGGTCCATTGGTTGGTCTTGCCGGCCACGGGCTCGACGGTGATGGGGGCTTCGGCAAGATAGCCGTAGACCTCGATGGTGGAGATGCCGTTCATAAAGTCGTCACCGATCGCGTCGCCGGTGGAGGTTGCGGCAGAAACGTAATATTCCTCACCACCGTTAACCTCAACAATCGTGGCCGTGAAGGGGGCCTGGTCGTCCACAAGCACACGGTTGGGTCGACTGCTGGGGTTCTGCTTGAAGACGCACCGTGTGATGGTGTAGCCCTGGGCGGCTTCGACGGTCACGCTGCCGCTATTGAGCCATCCATAAGTGTAATGGTAACTATCGATGTTGTTCAGCGTCACCGTGACGATGCCGTCGGACGACTGGCTGTAGGAGGTATGTCCGGTGGCCGTGACGGTGGTGAGCAGGACTTCCTCCTGCGCCCATGCGCCCGTGACTGCGGTGAGCAGCAGTGCGAGCGTCATTAAAATATGCTTATATTGTATCATAATTGTATTCTTTATTATTTCGTTTTATACCTTTATTATATATACGCGTGCGAGGGCTATGTTGGGTTTGTCCCCTCAAACATGTAAGTCTTAGATGTGTCGATTGGCTGGTTCAAGATGGTATCTTCGATAATATAATAATCGCCGCTTCGAAGAATAAATATGGCATAACCATATACATCCGGCTTAAACCTGAGTCTGTCATTGTAGATTACCCATCCGGCAGCGGCGTTCTCTGGGTGGTTGGCCATAGCCTCAGTCCATGTCTCGCCCTCTGTAAAGTAGAATTTCTGATTGCCGATTCCAAAGAAGTTGTTCTTATCCTCAATGACAAGGTGTGGTGCTTCGGCCTTCTTCTCGGCCTTCACGCCGATGACTTTCTTCGAGCCGGTGTAGGTGACGGTGACGGTCTGGCCCTTCGTCACGTCGGTGTTGGGGCTGGCGGTCCACTCGTTGGGATCGGTGCCCTCGGCGAAGGTGACGGCGTAGGTGGGCGCGGCGGCGAGGGTGACGGTGAGCATCTGGATGTCGCCGTCGCTGAAGTTCTCATCGTCGTTGTCGCTGTCGTTGCCGCGCACGTAGTAGTAGACGTAGGCCTGGCCCTGGGCGAGGTGGGCGGCGGTGGGCACGTCGGCAGTCCACTGGTCAGCGGCGAGGGCCAGCAGGGCGGCGGCGTCGAGGGCGGTCGGGCTGACGTAGTACATCACGGTGCCCTGGGCGGTCGTGGTGCTGCCGATGTTCTTCACGGTGCCGGCTTTGACGATGGCGCCGTCGGTGGTGGCGGGCACGTCATTGATGGCGGTGGGGGCTGCGGTGAGCGCGGCCTGGGGGTAGTACTCGGGCTCCAGTGTCACGTTGCCGCCGGGCATGGTGAACGTGCCGGTCTTCGTCGTCTTGTTCCAGGCGACCTCGGGGCCGGAGGCGGCAGAGGCGGCAGTGCCGTAGACCTCAATCTTTGATATGCCTGGTTGGCCTACAAACACTGATGTGCTAGCATCGGTGTAGACAGTCCCTCCAGTGAGACAGACCGAGGGGCTCTCTCCCTCAATGGTGTAGCCAGTCATTGCGGTGCCTTCATAGGTATAGAACTTGCAACTGGTGATGGTGTAGCCCTCGGCTGCGGTGACGGTCAAGGTACGTGCTGCAAAGGCAAACCATCCACACTCGTCGCCGTCGTTTTCAACCGAGCCACTGAAGGTGACGGTGACCTTGTCGTCGAAGGTCATGCTCCCGCTCTTGAAGGACGAGTAATATTTGCTCTCAATCGTTAAGAGCGGCGTCTCGTCCGCCCACGCTCCCGTCGTCACGGCTAACAGCGCGACGAGCGTCAATATAAATCTTGATATTGTTTTCATATAATATTTTCTTTTATTGATTCTTGTATTCTTGTATTCTTGTCTCCATGTCTTCATCCTATTTATTCTTTTATACGCGCGCGAGGGGTTAGAACGCCAGGCAGGCACGAACTTGGTCCCCGACGCTCTTTGCGCTGTTGTACCAAATGCCTTCGTAGCAGTCGAAGTCCCACGCCTGATTAGCATCGTTCTCCGACGACGACCAGTAGTAGCCGCCCCACGTCAAGCCCAAATTATCAAGACCTGCAGCACCAATCATCTTCTTCCACTGATAGCCTGAAGGCAGGAACCATGAGGAACAGCCCGTAGGCGCAGCAGTACCGTTATTGGCTATCGCAGCCTGGAAGGCAGGATAAGTGTCGGAGTTGTGAGTGTCATTGTACTGCAGGCCGCTCTCTTCTGTGAAAATGTAGTTGGCCTGCTTGGTATGACCTGCATCAGTATTCGATGTATTCCATGTGCAAGGATCACCATCATTCGCATCGCTCAGGGCGAGAGCCAAGCCATGGTTGTAAGGAGCGGCCTCGCCTGTCTCGCTGCCCACGTAGCAAATCTTGGCCACGGCTGTCACGCCGGTGGGCAGTGTGGCATTAGCGTCGTAGTTCTTGCCGTCGCTGCCGATAATCTGTCCCACTACTGGGTTGGCGATGAGAGATGCCGGAGCCGCCGGAGCGCCAGCGTCGCTTGTAGCCTTCACGCCCTTCACCTTCAGTCGTCCGTTGTACTGCAGCGTCACGGTCTCCGAGCCGTCGCCCTTCAGTCCGCCGATGGGCAGCGCCTGGGCCTGGCCCTCGCCAACCTTCACCGTCCACTTGTCGGCATCCTTCACGCCGTCCTTCATCGTGACGGAGTAGGTCTGGTCGCCCGAGTCGCCGGAAGAGGCGCCGCCGACAGCCACGCAGGTGACGGTAATGTCGGTGCTGATACTTCTATTTTCATCATCTTCACCCGTGACATGGATAGTCGCCGTGCCCTCGAAGGGACCGGTGATGGTGATGGTCATTTCGTCAGAGTAGGTGATGTTGGCGCTCACCTTGCCCTCGCCGCCGCTGGTGACGGTTGCGTTGTAGAAAATGTTACCGGAGGTGCTAATCACAGTCCAGGGATATAACGCGTCATGGCCAATAGCAGTAAAGGTATATGGCAGCGAAGTCACGTTCACCGTGGTGTTCATTTCTGATTCGGCGAACCCGCCGAACGTCACATTGTAGCCTTGTGCCCACGCGCCCGTCGCCGCCGTCATCAGCAGTGCGAGCAGAAGTAATAATTTGTTTTTGACCTGCGGTCGAAAATTGCTTTCCCCTCCGGCCAGCGACCTTCGGTTCTCACGCTCGGCAAAGCTCAAGCCTGCTTGGCTTTGCTCTCTCTTAATCGAAATTTTCATCATAGTTTAAGTTTTAAAAATATTATTAATTAGGGTTGAAAATTTATTTGTAATTGCCTTATTTGTAATGAAACGACCAGCCGCAGTGCTGGCACCGGTAGAACTCGCCCTGCTCGTCGATGGCGTCACTCTGCATATTGAATGACGTTACGCGTCCGCACTTGGGACAGATGATTGTTTTTCGTTTGGTATCTGATTGATTTTTCAAAGGAAAACTTGTTTGGTTATTTCGACGGACCTCGCGCACTATGACATCGTTCTTTTCCTGTAGCTCATCACTCTGGCGGAATATTCGCCAAATGAGCGCGGCTAAGAGCAAAACCAGTAGCACGATGGCCGCCGAAAGCAAAATGATAATAATGGTAGTAGACATATAAGGTGAGATTCTTTTGGAATTTATTTGCTGCAAATAAATGGAATAATTTCACCAGATGCAATAGCAAAGACAAGATTGCATATGTTTCCAGACAAGATTACATACCGAAAGACTATATTTAGTATGCTGACGACAAGATTTAGCACAGCCCCCGATTAAAACAAAAACCAAGAAAACAATTTTTCCTAAAAGGCCGTGATAGTCTTGTCTTTTGTGTTGTAATAGTATTTCTCACATTGGTCTTTTACGGGCGCGAAATTTTACTTCAGAAAAATTAAAAAAACATTTCAAGCGTATCGTGTTTTCCTAATGCGTAGCCGGTTTTTTAGCGAAGCGGGGTTTTTCTTTCGTTGACATCAAGGCATGTAATGCTACAGATGTTGATGAGGATGACTGATGAAAACTTGTTTTCAATCAAGCATCCTCATCAATAGCTGTAATCTTGTCAAAGATTGATGTCAATGAAAGGGTTTTTCCGGTTTTTGTTATCAATCAACCGAGTGGGGTTTTGTTATAAATCAACAGCTGATTGATTCTGCTCGGCAGACGTGCGGAACTCGGTGGGCGTCATGCCGAAGCGGTGACGGAAACACTTGCCGTAATAAGCATAACTGCTGAAACCGCAGTCGAGGGCTATCTGCGAGATACTCATATCAGGGTTGTTAGTCATGAGGAGCGTAGAATACTCCAGGCGCAACTCCTGCATATAGTCGGTAAGCTTGGCATACTGACTGCCCTTGGAGAAAGCTGCTCCCACACGCTCCTTTGAAAGCTGGAAACGGTCCATGATGGACTGACGGTCGAAATTAGGAGCCAGGAACAGACGCTCACGTACAATAACGTCGTTGATATACTGGAAGAGTTCCTCGTCAGTGAGTTTATCAGGGTCTTTCGTCTCAACAACAGAGCGCGTATTCTCTGCCATCTGCTGCAGATACTTCTCTTTGTAGATCATCGCCTCGGTAATCTGCTGGGCCAGCGACTGGTTCTTGCGACGGAAGGAGCGGTTCTTATAGACGACTATGGCGGCAAGGGCTGCCACAGCTATCAGCACAATAACTACAATCAGTATGGTAACCTCCTGCATGGTGTTCTCGGCCTCCTGCTGCATAATGGTCTGCTGCTGCTCCTTGTCGTGATAGATGGCGGCCAGCTCCTGGGCGGTATTACGCGCCTTGCGGCTCTTCAGCGTATCCTGAATCTCCAGCACCTGCTCGTAGAGGTCGACGGCCTGCTCGCAGCGGCCCATCTGATGATAGACATCGGCCAGTCCCCATTTGGCAGTGTTCATCATCTCGCCCAATGTGTCGCCCTGCAGGCGAATGCGCTCGATAAGGTTTGTGTAGATGGTGACAGCCTCAGGATAGAGACCACGCCGCTTCATGTAATCAACAATGAAATAGTCGCGGGTGTGGTTGCCCTCGTACTGTATAGCCTTCCATGCATCGTAGGCAGAGTCGGCACGCTGGAAATAGGCCTTCTGCTGACTGCCAGAACTGGAACGGCCCATCCTGGCCAGTAGGGCAGCCTTCTTGGCCAATGCCATGCGGCGATCTATGAGTTGCTGATTCTGTGCCCCACCCCAGTGCGTGCCATCCATGGTGAGCTGCAGGTTACGCTCGTTGGCCTGCAACGCGCTGTTGTAGTCCTTCATCTCGCTATACAAGCTGGTCAGCAGGTTCAGGAAGCCGTGGGTCAGGTGGTCGGCATTGTCGCATTCAGAATCCTCCATGAGGTCGATAGCCTCGTTGACGTACTGGATACCCTTCTCACGGTCGCCCTCGAAGAAGATGTTCTGGCCCATCGATACCAGCGCCATGGCGTGGTAGTAGTCGTTACCCGTCGCCTCGGCCAGGTCGAGCTGCTGCTGCAACCACTTGTTCTCCTCATCCTTGTGTCCTGAGAGCTCGCTGGCATTGCTGAGCGAGTTGAGCACGCGCAGCTTCTTCTCGCTGTCCGCCTCGGCCTCCTTGCTGTCCAGCAGTTGCACGTACATGTCGTAGGCATCACGAAACTGCATGCTATTAAAAAGCGAGTCGGCCACACGCATGGTCTGGTCGAAGTCCGCCTTGCAGGAATCACCAGTCGCCCCATCCTTCTGATCAGAGCAGCCGGAGCAGCCTACAGTTAAAATGGTTACGGCTATAAAAATGACAAGGTTTAAAGTCTGTCGCATAGTTTATGTCGGTTTTCAGTGAAATTAGTTCCAGTTGTTTGTTCCTTTCGGCAGTAAATATACGGTTTTATTTTGCAAAAATGATGCAATATGCATAAATAGTTACTCTATTTTGTGTGAAATATTTGGTTTTGCCACAAATCTATTGAATTCTTGTGCAGAAAATTCAGCTATCATACATTCATAGTATGAAGGAAGGAACTATTATCAAATAAATATAGAAATAGATTCTGGAATTACTTTGAGATATTATGAAATAGTACAGATTCTTATTCGTAGTATTCTATTTGTTGTAAAAAAAAAAATGATTTATTTTTTTGTCCGAGCGGTAATTACTTCGTTTGGAAAATCGTACCTTTGCATAGCAATGAAGAAGATACTGTTCCTACATGGGTTCTTTGCCAGTGGCCAGTGTGTGCCGGCAGTGGCATTAAGGGAGGCTTTTCAGGGCAAGGCCGAGGTGCTGACACCTGACCTGCCGATGCATCCGCAGGAGGCGGTGCGATTTATCCGTGAGCTGTGCAAACATGAGAAGCCTGACGTGCTGGCGGGCAACAGCTGCGGGTCGTTCTATGCGCAGATGATAGCATCAGAACTAAGCATCCCTGCCCTACTGGGCAATCCGCATTTCAGGATGACGGAGTTCCTGAAGCCAAGGATGGGAGCACATCAATACAAGTCGCCCCGCCAGAACGGCATTCAAGACTTCGTTATAGACGAACAACTGATTTCCGAGTTTGCCGAGATGCAAGAGCATCAGTTTGATGGCTGTACACCATACGGCAAGGAACATATCTGGGGCATATTCGGCGAACAGGACACCCTAGCCCACTTTGAACCGCTGTTCCTGGAGCACTACACCCATTCCTATCATTTCCCTGGCGCACACACCCCCACAGCAGAAGAGATCAGCACGTGGTATGTTCCGCTGATAAAAAAAATGGTTAGTAGACCCACACCCTGCCCCCTCCCGTAATGGAGGGGAGTAGCTTAGTGGCTTAGTAGCTTAGTGGCATAGCGGTTGGCGAAATTTTGAATTTTGAATTTTGAGTTTTGAATTATATTCGTATCTTTGCAGCAAAACTAACAACTAGTAGCACTAAAAACGAACCCTCAGAATGAAGACTGCACTACATGGAGGTAGAAGACATATTGGTATCCTACTTGTCATACTGGTACTGACAGGTGCCTATTTCTATATAAGCAGAGATAAGCACCAAAGGGAAATGAGCAGCTATAACCAGTATGAACTAAGCGTCCTGAACGAACTGATTGACAAGAGAGAATTCTTCAGGGATAGCCTGAAGTATCAGATGGACTCTGTTATGCTGCAACTCCATAAGAGTACAAGTTACGACAACCACTTCAGGTACCAGACCAACAGACGCATGCTGCAGAAGGCTCAGATGTTCTCTTACGACTATGCCAGCGAGTTCTCACAGAAGATGCGCATCCTGTCTGACAAGATTGGCGACGGTAATCTGAAGGCGGAAGCACGTATCCTGTCAAGCTTCAACATGGCGCAGGCATGCCTGTTTGTAGAGGCACTGGACATGCTGAAGTCCGTTGACCTGGATTTCCCTGAACTGAACGACAGTATTCAGGCCCTGTATTATTTCTATTATGGTATAGTCTATCAACGTCTGGCCGTTTATGTGAACGATTCCGTCAACGCCAACAAATACAACAACATAGGTCAGGAGATGTTCAGAAAAAGCCTGGAATATTCAAAGGATCAGGGAATGAACAACTTTGCCCTGGGAAGAATCTATGGCAGACAAGGAAAGTTTGATGTGGCCCAGAAGTACTTTGAGGAAGCACTGAAGTACATCCCCAAAGAAGACAACATCCTGTACACCCTGGCAAATGCCTCGCTGGGCAAATGTTTCAAGCATCAGGGTATACATGAGCCGGCTACCCGTTACTACATAGAAGCCACCAAGAATGACATCCTGAACGCGCAGAACTCCTCAATAGCCATTATAGACCTGACGGAACACATGTTCAGACAATACCATCAGAAATATGATGTAAGCAAATACGTGAACATCGCCATTGAGAGCGGCGAGTACTACGGCATGCGCTCGCAGATAACACACATAGACAAGATCATACCGGATATAACGAAGGAGAATTCTAAACAGCACCGCAGGCTGAACTACTTCTTTGCAGCTTTAGTACTGGTATTCCTTATATATATCATACACACCCTATTCCGCTACGAGAGGAACAGAAAGCTGCTGATGGGCTTTCACGCCATGGACAAGAAGGTGAAGGACGAGAACAGCCAACTGAAGGAAGATAACGAAAGACTGGCACGCACCGGTATGCTGCTACGCGACTCAAACAAGCTGAAAGATGCCTATCTGGGTAAACTGTTGGAATCCAACAGCGAACTGACAAATATGTTTGAGGAATTTGCCGTGAAGGTTGAGCAGAAACTGAAGAAAGGACAGTATGACCAGGTTCAGAAAGCTATCAGAGAACTGCAGAAAAACTTCAGTAAGAAAGAGCAGCTGGACAGGTTCGACGAGCTGTTCATGTCTATGTTCCCCACCTTCGTGACCGACTTTAATGCCTTGCTACAACCAGAATACAGAAAACAGGAAGGCGAGGCTCTTCTTACCCCCACGATGCGAATATATGCCCTAATACGACTGGGAATAAACAACAACCAGCAGATTGCCAAGGTGCTGAACTACTCGTACAACACCATCCTGAACTACAGGGTACGCCTACGTGCCATGGCCCAGAATCCCGATACATTTGAACAGGATGTGATGAAGATAGGAGGTTAGAGTTATGTTCATTGAACATTGAACATTGAACATTATTTAGTGTAGAGTTGAGAGTGTAGAGTTTAGAGGCAGTTTAGTAGTTGAGAGTAGAAAGCTTTTTTCATTGACCATTGACCATTATGCTAATCGCTAACTGCTCTCAATAACCAATAACCTATAACCAATAAACAGTAGAACAATCCTCTCGCCCCTTGCCCCTTGCTCCTTGCCCCTATAACAACTCAATAACCAACAAACCAATAAACCCTTCAAAAAGGGGCTATATTTTCTATATATAAATCCAATAAAATACGTCCATAAGAATTTGCGTATATTGCTGATATTTGGTAATATGCGCATTTTTTGCGTTATATTCTGCATATATATTTTTTATAGTGCTATTTCGTATTGTATAATAGCCGTAACTTTGCAGCAGAAAAACTAAACAAACGCAACAACTCTTTAACCAAAATAAAATGAAAAGAATTCTACTTATTCTATGTGCTGTATTCTGTGCCATGCAGAATATGTCGGCCCTAACCATTGAAGACGGCAAGTTCTACACCATTGCAAACCGCAATGACGTCAATCTCTATGTTAAGGATACAGGTGTTGATATCATCCAGATGGGTGCATTGGACGATGCCTGCTACTGGCAGCTCATAGCAACCGACAATGAGGGCTGCTACTATGTCAGGAACAAGAAAACCGGCCGTTATGCCCAACAGTGCAGTACAAGCACCGAAGTGAATGTTACGATGGGCGACAATCCCGTGGAATACCGCATAAAGGAATGCTCCGCCGAAGGAACAGATATGTTTGGTCTGACCAGTACCAACCAGGCGAACTATGAGTTTACAGCAGGTTGCGTGGGATGGAACTGGAAAGGAGACAATACCGTTCAGACCTTTGCAGCTGCTGCAGGCACTAATCACCGTTCCTTCTGGAAACTTACCCTGGTAACCCCACCTATGACTATCAATACAAATAAGGTATATATAATGTCCAACCGCAACGACAACAGCGTATACGTCAAGGACAATGGCGGTGACGAACTGGCAATGGGCGGCCTCGACAACGCCAGCCTTTGGCAGTTTGAGGATGCAGGCAACGGTCAGTTCTATGTTAAGAACGTGAAGACAGGCCGTTATGTTCAGGCATGCTCAACTAACACAGAAGTGCCTGTAGGAATAGGCAATGACCCTGTGGCTTATGCAGTAGTGAATTGCAGCGATTTGGAAGGCAAAGACTGCTTTGGTCTGACATCTGCCGACCAGGCCAACACAGCATTTACAGACGGCTGTATAGGATGGAACTGGCGCAACGACAACATCGTACAGACCTTTGCTGCCAAGGCAGGCCAGAACCACCGTTCCTTCTGGAAGTTCACAGAGTTGGAGCCTAAGACCATCTCTGCTGCCGGATATGCCACCTATTGTGCCAGCGAGGATGTTATAGTCCTTGGCGCTCAGGCATATAAGGGAGCCGTTGACGGTGACTACGTCAGCTTTACAGAAGTAAGCGACGTACCTGCCGGTTCTGCCGTTGTTCTCAAAGGCAGCCTCTACGCAACAGTTGCCGCAACAGCCCAAAGCGACATGACCGACAACGTACTGAAGGCTTCTGAAGGTATTACAGCTGATGGCTCGCAGTACATACTGGCTCAGCAGGACAGCAAGGTTGGCTTCTATAAGGCAACCAGTGGCACTACCATTGCAGCAGGCAAGGGTTACATTGAAATGGCAGGAAGCAACGTTAAGGCGTTCTACCTTGATGCTGATGACGCTACCTCAATAAATGAAGAATTAAGCGTGAAGAATGAAAAATCTGCTACCGCTGTGTATGACCTCAGCGGCAGAAGAATTATCAATGGTCAATCTTCAATGGTCAATGGTCAATCTTCAACGATCAATGGACTTAAGAAGGGTGTTTACATTATTGACGGAAAGAAGATTCTATTCTAAGATACAATAAATAACCTCAAAAACGCCAACCATTAAACCATAACCAAAAACCTATGAAATATATTAAACCTAATTCACATGTTGAAGAGGCTCTGGCAGCCAACATGCTGGCAGAGAGCCTGCCAATCAATGAAGGCACCACAGTAGATGGTGGTGCAGCGTTAACAAAGGAGGCCGACTGGGCTGTTTGGGGAGATGATAACGACCCCGAAGAGTGACATCCCCTGCAATCTCAACAAAAGCAAGAAAATGAAAAGACTAACTATCTTAACAACATTACCTGCTGTTGGGATTGCAGCGGGGATGGCCCAGCAAAAACCAAACATCCTGGTTATTGTTGCCGATGATATGGCACGGTGTGAGTTGGGCTGCTATGGCGGGCAGAACTTGCTGACGCCCAATATTGATCGCGTGGCCAGCGAGGGCATGCTGATGACCAACAATTTCGCATCAATGGCCATGAGCGTTCCCATCCGCGCATCCTTGTACACTGGGCTGTATCCCGCCCGTCACGGCTCTTATCAGAATCACAAAGCTACTTACTCTAAGACAAAGAGCGTTACACATTACCTTACCGACCTCGGTTATCGCGTAGGTAGGGCTGGTAAGGATCATCCGATAAACCAACCCAAAGTCTATGGTTTTGAGAAGATACCAGGGTTCGTGGTCGGTTGTACCGTTTCACATCCGGCAAAATCCACTCCTGAGGGCATTCTGGAGTTTATGCAACGTAGCAAGGAGGAACCTTTCTGTCTTTTTGTATGCAGTATCAACAGTCACATGCCGTGGGATGCCGGCGATGCCTCGGAGTTTGATCCGTCGAAGTTGGTATTGCCACCCAATTGTGTGGACAATACAAAGACACGCAATGACTTCTGCAACTATCTGGCGGAGATTCGTCTTTTTGACGATGAGGTCGGTATGGTAATGAATGCCCTGAAGGAATCCGGTGCTGATGAGAATACAATTGTCATCGTTCTCAGCGAACAAGGGCCTCAGATGCCGTTTGGAAAGTGGACCTGTTACCGATACGGACAGTCGAGTGCCATGATTGTACGTTATCCGGGGAAGGTTCCGGCAGGAGTCCATAGCGATGCTCTGGTTCAGTATGAGGATATTCTGCCCACACTCATTGATTTGGCTGGAGGGCACGTAGAGGGACTTGACGGCATCAGTCAGTTGGACGTCTTCTTGGGCAAAGAGTCTGACAAACGCCAATGGGTTTATGGTATGCACAATAACAATCCAGAGGGACCCGTCTATCCCATCCGTAGCATACAGGACAAGCGATACAAACTGATAGAGAACCTTACGCCCGACAGTGCCTATTACGAAAAGCACATGATGAACGAGGGCAACAATATGTGGCAGTCATGGATAACAACAGGTAAGTCCAACGACTATGCCCAGTGGTTGGTTGACCGTTTCGTTAAACGTCCCGCCATAGAGTTCTACGACCACGAGACCGACCCTTGGGAACTTAACAATCTGGCCAACGACCCGCAATACAAGGAACGCATTGAAATGATGGACCGTGAGTTGCACCGCTGGATGAAGGAACAAGGCGACAGAGGCGTGCTGATGGACGGTCCCAATGCAGAAGACCCAGCGTTAAAGATTCCGCAGCCCGTTAGCAACTACGAAGAGTTGAATGCCATACGTGAGGACTTGACCCAGAATTATTATTTAGCTAATGATATAGAGATACCAGAAGGTGAGGAGTGGGTACCTATCGGGGCCTCAAGTAAGGATGATACAGACCCGGCACGTTTCTCGGGTATTCTGGATGGTAGGGGCCATACGATTAAGGGACTCACCATCAGGAACGCAAAGGCATTTAAGGGCCTGTTTGGACGTATGGACCACGGAACAGTAAAAAACCTTGTACTGCAGGACGTGGACATCACGGGCAAAGCTCCTACTGGTGGTATTACAGGTGCCATGATTGGTGCATGTACCATTGAACGTGTTGCCGTCACAGGCAAAATAACAAGCGATAGTGAAACAGGTGGGTTGGTAGGTCGGGTGGCCCGCGATGGTTCACATACAGACTATAACGTGATACACGACTGTTATGTGAACGCAGACATTAAGGCCACCCGACTAAGTACCGCCATGGACGCCCCTTCGTGCGCAGGCGGAATAGTAGGTTTTATCCATTCCAATAACGGCACATCAGTAGCGAAACTTGACATAGCACGTACTTATTATACGGGTAATGTATCCACCTGTCAGGAAAGCCATACCTCTGGCTGTGCTACAGGCGTCATAGGTTTCACCGACAACAACCGTAATGTCCGCCTGCAGGACGTGCTTGTGCTGGCTAAAAGTATCACAGGTGCTACGCCCAACTATTTTTATTCCCGTCGCTTGCCAGCAGCACCCAATAATGTAATTGAATACATGGAGGGGCTGTATGTGCGCAACGGCATTCAACTGAAATATTATTCGGATAAAGGTGTAGGCGGCCAGATTCCTGATGGAACCATAAAGCTAATGGACGATGCCGTTTTCCGTACAAAAGATTTTTATACAACCACATTGAATTGGGATTTCGACAATATCTGGACTATTCATAAGGGCGAATACCCTGTATTTATATGTGATACAGCAGACGGCATTGCCCCTGTGGAGTGTTGCGTCGGTTCTGCTGACAAAAGCCTTGGCGGCATCTTTGATCTGCAGGGTCGGTTCCTAAATTCTGTCAGTATTCCCGGACTATATATCGCAAACGGAAAGAAAATCAGCGTAAAATAATTAACTTCATAACAAATAACATTCATATCATACAGACGATGCGACACAAATATCATCAAGCTTTAAAAGCACTGCCAGCATTACTTCCGATGATGGCTTCTGCACAACAGGCGCAACGTCCCAACATCATGCTTATTGTAGTTGATGACATGGGCTATTCCGACCTCCAGTGTTTCGGCGGAGAGGTGTAGAGCCCCAACCTGAACGAGCTGGCCGCCTCAGGCATGCGCTTCA
>JAEEGF011735898.1_pt1 | contig 25494 bp, 20 predicted proteins | sample 9134171 | NCBI WGS metagenome assembly JAEEGF01 (sample SAMN16246542, study PRJNA631951) | gut metagenome | biome: gut microbiome; feature: rumen; material: AP-attached | host: Bos | place: Iran: Karaj | collected 2018-10 | reverse complement strand
ATTCAAGAATGCCGCAAATAGGCCATTAAAAGTCGACTTCGTCGAAGGGCCTATTTGCCTCTCGTATCATGTTCTCACGAAATCCGCAGCTAGTGCGGATTTCTGTAATTTCATCTAAGAAGTCATATTCTATTATAAAAAGTCTATTTAATTCTCTCCTTTGTATGATATATAATAGTTTCACAAGGAGACAATTATCTATGAAATTATCTGTGTTGCTCAAATACGAAAACATAGTTATCCAATGCCATGATAATCCTGATGCAGATGCAATTTGTTCAGGCTATGTTTTGTACAGATATTGTCAAAGCCATCATAAAAAAGTCCGATTTATTTATTCTGGCAATTTCCGAATTACCAAAAGTAATCTGGTATATTTGATAGAACAATTGGAAATTCCTATTGAATTTGCAAATTCATTGAAATCTAAACCTGATCTTTTGCTTCTTACTGACTGTCAGTATGGTGAAGGTAATGTTCGCAAATTCCCTGCCAAGGAAATTGCTGTTATAGATCATCATCAGGTATATGGTAACCTGCCTAAATTAAACGAAGTAAGAAGTAATCTTGGGAGTTGCTGTTCTGTAATCTGGAATCTTCTAAAAATTGAAGATGAGGAAGAGCTCCTTGATCTGAAGGTATCAACAGCTTTGTTTTATGGTCTGTATTCCGATACCAATGCTTTTTCCGAGATGTATCATCCTCTTGATCGAGATATGCTTGAATCACTTCAATATGATAAGAATTTGATTTTGAAGCTTAAAAATATGAATCTGTCCATAAGGGAAGCTAAGCTTGCAGGAGTTGCAATGCTTGGAGCAGAATATCATTCAGACGCCGGATATGCCATTGTGAGGACGGATCCCTGCGATCCGAATATTCTTGGGCTAATCGGAGATTTTATTGTAGCTGTTGATACTATTGATGTATGTCTTGTATACAGTGTTTTATCATTTGGTGTTAAATTTTCCATCCGAAGCTGTTCAAATGAAACCAGAGCTGACGAACTTGCTTCATTTCTGTCCAATAAGATCGGTTCCGGTGGTGGACATACTGAAAAAGCCGGCGGCTTACTGAAAAATGAGCTGATTAAAAAGCAATATCCCGACTATATAGAGATAGATGATGATTCTGCCAAGCATTCTATCTCAAATATCATCAGGGAGAGAATGATCGATTATTTTGAAAATTCCGAAATTATATATTCCGGTGAAGCCACATTGGATATAACCAAAATGAGTAAATATGAGCGTGCATCTATTACTCTTGGCTATGTAGAAGCCAAAAATAATATTCCTGCCGGCAATATGGCTATTATCAGAACTCTGGATGGAGATATCAATGTGGAGATACAGGAAGACACTATTCTTATCATTGATATGAAGGGGAATGTCAGTGCCATAAATAAAGATAATTTCCATATGAATTATGAAGAATCCGGTAAGAAGTTTAAACTTAACATAGATTATAATCCTACAATTAAAAACGCCGATACCGGAAAGTTTATTCAGTTGATGCCTCTTGCAAAATCTTGTGAATCAAAAAGTGATATTAAAATATTTGCCAAGAAGCTGACTAAGACTACCAAGCTTTTTGCTCCCTGGGATCCGGATAAATATATGCTTGGAAAGAAGGGCGATTATATAGCTGTCAGTCAGGATGACCTTCGCAATATATTTATTATTGATAAAAATCTTTTTAAGAAAACATATAAATCTGTTTAAATACTATTTCTGTAATAAGATTTTCAATATAATTAAAAAATAAAGACGCCGGATAGATAGTTAATTCTTTCTATCCGGCATTTTTTTACTTATTAGTTTTTACGATTATTTTTATTCTCACGAAGTGTGACCATTCTTGCTGCGCGTCGTCTGTTCTCGTCTTCCTGGGCAGCATAGTGTTTTCTTGTTGTATTTACATCCTTATGTCCCAAAACATCAGCAACAAGATAAATATCTCCGGATTCCTTATAGAGGTTTGTTCCGAAAGTACTACGAAGCTTGTGTGGCGTTATCTTTTTTAATGTAGTAACATTTCTTGAATATTTTTTTACAAGATTTTCAACTGCTCTGACTGTAATTCTTTTATTCTGAAGAGATAAAAAGAAAGCATTTTCATTCCCTTCGCAGGGGATAATCATCTTTCTCTGATCCAGGTAATCCAGAAGAGCATCTCTTACTTCATCAGGAAAATATACTACAGTATTGTAGCCACCCTTTCTGTGGATATGAAGTCCGTTATTATCAAAATCAATATCATCAATATCAAGACCTACACATTCCGAAACTCGAATTCCGGTCCCAAGCAAAAGAGTAAGGAGAGCAACATCCCGCAGTTTTGTTTTATCGTGATATTTTAGCTGAGACTTTGTAAGCTTTTCGCCTGCTTCAACCTGGTCAAGAAGAGTTACAACCTCATTTGGTTCAAGCCTTATGATTTCATGCTCATGAAGCTTTGGCATATTTACAAGTTCTGCTGTATTTCGCGATATAAGTTCTGCCTTATAGAAATAATTGTACATGGATCTTAAAGCAGACATTTTTCGCTTTTTACCCATTTCGGCATTGGTAATCTCTTTATCTGATTTTTCATATAATGAAAGATACTGAAGGTATTCCTCCAAGTCTTCACGCTGTATCTGATCCAAAATATCCAATGTATAATCAGTTATTTTTATTCTGCTGAGCATGGGATTTTCCGAATGAAGATATTCAAAAAATGTTCGCAGATCATAAGCATATCCTAATCGGGTTCTTGTGGAAGTAGTAGGCTCTATCCCCCTAAAGAACTGTCTGCAAAATCTCGGCAGAGTATCTAGTACCTCACGGGTACGGATTATATTTATTTTGTCTTGTTCATTATAATATTTTTCTTCTTTTCCGATATTGTTCTGCATAAAGTATATACCTGAATAATGATCTTATGAAATGCGTATGAATTGCGCAGTTTTGTTTGTTTGATTACATTATACCACAATATCTTGTGGCTCATAAATCTCTATAAAAATGAGTGTCGATGATTGTTAAAATAGCACCTTGAGAATAAGTGCATAAAATGATAATATTTTTCTTGTTCACATTTTTTTGTTGGGTGGTAAAAATATTGAGTAATACAAATAATTACAGAATAAGAGATGGTCATAACAATTATTCTGTATCTTCTTATAGATTAAAAAGAAAAAGGCAGATTCGTACAAGATTAACAGCTTTTGGACTAACCTTTGCTTTAGTCGTAATTGTTGTTACTTCTATGGTAATCAGACATAATTCCAAGGATAAATCGGAAGCGCAGGAAATTGACAGTTCTGCAGAGATTTCACAAGTAGAGATTGTAGACACAGTTTTACAGGAATCAGAGACTATAGAAAAAGAGGAAGAGGAAAGTCCTTTTCTTTCACCATCAGAGGATTCAGCTTCTTTTTTTGAAGGATACAGTGTAGATATTCCTGATAATGCTTCCTATATATCCAGTGAAAATGTTCTCAGTAATTATGCGTTGTTGGTAAATCTTGATACAGGTAAGGTTGTTGCCTCAAAGGAAGGAACAGTAAGAATCAATCCTGCTTCAATGACCAAAATCCTCACTTTGCTTGTAGCGGCTGAGAATATTACCGACCTTGAAGATACCTTTGAGATGACGCAGGAAATCGGTGATTTTGTTTTTAAGAACGATTGCAGTGCCGTGGGCTTTTCGGTAGGAGAGAGAGTTACTGTAAAAGACCTTCTATATGGAACCATCCTTCCATCAGGTGGAGATGCAGCCATGTGCCTTGCGGAGTATGTAGCAGGTTCACAGGAAGCTTTTGTGGACATGATGAATGCCAAGCTTGATGAACTTGGTATATCATCAACAGCTCATTTTACCAACTGCATTGGTATTTATAATGAAAATCATTATTGTACATTGCTGGATATGGCCATGATACTAAAGGCTGCCGAGGAAAATGCCCTTTGCCATGAAGTATTGGGCTCAAGGGTATATACAACTTCTCAGACTACAGAACATCCAGAAGGAATAACAGTTTCCAACTGGTTTATAAGACGTATTGAGGATAAGGACACTCATGGTGTTGTCAGAGGAGCCAAGACCGGGTTTGTAGCTCAATCGGGATGCTGCGGAGCAAGCTATCAGGTTTCCAACGACGGAACACATTATATCTGTGTTACTGCCGATGCCTGGAGTTCCTGGCGTTGCATCTACGATCACGTGGAAATATACGACACGTATACAAGTTAAGAAAAGTTGAGGTGGTTTGGTTATGAAACTTAGAAAGTATAGTAAGGTATTTGCAATTATTGCGTTGTTTTTGATATTGGCTATGGTTATTGGATCAGTTTCTAGCGCGTTTATTCAGATGCCTTGAAAGTGAATTATGAGAAATAATAATAGGTCGTGCTCAAAAATGAATTTTGAGTAAGAACCTAAATTTTAAAAGCTGAGGGAATATTCCTTCGGCTTTTTTTGCTGTAAGAATAAATAAGGATTCTTTTTATTTGATGTGATAATTGGAATGTTTTAATAAATGAAAGATAAACTGAATAATAACATTTTATTAAATGTATTTATATATAAACATTTTTTATCTGTGTTTCGTATAATAAGATAAAGCAAAATTACATTTTTCGATTTCTTTCTCTTATGGAGGCGTGGTTATGAGCGGAAAATATTCAAAAGAGACCTTGAGGAAAATGAAAGCGTTATGTGAGCAGATAAAGACGCAGACAGCCAGATTGTATGACCTGCCGGAAGTTCGCGGGCATTTTGAAGCACAGAAGAATAATAATGAGCTTACTCAAACTCAGCGAAACGGAGCTGAGAATTTGCTATGGCATTTGAATAATGCACATGATATTACTACGAGAGCAGACAATATAATTACTGATATTGATGAACTATTAAATGATACCGATTATACGCTGGCTAAAGAAGAACATATAGAGAATTATCTGGCTGAGCTGGTTGACCTGCAGACAGAAATGCAGGATGCTGCACGTGCTTATTTTATTACGGAAAATCATGATCAGACTCCGATTTACGATGATCCGGCCTGGCCTGTTTTTAATATTGCTCATGAGCTTAGTGACACAACAAAAAATCTCCGTACAATACAAGAGTCTAACAATCTTTTTGCTTATAAAGAAATAGATAAAGAACTTCAAAAGGAATATAAGATTATTTCCGCATTTTCTTGTGATGGAACCACACTGGAAAATGTAGCTGAGGATCTTGCACATTATGAAAAAGAGTATTCCAACGATCTTAAGGAATTCGAAATCCTTAAGAATTCTCAGGACGATTGGGAAAGAAAATATACGGATGCTCAGCTAAAAATAAGGCAACTTCCCGATAAAATCTCTCAGCTTAAAGAGCAAAGCGATAAGCTTGAAAAAGATATCAGTAATGCAAAGGAAGATCTGAAGACCCTTAGTAGAGATGAAGAAAGATACATTACTGCAGGTAAGAATCTTCAGACTGTCCGAAAAGATCTGGATAGTCTGAATGCGGAAGTTAACAGACTGCAGGACGAGAATATAAGAACACATAGGGACGCAGAGTTTTACCAACAGTCAAAGAACGCCCTTTTAAATCGTGCAGGCTCTAATTCTGAATATATCAATTCATATATTAGTGATAAAGAACGTGAGCTTAAGTGGCAAAAAATACAGGCTTTGTCAAAAGAATTGCAGGAAGTGCTAAAAGCTGATGCAATCGCTCAGACTATTGTTTTTGCTAAAGTTGAACAAAAAGGTAAAAAGTTTCTTGGAATAAATTTTAAAGAACGAATAAGTGGCATTCCTGAATCATATATGAGGCAGTTGGAAAATGGTATTGAGGAGCCCGCGAGGAAAGAACGTATTCGGAAAGGCCGGGAGATTGCTGCTCAAATGATGGAACTTGCCCCGGATAAGGCAAGGCTTCAGGAAATCCTTGTTAAACTTCCAAGTCTGGATGAAAAGGATTATTTTGATAATATGGATCGGAGTCTTAATGTAGAGGTAAATTCTGCCCATGAGGCTCTAGTAAATAACCCTGCATACAAGAGAACAATGAAGCTGCAGGAGGATGCAAAGCAATTAAATGAACTGCTGGAAAAGATGGATCAGCAGATCAGTGATAAAGAAAAAGATAAAGAAAAGAATAAGGTAAATAACCCACAAAACCAGCAGGATAATAAAGCCGATGAAATGGAAGTGCTAAATGACGCATATGTTGCGGAGATGAGAGATCAGATTTCAAAGGCGGCTATTAACGCAAATAAGGAAATGGCCAGCAACCCTGTAAATATAAACGAGATTGACAAGCTTGTATCTGATCACATAAATGCAACAGAGAGACTTTCTGCTGAGGATGAAAGGCTGGAAAACAAGAAAATTGAGCAGTCGGATGTTGAGAAAAGAGCCTCGGATCTTGCGAAAGAAATGGCCGATATCCGTAAAAAGGTTGTCAAGAAATATTCGATGACCTATAAGATGATAAAGGATGGAGAAGATAATCAGCCTGTAGGAGAGGAAGGAAAGCTTTCTGAGCAGGTTCTTGATAAGATGGCTGATTATAACAATGAAAAGGAAGAAAAACTATTTGATGATCTGAGAAAAGAAATCAATTCCCGCATAGCTTCAGATACAGAAAGCGTTGACAAAGTTATACCAAAACAAATTGCTAATTATGAACTGCAGCTTATAAAAGCTAAAACAGAAGCAAAGGATTATTCGTTTTCTAATTATGTGGAAGAACTTTCAACACATCGTCTCAATGCCGAATATGATGCATTAAAAGTGAAAAAACTTAAAATGCTTAAGACACATCTTGAAGAAGCAAGAAAGCTTCACAATAAAAAGGCGGAGTATATAAACAATGCGGCTGATGCGTTTGATAAGGAAAAGGCAAAGGTATTTGATCAGATTAAATATCTTACTGAAACATTGAATCTCAATAAAAAGCCAGGCCATAGTAACAGCCCTGAATTTCAGGCAATTGAAGCTCAGCTTAAGGTTTTTTATGATCCCGAGAAGCATACAAAAGGCATCGACAATATGACTCCGGAACAGCTCAAACAAAACCTTGTACATTTGAAGGCTGTTACTGAACATTATAAGAGTGAAAAACTTGATCAAAAATTACATTGGATACCATCAGGTCAGAGAAAGTATCGTCTAAGTGTATCCGATAACATCATTAGTTTTACAGATCAGCATTTCAAGATTATTGATGCTATGAAACTGGATGCACAGACCCTGGAGACCCTTAACAGCGCAAAGGAACATCCGGTTACCATATATAATGATATTAAAGAATTTGCTGCTGAAGCAAGTATTCAGAAGAAGAATTTGGATAATCAGATCAGTGGATTCTCCAAGATTGTCAATGAAGTCAACAGAGATATCAAATGCGATTTGGGTAATCAGTATGATATGTCTGAGGATGCCAAAAAGGAAGCAATTAAATCTGCAATTATAAGCAGGGAAATCCGTAAAAAAATGTGGGATTTTGATCCTACCAAGCAGGAACTTGGTGCCCATATCCTTATGCTTCAGGATACTAAGCAACAGGCTACAACCATGATTGAACACGAATTAGGTTCCGGCCAGCTTGACAGCTTCATGAAAAAAGCCTTACAGGATACAAAAGACAAACGCGAATTACAGGCAGGAACAATTGAACGTCGCAGGGATAAGAGAATCCTTAAGAAAACTGAGTTTGCCAGCCTTAAGAATTATGACATTGAAGCTCAGGATAAATTAGACAAGAATATACAAAAACAGCTGGAAAAAGGCGCAAAACTAAATGTGATTGTTTAATAGCATAATGAGTATTCGTTAAACATGGGTTTTGCGAATAGTTGCAAGTATAATTTAAAGCCCTCTCTTTAAAGGGCTTTAAATTTTTGCGTTGTGTCGGAAAGCTGTTCCGTAACTTCATTGTTCCTGTCAATAGCCTCAGTGATCTTTTTGATACCTCCAACAATTTCCTGAGAACTCTCTGCTGATTGGGAAATTGCCTGAGAGCTTTCTACAACTGAGGTGCTGATGAGTTGAACGGATTCAACCATATCTGTCATGATATCATTGAGGTTTTCGGCCTTATCGTTGAAGTTTGTGAGCATTTCTTCCATGATATCCGCAGTATGTTCATATTTCTCGCCGGTTTCCACGAATTCATCATAGTCGCTTATTACCTGGCCATTTATGTAATCTAGTACTGCTTGGGCGTTCTTGGCAAGATTATTAACTGCATCTGTAACTTCATTGCTGATGTCCTGAATATTGGCTGCCGTCTTTCTGCTGTTATCCGCAAGAGAACTGATTTCTGTTGCAACAACCGAGAATCCTTTTCCTGCTTCTCCGGCTCTGGCAGCTTCAATTGATGCGTTCAGAGCAAGGAGATTTGTCTGGCTTGCTATATCAAGGATAACCTTTGTAAGTTCGTTAATCTGGGCAACCTTTTCGGATTCGTGTACTGATTCCATAAGTGTTCCGGAAAGACTTTCAACCTGATCTCCTGCTTCTGCTTTCTTCCTAATAACCCGTGCCTTGAGTTCATCAGCTTCTTTCTTGATCTCACTGGCTGTTCTGGTCCCTGCTGTTGCCTGATCTGCAATTTCCTGAGCAGCAGCTTTGACTCCCTCTACAGATTCGTTAATATGGGTTACATTACCTGAAACAGTCTCCATGCTTGCTGATAATTCCTCAAGGGCTGCGGATGTATTTGTAACATTGTCATCTGCTACACGAAGCTGTGAAGCTACAGCCTCCGAGGATTCTGTAAGGACTACGGAACCGTCTTTTACATCCTTCATAATGCCCTGCAAAGTCTCGATAAAGTGGTTTATACCGCTGGTGATATAAAACAGCTCGGATTTTGATTTTGTAAGTATTCTTGCAGTAAGATCTCCGTTGCTCTTTTCTATGTTGTCGATAATAACATTAACTTCGTCGGCAATGCGTCCAATCTTTTTAACTATATTCGTATAGCTGATAAAGAAGCTGAATGCAATAAAACCTATGATAACGAAAATGCCGATCATGGCTGTTAAATTGCCTGACTTTAACAGCGAAGTCATATAGTTTGTTGTATATGTGGCGGAATCACTGATTGCCTGATCCAGTACCTTTGTAGAGTGAAATATGGCAACCTTTTGGATTTCTGCTTTATCAAAAAGAATAGAATATGCAGAAGTCTGGTCGCCTGCATCGCATTTTTCTATGGCGGAATCAACGAACTTCAGCATCCTCTGATACTGCCCTTTTATCTCATTCATTTGAGCTATGGCCTGTTCATTGCCAATTCCTGAGAAATCAGTCTCAAGCTGACTTATATCCGATTCTATAGTGGTCTTAACCGCTTCTATTTGAGGAAGCACAGCCTGTTTTGTCTCTGTAGCTGAAGCAGATACATATCCTGTCGCCTGATCATAGAGGGACATTACATCGTTTTTGAGATTAGCTTCATGGGTAGTCAGCTTCATCATCGTCTGGAACATTTCGATACTTGTTGACGTAGCTGTTCTCATTGATAAACATTACAAAGACCATTACAACAAAAAATGCTATCAGTAGAAGCATATTGGTAACTGCAATTTGGAACATAATAGAATTTATTTTTTTAACTTTGACTTTTTCCCGCATGTTCGCCTCCTTACAGTTTTGAATACCATTCAGCGGCAACTTTTTTAAACTCTTTTAAGAAAACTGCGGCATCAAGATCTCCCTTTGCAAATTTCTGATACACAAAGGATAATCCGTTCTGTCCAAGCCCCTCTGCCATTTCCATCCAGTGCCAACTGGAGGTCTTTCCGGCTGATATATAGCTTGAAATAACAGGCGCGAAGGGGTCTGAAGCTACATACTTGCAATCTACGAAAGGACTTGCAAAACCTGCCTGTTCTACCAGAATCTTCTGACCGCTGTCTTCGGAACACCACTGAAGAAAAGCAAGGGCTTCATCAACATGTCCTTCCTTGGATACTGCCCACCAGTTGGGGGCGCTGGTAAGGATTGTATCCATCCCATCTTCAAAGGCATAAGGAACCATACCAACCTGGAAGCTTCCTGCCTTGGCATAATCATCAGATGCTGAAAGAGTCGCACCTATCCATGAGCCCTGCGTGATAAATGCATATTTACCCGAAGCAAAGCCTGCCACCTGCTCGTCATAGGTTCCGTCAACTACCATATCCGGATCAGAATATTGATTGAAAAGACCAATCATATCAGCAAAGTGTGCGAATCTGGTATCATCAATCCCACCGCCGTTTTTCATTTTATCAATATAAGTTGTATCTGTTCTGGAAAGCCCTGAATCGAGGTAAGCTCCCGTTATATGGTTTCCCGCTGACCAGCCAAGGTTTTCCGGTTCAGCACAATAAGCTATTACAGCTTTGAGACCTAGCTTATCTTTTTGAGAATCGATAGTCTCAAAGGCTTTTTTCATTGCATCGGGCCCTGTTATAGATGCAGGATCAACACCTGCTTCTGATAAAATATCTGCATTATAAGCAAGGCCTATAGCTTCTGTTGTATAAGGAAATCCCAGAGTTCCGTAGGTAGAATCGACATATTCCGCATCAGTCCTTGAGGCCCATTCCTGATCGCTCATATCTGCCAAAAGGCCCTCCCAATTTCCAAAACCCGAGGATTCACAGGCAATTATATCCGGCATCTGATCGGAAAGATAATATCCCTTTAAAGTAGCTTGTGCGTCTACACCTGACTGAACAGTTAAAATATTTACTTTAACTCCTGTCTCTTTCTCATACTGCGAAGAAAGTGCTTCCAACTGGGCAGTAACTTCACTTTTGATGTTTAACAAAGAGATAGATTCGGCAACTTCAGTGTTTTCAGTTTCTATTCCTTTTGTCTGGCCGCAGCCGAAAGTGACGAATATTGCTGACATCACTGCCACCAGAGAACAAACGCGATACTTTCTCATGGCGAAACTTCCTTTCTCATAAAAAATTAAGGGAATTGATATAACCAATTATGAAGCTTAATTTACTATAATTGTAATCTGCTTGGAAACGCCGGCACAGGTCAACCAATAGGAAACACTTCCTTTTTGATTGGCTTTGAATGAAAAGTAGTTTGTTCCCTTTTCTGTAATAATAATTGTGTCATTTTCTTCAGGAGTTTCTGTTCTTTCTACCTTGCTGTAGGACGCTGTGGAACCGTCATTAAGATAGGCTCTGTAGGAAATCTTAGCTGTTTCACCCACTTTAAGATAGAAGGTATTGTTGTTATAGGTATTGGAATCCTTGTACATATTTACATCAATTCCTGATGGCAGGCTGTATTTTAATGTAACTTCGCCGCTTGTATAATCAGAATCTCCATATCTGACTCTTATCTTATAGCTATGCTCTACACCTCTGCTCATATTATTGTCGGTATAACCATTATTATTTTTCTTTGTCCATTTTCCGCCATCTCTGCTTACTTCAACTACCAACCAGTCTTGATATTGTCTGTCCTTGGAATTTAGCTTGTATGACAACTTGATTCCCGGGTTTCCATAGGTAATTGAGGCATCGGTTACTGCCAGCGGTTTATTCTGTACCCGACTTGTGTATGAGAAATTCACACTTGAGGACTTTTCTGTCGCACCCTGAATCAGATAGAAATAGTAGCTTCCTACTTCAACGTTTTCATCATCAATAAAACTCTTGGCTGCTGTCCCCTTTCCGCTGGTACTTATGGTATCAATAAATTCCCAGGTATTTCCGCCATAGCCTGCACCAGACATAATCTCAATCCATCTGGACAATGGCTGGCCGCTTAAATAATCTTCAAAATCCGATATGTTATCATATTGTGATCCTGCCTCTTTATATAGCTCAGTCAGATCCGGTTTCATGGCATCAGTTAACTTTTTGACAGAACTGTTTACTTTGAGTCTGAAAATTCTGTAGTGTGTTATATTCTTTACCTGATTAAAGCTTACCTTGATCTTTTTTGTTGCTTCATTAGCTGCTTTAAAGCCTGTAATCTGTGAATATAGAGCAGAAGCCTTTCCTTTAACTTCATCAGAACTGTTGGGAATATAAGTATTTTCAAATAGCTCTACGTTCTTTGCATATCCTGAAGTTTTGTAAACAGGCAGTACAAAGTAGTAATAATATGTATCAACTACAAGGTTTTTCCTGTCTGTATATGTCATATACTTAACAGATTTTTGATCATATGTATCATCAGAAAGATTATAGGTATATTTTTTTGCTGCGGTAATGTCTACTTTAGCAATTGGTTTTTCATTTCTAACAGCATCAAAGCGCTCTTCATAGCTTCGGGATTTGGGACTTCTGTAAACCCAATACTGCTTAACACAGTCATCAGCAAGCCATGACAGAACAATTTTGTTAATACCTGCATCTGCAGTATACAGACCCTGTACAGCATCCATCTTGGGTTTTATGACTTCGACTCCGCCGAAACCGCCTGCAGCACTGTTCCTGTTTCCAACAGCCCTAACAGCATAAGCAATCTCTTTTTCCGGAGTAAATCCGTTATAATACATTGCAAAAACCTTGAAATTCCCCAGATAATCAATTCCGGATGTATTACATTCCATCAGTGCTGTGTTTTTTAATGTATAGGTTTTGACTTTTGTAAATTTACCGTTTGGTTTGCCGTTACTGTAGTTGCATGTTAAAAGTTGAAATGATTTAATCTGTGGAATATCAGTTTTATCAACAATAAAATAGATCAAACCGTCCCTATAACATACTTCTTTATTTGTGTTGTGCACATAAATATCTGATTGTGAGGGAATGCCCTCTTCATCCTCTGAATAATCATTAAAATAATCAACTATATGCTGACTTGCTCTATCGATATTTGCGGCATTTCCGCCCTTATTTGCGTTATTTTTATCATAATATACACAGGCTGAAGTCAGAACATAACATTTTGCCGGTCCGGCTTTACAGGAAAGAACATTTGATGGAGCTGATGTAACTTTTAAGTCATTTATATATGTTACTGTCCTTATACGTCCATAATAGGTTGTTCCTAAAGTTGCTATGGGTGAACCGATATTATAGCGAAGCAAAATAGCTTCCGGTCTGGTTTTTGCGCCTATATAGAATTCACCGATACTGTTTCCTTCGTTAAATCCGCTTTCAACCTGATACAAAGTGCTCCAGGATTCCTGGAAACCGGTAGGAGCTTTTGTTTCGTCGTATTCTTTGTTTTTGGCAGCTATCTGTAACTGGTAAAAGGAAGCATCATCAGGCCTTTGTATCATCGTAAAATCAAACTCACCAGTGGTTTCGCCACTTTGTATCTGTAGGAAGTAAGGCGCTGTGGTAGTTACATATTGGGCTAACAATGTTTCGGATTTATCGTAGCATTTCAGAAGATATAACATGGAATCTTCTTTATAGTTAACGTTTTTGATTGTAACTGTCTTGTTGGTTGTAAGCTTCTTTAGAAGAGGTTCTTCCCTATATCCTGTAGGCTCACTGGAATCAGGTACAAGATGAAGAAGGTCATATTTTTTGTATGCCTTCTGCCATTCTTTATTCTTTTTATCAAGTGGCCAGCTTACCGTAACTGTAGCTACAGGTTTATAAGTGCCATCAGGTTGTTTTTGGGGACCTATTTTCTGAATAACCGACTTCATTTTGATTTCTGAAAATCCGTCTGTCCAGACGCCTGGATCGGGAGCGCCCTCCTGCTGACCGTCTTCGCCCTCAAATTTGGGGACATTTATTTCATCCATTTCAGCTCTTACATATATAACCTTCTCATTTTCTGTATCATATTCAGGAGTATAGCCAAGGAATTTGAATTCATAGTATTTTATATCTTCTGAACCATCTTCGGTATAGGTGTCACCTCTGCCAAGCCACAGAATGTAGCTTGAATCCTTATCCAGCAGCTTTTTGTTTTTGCTGCCATCGTAATAGAAAGAAAGCTCTACTGCTTCTCCGGGAGCGATAGATGTTCCCAGCATAAACAGATTTCCGGCTTCTGCTTCTTCTGAATTATTGATAAGTGCTACATAGAGATAATCCTTAAGATCAGTGCCCTCTGCTTTGTTTTCTACTTTCACATAATCCGAGAATCTTGTTACTGTATAGCAATCCTCAGGGATTATTTTTGCAAGGTTTTTAAACGGATGAACTATTCCGTTACTTTTAAGAATTTCCAGAGCCTGCTGCTCTGCTTCCTCATCTGTAAGCTCATCTTCATCGGAAGCTGAACGGAGATTTTCCGGTAGCTCAGAATCTTTTTCACTATTTGCATCTTCTATAGTAATTTCGGAATTAACGGATTCAAGCATTGCTTCAATAGCTTCATCTGAAATCGCGTCTTCATCTGAACTTTCTGTGATTATCTCAATATTTTCGTCGTCATCAAAGGATACTGTATCGTCTTCATAGGAATCCTCAAAAGTATCTTCATATGAATCGTCGGATCCCTCTTCAGACGTGATTTCGAAGTCTTCCGATCCTTGTGCTGCAAAAGCCTGTATAGGAACACTTGTCAGCATAATAAGCGAAAGGAAAATTGCAATCATACGTAAAAAATTTTTTCCCGGTCTTGTTGCTTTCATGAATTCTCTTCCTCCTTGTTTGTCCCACTAAAATACTTTTTATAGAAATTAATTTCACTTATAATAAGTAATTTTACAATATTTCGGATACAATGAACTGAATTATCAGTATAATTTAGAATATTTTAATTATTTCATGAACCACATAAAAAAGATGCCCTGCGAAATTTTCACTTCGCAAGGCATCCTGAATTATTTATCTGAAATTTTATTGTTCATTTCCTGCTGTTTTATCAGACACTAAATTTTTAACCAATGCATCCATTGATGTGTCTGCGTAGGATTTTCCATTGATATCAGCAAAGAAATTCATTTTACCGGATTTATCGACTTTAATTCCAAAATTTGCTATTTCATCGTTTTCATCCGTATTTTCACCGATTTTTTCACTCATCTTGGTGATGGTACTCATGGCATCGTCAATCTGTGTCATGAGTTTATCTTTGGTCTCTTTATCTTTTGGATCATCTGAAGATAGAAGCTTCATTTCATCCTCTGAAAGAATGATGCTGTACTCTAAGTCTCCGCCAATCTGAGACAGATCATCATCAGGCCCTGCCACGAATACATCTGCATTATCATACTTCTTCTGCAAAAGATCCACGACTTTTCCGAACATTTCCACTTCCGGCGAAAACTCTACCTTTGCGCTTTCTCCGAAGATTCCGGAAGATGAGGAAGTCTTTTCCTGTGCGGGTTTGGCAGATGGCCCTCTGGGCTTACTGCTGATGGTGCCGTTCCTGGGGTTATTGTCTACACCCCGAAACAGCTGGTTAACATTTCCACTAATGTTATTAGCCATAGCTTTCCTCCTTGAAATATATTCGCAGAATCCTTTCTGCGATATTAATTTGTTCACTACTTAAACCAAGGCATAATGACCCTAGTTTTAGTATTTTAGTTTGCTTTCAGCGTAACAGACAAGAAAGCTTATAACAATTAAATAAGTATAAAATATGATGCTGAATGAAAAAAACTTCCGCCATGTATTATCTCTGGCGGAAGTTTTATTTCATGTATTAATTTTCTCTGTTTTCAAAATCATCAATATACTGAGTGATGAACTTAACGGTGCCTTCAATACCCAATATACTTGAGTTGATGCAAAGGTCGTAGCTGTCGGCACGTCCCCATTTCTTGGATGAATAATAGTTATAATAGCTCTGACGCTGCTTATCTTTCTTATTCATCATGTCTCTTGCCTGCTCATCCGTCTTAATATCATCAAAGCGCTCTTTAATTCGCTTTATCTTACAAGCCTCTTCGGCATGTATGAAAATATTGAGAACATTATCAAAGTCACTGAGAGCATAATCAGCGCAGCGTCCAACAATTACACAGGGACCTTCTTCAGCAATTTTCTTAATAGTATCAAACTGAGCAAGGAAAACCTTGTGGCTGATAGGCATATCAACAAAGCTGGATGCATTATATCCAAATGAGTACGTGTCCATTACAAGATTATACAAAAAAGAATTTGTCGGCCGCTCATCATGATTCTGGATCATCTCCTCGCAAAAGCCACTCTCCTTGGCTGCTCTGCTAAGAAGTTCCTTGTCATAACATTTGATACCATATTTCTTGGCAACCAATTCGCCAATCTCTCTCCCCCCGGAACCAAACTGACGACCAATCGTAATAATAGTATTCATTCGCTATTCCCCTTCAACCAAATTTTATAATGATACTATTAATATTTTACTCTATTTCAAAGCATCAGGCAATTTTAATTATTTCAATACTTCCAGCAAATGGGAAAAATACTCGGGAAGCGGTGCATCTGTTTCGATATATTCGCCGCTTTTTGGATGAATGAATCCCAGAGTCTTGGCATGAAGACACTGCCCTTCCAACTTATACTTACTTTTCCTACTTCCTGCATAAACCTCATCCCCCAGAAGAGGATGACCTATATGAGCCATGTGAACGCGAATCTGATGGGTTCTACCGGTTTTTAGCTTACACTCTATATAAGTAAAACCATCTTCTTCAAAACGCTTTAAAACTCGATATCCGGTATAGGCTTCTTTTCCACCGCTTTTTACGACAGCCATTTTCTTTCTGTCAGTAGCACTTCTTCCTATAGGAGCATCCACGAAGCCTTCATCTTCCTTTATTATTCCATAAACTATGGCGTGATAGACTCTGTTTATGCTATGGACTTTAAGCTGGTCGGCGATGCTCTGGTGAGCAGCATCGTTTTTGCAGATAATAACAGATCCGGTGGTATCCTTATCAATTCTGTGGACGATTCCCGGTCTCATTACGCCGTTTATCCCGGACAGATTATCCTTACAGTGAAACATCACAGCATTTACGAGAGTATCGCTGTAATGACCGGCTGCCGGATGAACAACCATGTTTTTGGGCTTATTTACAACAATAACATCATCATCCTCATATAGAATATCCAGTGGAATATCCTGAGGAAGAATTTCCGGCACCTCTGCCGGAGGAATTTCCATTTTTATTTGATCGTTCTCGGATACAGTGTAGCTGGCTTTGACATTTTTGCCGTTACAGAATACCTTTTTATCGTCTATGAGTTTTTTGACATAGGACCTGGACAATGAATCAATGAGCTCGCTGATAAGCTTATCAATTCTAAGTCCGTCATATTCATCGGTCACTATACATTCAAAAACATTGCTGTTTTCTTCCATCTCGAATAATCCTTAAACTTCCTGTTTCTTTAAACGTAAAAAATCAAAATCGTTTTCTTTATAGTAAAAAAGGAAAAGAAATATAAATACAAAGGTTGCCACGGTTACATATATATCAGCTACGTTGAAAATAGGGAAATTGATCAGCGAAAAATAAATAAAATCAACCACATAGTTATTATTTATTCTGTCAATCATATTACCGGCAGCACCACTCGCTATAAATACAAGAATAATATGCATAATATTGTATTTTTTGTCATCGGGAATTTTGAAAAGTACATAAGCAATTATAATGAGAATCAGCGTAGCTATAATTACAAAGAATACTTTTTGGTTCTTAAACAGGCCAAATGCAGCTCCCGTATTCATCAAAAAGTTTAACTCCAGAACTCCGTCAATCAGTACATATGCGGGCTTGGACTGAAGATGTTCCACCGCAAGACTTTTTGTGTACTGATCAAGCACTATAAGCAAAACAATTGCAATTAGATCTGCTATAAGAAATATTACCTTCTTTTTAGACATATTATTAATCATATAAACCACCGTTAGTCATTGTTTTCAATATAAATAATCTCATCAAGTGCTGCTTTCATCTCATCATCTGAAACGGTTGTATCGATGACAGCCTTGCCGATCTTTTTTAAGAGAATGAATCTGATCTTATCAGAATCAGCCTTTTTATCAGATTTTGTAAGTTTAATAACTTCGTCTGGATCAAGATCTTCAACGGAAATGGGGAGATTAAAAGGAACAAACATATCCCTTATTTCGTAGTACTCCTCCATTGAAATCATCTCTTTTTTCCAGGAAATAAATGCAGCTGCTACGCATCCCAGAGCAACACATTCGCCGTGTAAAAGTTTAAAATTCTTTGCTTTTTCTATTGCATGTCCCAGAGTATGGCCAAAATTTAAAAGAACTCTGTCAGCTTTTTCTGTAGGATCTTTTTCCACTACTGCACGTTTTATCTCGCAGCTTCTTGTGATCATTTCTGCCAGAATATCTGTTTCTCTGTCACATATCTCATACATATTTTCGATTAGCCATGTATAGAAGTCCTGATCTTTAATAAGACCATGCTTCATTACCTCGGCAAATCCTGAGGCAAATTGCCTTTCATCAAGAGTCTTCAGAGTATTTATGTTCATATAAACAAGTCTTGGCATATAAAATGCTCCAACCATGTTTTTATAGCCCTTATAATCAACACCGGTTTTTCCGCCTATACTGCTGTCTGTCTGAGCCAAAAGTGTGGTGGGCACCTGAATGAAAGCGATTCCTCTCAAGTAGGTCGCAGCCACAAAGCCCGACATATCGCCTACAACTCCGCCGCCCAGAGCAACAATAAGGTCATGTCTGTCAAAGCGATTTTCAATGAGCAGCTCATAAATTTTATTGATTTCATCGAGATTTTTATTGCTTTCTCCAGCAGGAATTGCATAAACAAAAACACTGCATGATACTTTATTAAGGCAATTGGATAATTCATCAGCATAGAGCTTATGAACATTTGTATCGGTAATTATAGCAATTTTTCTGTCTTTAAATCCCAAATCTATTATCTTATCGGGTAATTCTTCAAAATTATCGCTAATAAGGATATCGTAACAGGGTTTCTTGTCATAGTTTACTGTAATAGTATTTATCATAGCTTCTTCTCCAAAAAAAGGCTGTTGACTTTATATATAATGTCAACAGCCTGTCATTATTCTTAATCAATCTGCTGCGGTCCCTCTGCAATGCCACCGCCAAATGCACCGTTAATCATTGTCTGGAAATCACCGGAAATGTCTACAGACGCAGGTGTTATTATGAAAATATATCTTGAAATTTTCTGCAAATTTCCTGAAATAGCGAAACAGGAACCTGAAGTAAAATCAATTATTCTCTGTGCTATATCAACATCAAGACCTTCAAGATTAAGCACTACAGTGCGATTTGCAAGAAGTGTCTCAGTTATTTCTCTGGCATCCTCAACAGAGGTGGGCTTAATAACGCAAACCTCCATGCCGGCAGAACTCATTTTCTTTCTGGCCGGAACAGGCTTTGGAACTGCCTTTTTAGATTTATCTTCAGTTATTTCAATGCTCGGATCGTCTTTGCCAATAGGTGTAGAATTTGAAATAGATTCCATTTTGGAATCTGCTTCATCATATTCGTCGTAATAACCATCATCCCCATTTAACTGAATAGCTTTTAAGAATTTGTCCATTACAGTCATTGTATTATCAACTCCTCACTTGTTTTTCCCAACATACCACATCTAATAATACCGCAGAATTGCAATATCGTCAAATAATCTTATACATTCTTGAATCAGAGATTCAAGAATGCCGCAAATAGGCCATTAAAAGTCGACTTCGTCGAAGGGCCTATTTGCCTCTCGTATCATGTTCTCACGAAATCCGCAGCTAGTGCGGATTTCTGTAATTTCATCTAAGAAGTCATGCTATTTTAAGCAGTTTATTACGTGATTTTTTAATTATTTATACTTTCGGATTCAGTGCTACTGTCAGTTTCGGAAACTTCTTCATCGTAGCTCACATCTGAAGTTGCCAGGTCGGATGAATCGTCATAATCCTCTGAAGGCTCTGAATCATAATCTGCTGCAGCATTATTCTCATTTGGATCATATTTTTTATTATTTCCATCAACTGCAGATGCATCCAATACTATGTAGTCATAAACATTAAGACCATACATAGTATTTGATTTTACAATTGAGTATTCCTCATTGCTGTACAAGATTCGAATCTGCCTGAAATCAGCATAGCCCTTATTGATGTTATACACTCCAACCAGACTGTCCTGCTTGCCGATGGTAAATCTGTCTGTGGAATCAGGCTTTATCAGAACATCTCCTGATCTAAGCTCTAACGTATCTACAAAATATTCTGTTTCATTTTCATTGTAGATATCAACATTTACAAATTCGGATGTGACATTACCCTGCTCATCATATTTATTCCTAAGAACACCTGTAGTATTGTCGTTGTTCTTAATGATATATTCCTTGGGAACAAGATAAAAACTCATATTAACAATTGATGAATTTGGAATCTTAAGCCCTCTTTCATCTTCTGTAATAAGCTCCACGGTCAAAAATCTGTCTCTGCAGAAGGTAATCATGGAATTATTAAAGGTAAGAATAATAAAACTGTCCCCGTTTGCATCAATGTAGCTGGAGACTTTTCCCCAGGATTCGTCCTGGTTTTTGATAAATCTGACCTTTATATAGCCCTGATCCCTGAGATTCTGAATTTTCTCTTCATCATCTTCATGAATTACTATTGACCAATCTTCACTTGTGCAGACTTTGTATACCGGATCCCCTGATTTGACCAATGTGTTATTGATAAGCTGTGTCTTGGTATAGTTTGACTGGTCAAAATCATCGAGGGTCAAATCATGAGAGGTTTTTTCCTCATAACCATCAATAGAATAAATAACAATTCCCGTATCTGCAGCATATTTGTAGTTGATGGACTGCAATGTGGCATTGCCCGAATTAAGAGACTGGATATTCTCCAGGATACTGTTATTGGAAAGCTTTTGAACAGTACCATCAAGGCTTAGCTTAAAATCATAAACAGTATCAAACTGGTGCTCATCAAACGAGGAACTGAAATCCACTATCTGTGATCTGAGTTCAGACATGTCTTCATCGCTTAGCGCTGCATCATCAGAGCCTTGAGATTTAAGATAATCAAGGAGCTGACCGGTCTCATCCACTGTATATACCAGATTTCCCACGGCTACCCTACCGCCCTCGGGAGCAAAATAGTTTACATAGCCTGCGGTATCGCTTTCGACAATCTTTTCATTTCTGATAGCAATAGCATCATAGATATTGTTGGTGGAAAGAGCACCCTCTTTGACCTCATACCCTATAATATGATCCCTTTGAAAATACGTAATAACACTGATTATGATGTATATGCCTATAACAGCAAAAAACACCATACCAATGTTTATATTATTGATATTCTTGGGATATTTGGAAATTTTACGGCTTTTATTATCAGCCATACTCCCAACCCTTTACTCTTTTTTCATAAGATAAGCCGCGGCTCTCCGCGGCTTACCATTGTAGTCTAAATTATTAAAAAACTTATCAAAGAGAAACAACAATCTTTGATTTAACAGATTCAGGAACTTCTGATTCATCCATAGATAAGCTGAGAACGAAATCAACGTTGAACTTTTCGCTGATTGTTTCAAGCTTTCCGATAGTTTCAGTAATATCCTGGCCTTCAAGGCATGAAATCTTAAGGAAGCTGTCAAAATACATCTGCTGGAGATCATGGTCCTGAGAGATAATACCACTTACGAATCCAATAAACTCATCGGAATTTGAGATCATAAAATCAGAAACAACAATTAATCGAATTTTGTTATTAAGTTCATACATGTGCTTGGTGTTTTTATCAAGGAAAACTATACTGCCTAAAACGTTCTTAACCTCAGTATTAACCTTGTCCAACAAGCATTTTGTCTTACCTTTACCCTTTTTCCCAACAATTAACTGAACCATTGGCATACCCTCCTGCAAGCAAGAAATTTTATGTATTAATTATAAGTTATCATAGAACAAAAGACAACCTTAATTAACGATTCCGCTTAATAATTCTGACATGTCCGAATATAGCTCATCTGTGCTTGTATCCCGCATAATTACGGCAATGTAGGGATTTGATGCTGTATCTCTTGCCAGTAAAATAAGGCAATGTCCTGCAGCATTGGTCGTTCCGGTCTTGCCTCCGATTACAGTGACACCTGTGGGCTGTTGTTTATTTCCGGACAGATACTGATTGGTGGTATTTATGTTTACTTCCTTGGCTTTACCTGTTGAATCCACAAAAGAAGTGGTATAGGAATTCATATTAATGATCTCATTGAAAATATCATACTGCATGGCTGCATTAAATATTAAATACATATCATAAGCAGTTACATGATGATTATCGGAAGTCAGACCATGTGGATTTTCAAAATTGGATTTTGTAGCACCGATTGCCTTCGCTTCCTGATTCATAAGATCAACAAATTCAGAAATAGAACCTGCTACATTTGAAGCGATTAAATTAGCTACGTCATTAGCAGAGTAAATAAGCAGAATATGAAGGGCCTGATCCAGAGTCATTCTGTCCCCTTCTTTAAGATTTATCTTCTGAGCTCCGCTCTCAGTCACATAAACATCGGAACCGGCTACCAGCATCTGGTCAAGGCTTCCGTATTTGAGAGCAACATAAGCTGTCATGACTTTAGTCAGACTGGCTGGCATTACCTGTTCATTAACATTTATTGCATATATGGTCTTTTTTCTGTTGAGGTCAAAAAGCCCTGCACTAATTTTTGAATTAACCGAGAGATCATCACTGACAATATCAGAATTTACCACACACAAATCAGAAGCATAAGTAGGATAAAAATACTTGCTTCTGTTATCGGTTGTATATGAACTTACCGAATATTTGGATGCATATGACATCCCGGAGCATCCGGTAAGTGATGTAATAAGACAAACTGTCGTAAGTATAACAGTAAAAAGCTTATTTATACATCTCACGCCACTCAAGATCCCCTCTGTCAAGTGATTTAATAAGCAACTCTGCTGAAGCCAGATTTGTAGCAACAGGGATATTATGCATATCGCAGAGAGTCATTACATTATTGACATCAGGCTCATGAGATTTCACTGTTAAAGGATCTCTTAAAAAGATAACAAGATCAATTTCGTTGTGCTCAATCGCAGCCCCCAACTGCTGTGCGCCGCCCAAATGACCTGCCAGATACTTGTGAACAGTCAGATTAGTAACTTCTTCTATCAGCCTGCCTGTGGTACCTGTTGCAAAAAGATCATTTTTGCTTAATATTCCCCTGTAAGCTATGCAGAAATTCTGCATTAACTTTTTCTTGGCGTCATGCGCTATAAGTGCTATATTCATGGAAATTATGCCCTCCCAATCACATACTTATTACTTTGTAATCTGACATTTAGTACAAAACCAATACCCATATATGTACTAAGGAGTGAAGTCAGACCATAACTTACAAACGGTAAAGGGATACCTGTATTAGGTATTACCCCCGTTGCAACTCCTATATTTATAAAGCCCTGAAAACCTATCCAGGCTCCAACACCGGCAGCTATAACTTCTCCGGCCTTATTCTTTGCCTTCATGGAAATCATGAAACATTCTACAGATATGGCAAAGATTAAAAGTACTACTATACATGCACCGACAAACCCAAATTCTTCTCCTATAACAGTAAAAATAAAGTCCGTAGGAGATTCGGAAATAAAGCCTCCGTTTAAAACAGAGCTTATCTCGTTGGTATTGTATCCTTTCCCATATAACTGCCCTGATCCTATGGCCATCATAGAGTTCAGTGTCTGATATGCGTCTGAATTGGCATAATCTTCAGGATGTAGCCAGGCAAGAATTCTACGTTGCTGATAGTCATGCAAAAGGCTACTCTCGCCCTGAACTGCGTTGTAAATAATAAATAAAACAGATGGAACCATTACAGCCAGAACAGCTATTACTATTTTCAGATTTATTCCCGCAACGAATAAGATGCAGCTGAAAATAGTGACAAGCATAATACAAGTCGACAAATCGGGCTGTCCGGCAACTAAACCAAGCGGTAGAGCCAATAAGATAAGACATATCAGAACAAACCCGAAAGATTTAATTTTGTCTTTATATTTCATAATAAACTGCGCATAAAATAAAATCAATAATATTTTAGCGGCCTCGGAAGGCTGAAAGGTTATACCGAAAAGGTTGATCCAACGCTGGGCACCGTTGGTGCTGCTACCCAAGGGTGATAAAACCAGGGCCAGAAGTACCACATTTATTATATAAAACAATATGTATAGTTTGATTATAAATAAATAATCCAAAAGTGAAATAAAAACCATCAGAACTATTCCGATAGCAAGTCCGGCCAGCTGCTTATTCTTGGAATTCGGTTCAGCTGAATTGATAGCCATTATTCCTATGATTGTCAAAGAAATGACCATTACCACAAGGGCAAAGTCATAATCTATGAGCCTGTATTTTTTTATCATTTAGACAATCTCCAACTTATTTAATCAGCATTTGTTGCACCGTCCTGAAGAGTCTGAGCAGTTCCTGAAATAATATCATCCTCATCTCTAAGGTCAAAATAGTATGCGAGAGCTTCTTTGGTAATCTGAGCGGCATAGCTTGATGTATATCCATTGGCTATTCTTGTGGCGATGGCTATTTCAGGCTTTTCATAAGGCGCATAGCATACAAAAAGGGAATGATTTGGCTTACTCTTTGATTCCTGAGCTGTACCTGTCTTACCTGCAACTGCAACTCCCAGATTATTATAATATGCCTTATCCTGAACCACCTGTCTCATTCCTGTATGAATGGCATTCCAATAGGATGCGGGCATATCTATTGTATTTCTTACTTCTGCATTATATTCTTCCAGAAGATTTCCGTTGGAATCCGTTGTTTTATCAAGGAGAGTCAGGTTATAACAGGTTCCGCTGTTGGCTACCGTCGTTACATATCTTGCAAGACCTACTGTTGTAAAGGAGTTAGTGCCCTGTCCGATAGCGGAACGAACCGGATCGATATCTGAAGTCTGTGGATCGGATTCCGCTATCTCTATTCCGGATTTTTCCGTAAGACCATAGAGATCGGCGTATTTGGCAAGCTTTTCAAGACCTAAGTCCGCCGAGTAGGAATCCCCATCCATGGCCAGCCTGAATCCCACCTCATAAAAGAAGCAGTTACAGGAATTTCTTATTCCGCCGGTAACATTAAGTCCTCCGTGTCCTCTGGGATATATCCAGCATCTGGGCGGGGCATCTGTTTTGTCAAATATACCTCCGCAGTATATAACAGAATCCGTAGTAATTACGCCTTCCATAAGTCCGGCTGTAGAGGAAACCATTTTAAAGGTTGATCCGGGAGCAGTCTTTTGCTGGGTTGCGTAATTATACAGAGGATTTGAGTTGTCCTGCCTTAACTTGGCATAGTAAGCAGCATCAACGCCGTTTGCCATCATATTATTGTCATATCCGGGATATGAAACAAGAGCCAGAACATCACCGGTATTGACATCTGTTATTACCATTGAGCCTGTGCAGGGATCCAGAGCAAGCTGTGCCGGTGTTATATCCAGAGAGGAAATCCTGTTTATCATAAAGGAATAAGAAGATTCGCCACCTCTTTCCCACAATGACTGTTCCTCTTCGGGAAGTTCAACCGCATTTTGCTCA
>JAEEGF012075930.1_pt1 | contig 25498 bp, 22 predicted proteins | sample 9134171 | NCBI WGS metagenome assembly JAEEGF01 (sample SAMN16246542, study PRJNA631951) | gut metagenome | biome: gut microbiome; feature: rumen; material: AP-attached | host: Bos | place: Iran: Karaj | collected 2018-10 | reverse complement strand
ATCAGCAGGTTAACGGTTCGAGTCCGCTCATCGGCTCTATATGGATGGCTTCCCGAGTGGCCAAAGGGGACAGACTGTAAATCTGCTGCAAATTGCTTCGGTGGTTCGAATCCACCGCCATCCATTTTTTTATTGCAAATAAGCGTAAAGCTTTTAAATAATGACGCGGGGTGGAGCAGTCTGGAAGCTCGTCGGGCTCATAACCCGAAGGTCATAGGTTCAAATCCTGTCCCCGCTACTCTATGCCTAGATAGCTCAGTTGGTAGAGCAGAGGACTGAAAATCCTCGTGTCGTTGGTTCGATTCCGACTCTAGGCATCTTTTTTATTAATTACTTAACTCAGTAGACTGAAATTGTTTACTGAGTTTTTTTATGATTTTTATACTTTTAACTGATAATTATGGTAATATTAAACGAGTTAATGTATGTAGTATCGATTTTTTAATGAACGGTATGAGGTATATGAAGAGATTATCAGCTGAAGATAAAAGAATAATCAAAGAAGTTCTGGACATTAAAGGATATGATCCGGATACTTTTGATCCTGAAATATTAAATGAGCTTGAAAGTGACGAAGAATACAGAGCAATCCTCAGGGAGCATGGAGGAGAAGTTCTTGGATCTGAACAGTTTGCAAAGCTAAAAGAGTTTATCCAGCATGGAAATGTAACTGTCTATGAACATTGCATTCATGTTGCTTTGTGCGCAATTAAGCTCAATAGAAAACTGTCTATTAATGGCCGTGAGAGGGAGCTTGTAAGAGGCGCGCTTCTTCATGACTATTTTCTATACGATTGGCATATAGCAGATGCACCAGGAAACATTCATCCTAAGCTTCACGGATTCTATCATCCTGGTATTGCCTTAAGAAATGCCACAAGAGATTTCGCACTTACAGAGAGAGAAAAAGATATAATTGCAAAGCATATGTGGCCGCTTACTATCAATCCGCCAAGATGCAGAGAAGCATGGATTGTTTGCCTGGCAGATAAATATGCTTCCACATTAGAGACGCTTAAGCTACGAAAGGGAAAAATTAGAGTTAACTATGCCTGATCTTTACCAGGAACTGATAAACTTGGCAGAAAGTGATATGTATCCATTACATATGCCAGGTCATAAAAGGAATGAGCTAAGCACCCCGATGAAGGGTGCTTTTCGTTGTGATATAACAGAAATCGACGGATATGATAATCTTCATGATGAATCAGGAATTATATTAGAGGCCGAAGAGAGGGCCAATAAGCTCTATGGAGCAGATAAGACATACTTTCTGGTAAATGGCAGTACAAGTGGTGTCTTGGCAGCTATATCAGCAGCCGTTTCAAAAAACGGAAAAATTCTAGCAGCCAGGGGAAGCCATAAATCATTTTATCATGCTGTATATCTTAGAAATCTTAATGTTAAATATCTTCCGTATAAGCAAATTGAGGGGCTGAATATTCCGGATAGTTTTTCTGCTGATGACATTGAGCATAATATAGATGATACCATTGAAGCAGTTTTTATAACATCTCCTACGTATGAAGGGATATGTTCAGATATCCGAAAGATTTCTGAAATATGCCATAGAAGAGGCATCCCATTAATTGTGGATGCAGCTCACGGAGCACATTTTGGACTAGGTGCTAATAGAACGCAGTACAAAATGTTAAATAAAGAAAAGGAAGCAAATGAAACATCAGCGGAGGCAGGATATATATCAGTCCCTGAAAATGCTGTTTCTCAAGGGGCAGATATTGTTATACATAGTGTACACAAGACTTTACCATCGATGACACAAACGGCGCTGATCCATGTATCAGGGGACCTCATAGATAGAGCCAGATTAAAGCGCTTTTTGAGGATATATCAGTCCAGCAGTCCATCTTATGTGCTTATGTCATCAATAGATCTGTGTATAAAAGAGATGGAGGAAAACGGTAACAGTTACATAGAGAATCTATTAAATTTCCGAAATAGGATTCAAAGAGAAACGTCTGATTGCAAGGTTTTGAAGGTAATTGGCAAAAATGTAATAGATGATCCCTCAAAAGTACTAGTTTCTGTCCAAGATAGCACAATGACAGGAGAGCAGTTATATGATATACTTCGTGAGGAGTATGGACTTCAGTTGGAAATGGCTGGAGAAAATACTGTTTTGGCGATCATTACAGGTTGGGATAAAGAGGATGGAATAAACCGCTTTATAAACGCTTTAACAGAAATAGATAAAGGTCTTTCTGTTGTTAAAGATAATCGAGTTTCCCACAAAATATCTTTTATACCTCCGCAAAAAATGAATATTTGCGATGCATGGGATGCTGATAGCGAGTTTGTTTCATTTGGCGATGCCGAAAACAGGATTGCAGCCGAGTTCGTAAACTTGTATCCACCCGGAATACCTATTATTGCACCGGGAGAAGTTTATACAGAAGAAATAATTGATACTGTTAAGTCATATCTAGATCAAGGGCTTAACGTTCAGGGAATAGAAAAAAAGGAAGGTTTTTTATGCGTAAGACAAAAATAATTTGTACAATTGGACCAGCAAGTGAGAGTGAAGATAAGCTCCGCGAGATAATGCTTGCAGGAATGAATGTAGCCCGTTTTAATTTTTCACACGGTTCTCACGAGGAACATAAGAGAAAATACGACAGAATAAAGAAACTCAGAGAAGAGCTTGGATTACCTATCGCAGTTATGCTTGATACAAAGGGTCCTGAGATTAGATTGAAGGATTTTGAAAAAGGTAAGGTAGAGCTGACAGCAGGACAGAAGTTTACTCTTACATCCCGTGATATTATGGGAACTGAGTCTGAAGTTGCAATTACCTACAAAGAGCTTACTAATGACTGCCACAAGGGAATGACTATCCTTATCGATGATGGTCTTATTGAGCTTAGAGTAGAGGAAGTTACAGAGACAGATATTGTCTGCACAGTTGTAAATGGTGGACCTGTTTCAGATAAAAAGGGTGTAAACGTACCAGGCGCTGAGCTTACAATGCCTTATCTTAGCGAGCAGGACAGAGGCGATATCGAATTTGGTTGCGAGCAGGGCTTTGATTTTGTTGCAGCTTCTTTTGTAAGAACTGCAGATGACGTACTTGCTATTCGTGAGGTATTAAAGGCTAAAAACAGCCCAATGAAGATTATTGCAAAGATCGAGAGCACACAGGGTATCAAGAATCTTGAGTCTATTCTTGATACAGCTGATGGAATCATGGTTGCCCGTGGAGATATGGGTGTTGAGGTTCCATTTGAAGATGTTCCTGTAATTCAGAAGGATATGATCAAGCTTGCTGAATCTAAGGGTAAATATGTTATCACAGCTACACAGATGCTCGATTCAATGATCCATCATCCACGTCCAACACGTGCTGAGGTTACTGACGTTGCTAACGCTATTTACGATGGAACAACAGCAATCATGCTTTCTGGTGAGACAGCATCAGGTGATTATCCTGTAGAGGCTGTTAAGACAATGGCCAGAATCGCAGAGCGTACAGAAGCAGATATTGATTACGTTGGAAGACTTCGTAAAAGAGATTACGCTCCTTCAGATGTTACAAATGCCATTTCTCATGCAACATGTAACATTGCAGCAGAGGTAAATGCGGATGCGATTCTTACAGTAACAATGTCCGGATTTACAGCAGGAATGGTTTCAAGATACAAACCAAATTGCCAGATCATTGCATGCACTATCAATCCTACAGTTTGCAGACAGGCAAACCTTATGTGGGGCGTAACACCACTTCACATCAGACAGGAAGATACAGCAGATGAGCTCTTTAAAGAGGCAATCAATTCAGCCAAAAATGCAGGCTACTTAAAGAGTGGAGATAAAGTTGTTCTTACAGCAGGTGTACCACTTGGAATTCCTGGAAGAACAAATATGATTCGTGTAGAGGAGCTTTAATCAAGCTAATGGGAAAGATATTTCTTTTAATGGGAAAGAGCACCTCGGGTAAGGATACAATCTACAAGGAGCTTATTAAAAATGAAAAGCTTGGCCTTGATAAAGTTGTGCCTTACACAACCAGACCCATGAGAGATGGTGAGAAGGACGGGGTTCAGTACTTTTTTAAAAAAGAAAATGAATATCTGGAATTGAAGTCACAGGGCAAGATCATCGAGGAGAGGACCTATTATACCCATTATGGTGAATGGAGATATTTCACAGTGGATGATGGGCAGATCAACCTTAAGGATGGAAACTACCTTGTGATTGGTACATTGGAATCATATTGCTACATAAGAGATTATTTCGGAAAAGAAAATGTGGTGCCTTTGCTTATAGACGTTGAAGCCAAAATCCGTTTGAGAAGGGCTATGGCTCGCGAGGATAAGCAGGAGCACCCAAAATATGATGAGATGTGCAGGCGTTTTCTTGCAGATGAAGAGGACTTTAGCGAGGACAAGATAGAGTCTGCAGGCATTACAGAAAGATTTACCAATAACGCCAAAATAGAATCATGCATAGGTGAAATAACAGAATACATTGCTCAGAAAATAGGATAAAATATTAATGTAACTATGACTGCTTTATCAGCGGGGGCAAAGTATGGATATTAGGGTAAATAATATTCAGCAGACAAATCAGGTTCAGGCGCAGGAACAGGTTCAGGAAGCTTCTGGTGATTTTAAATTTGTTCTTACCAGTAAGCTTGAGGATTCAAATCTGGCAGAACGCCTAAATCTTATGTTGCAGGACATTGTCCAGCAGGGACAAAAGATTGGTAAACGCAATGATATCAAGGATATGCAGCGTTATCGACTTTTGATAAAAGATTTTTTGAATGAAGTAGTCACTAGATCCCATGTCTTTTCCAGAGAAAACTTCCTTGATAGAAAGGGAAGGCACCGTGTCTATGGAATAATAAGGCAGGTGGATGACGAACTGGATGAGCTTGCCAGAGAGCTTGTTAAGGATGAAAAAGACAACATTGGGATTCTTGCCAAGATAGGGCAAATAGAGGGGCTTTTGTTGGATATATTTACCTGAGGGAGTAAAGATGGCGGATTTTTCCGATATTATAGATCAAGTTCAGATGAAAGAGCACATGCAGAATGCGCTCTCAACGGATAAAGTATCTCATGCGTATATAATATCCGGGGAAACCGGCTCAGGAAAAGAGTTTATAGCAAGAGTTTTTGCCAAGGCTCTATTATGTGAGCACAGGCTTGAAAAAAATGGGATGATAGAAAGCTGCAACGAGTGTCCTTCCTGTATAAAAGCACTTAGCGGTAATCATCCTGATATTATTACTCTTACCCATGAGAAACCGGGCAGTATCGGTGTTGATGATATAAGACACGGACTTAGGGATGATGTGGTGATCAGACCATATGAGAGTAATCGTAAGATTTATATAATTCCAGAAGGCGAGAAGATGACACCGGCGGCGCAGAATGCACTTCTTAAGACGCTAGAGGAGCCACCTTCATATATAGTTATTATTATTCTTACCAATAACTTAAATGCCTTTCTTCCCACAATAATCAGTAGATGCATAGTGTTGCCGATGAAGCCGGCAAAGGATGATTCCATAAAGAAGTATCTTATGGAAAATTGTCACGTAGTCGATTATAAGGCTATGTTGTGCGCTTCTTTTGCAAGAGGTAATGTAGGCAAGGCGCTGGATCTGGCATCAAATGAAAAATTTGATAATCTGAAAAACGGAACAATTGAGCTTGTTTCCAAGTTAAAAGCTTTGGAAATTCACGATATGATGGACAGAGTCCATGAAATACTTGCACCGGATGAAGAAAGTGAGAAGACAAGCAAAAAAGGAATCGACACTGGGGCACTTGAGGACTTTTTGGATGTTCTTATTTTTTTATTCAGAGATATGCTTGTCTATAAGGCCACAGAAAACGAGGATCACTTGATTTTCTCTGATAAGATATCGTATATTAGAAGTGTTACTGAAAAGTGTTCTTACACACAGATAGATCAGATGATCCATGATTTGGAGAGAGCCAAAAACAGGATCAATTCGAATGTTAATATAGATTTGGCATTGGAGCTGATGCTCCTTGCTGTTAAGGAGAATTTATGACAAGAGTAATCGGCGTCAGATTTAGAACGGCCGGAAAGATATATTTCTTTTCACCAGGAAAATATGTGATAAAAAAGGGCGACCATGTAATTGTAGAAACTGCGCGTGGCGTTGAGTATGGAACAGTTGTTGGCGAGCCCAGAGAAGTTGAGGATGACGAGGTCATAAAGCCTTTAAAGCCTGTACTTAGAACAGCCAGCACCAAGGATGATGAGCAGGAGAAGGCCAACAGGGAAAAAGAAAAAGAGGCATTCAGAGTTTGTCTTGAAAAGATCAGGAAACATAATCTTGATATGAAGCTCATCGATGCTGAATATACTTTTGATAACAATAAGATTCTTTTCTACTTTACTGCAGATGGACGAATTGACTTCAGAGAGCTGGTAAAGGATCTTGCAGCTGTTTTCAAGACCAGAATTGAACTCAGACAGATCGGTGTAAGAGATGAGACCAAGATAATCGGCGGTTATGGTATTTGTGGAAGACCACTTTGCTGCCACTCATATTTGTCAGATTTTGTTCCAGTTTCCATCAAGATGGCCAAGGAACAGAGCTTATCACTTAATCCTACGAAGATATCAGGCGTGTGTGGAAGGCTTATGTGCTGCCTTAAGAACGAAGAGGATGTGTACGAAGAGCTTAACAGAAAGATGCCTGGAATCGGTGATATCTGTAAGGCGAAGGATGGACTTGAAGGCGAAGTATCAAGTGTAAATATCCTTAGACAGACGATCAAGATTCTTGTGGACGTGGATGATGAGAAGGAAGTTCACGAGTACAAGCTTGATGACATAGAGTCTATTAAAAAGAAACCAAAGAAAAAGAATCAGAATAATAAAAAGAATTCTCAGGAAGATGAGGAGATAAAAGAACTCGAGAAGCTTGAGAAGATTGAAAAACAGGAAGGAAAGTCAAAACTTGGGGACAATTGATCTAAAGCCCGGAGAAAGACTGGACGATCTGCAGCGAAACGGTTATAGAATCATTCAGGATCCGGACAAATTCTGCTTTGGAATGGATGCAGTTCTTTTGTCTGGGTTTGCGTCAGCACCGGATGGAGGAAGAGTCCTTGATCTTGGAACCGGAACAGGAATTATTCCAATACTAATGGCAGCCAAGACTGGTGCAAAAGAGCTTGTGGGACTTGAGATACAGCCTGAAAGCGCCGAAATGGCAAATCGCAGTGTGATTCTTAATGACCTGGAAGAAAAAGTAAAGATAGTCGAGGGAGACATTAAGGAGGCAGGCGAGTTATTCGAAGCTGCCTCTTTTGACGTTGTTACGAGTAATCCACCCTACATGATCGGTGGGCATGGGCTTCAGAACCCTGACGGACCAAAGGCGATAGCAAGGCATGAGGTGCTGTGCGACCTTGAGGATGTTGTAAAGGCAGCAGCCAGGTGCCTTAAGCCCGGAGGAAAGTTTTACATGGTTCACAGACCTTTCAGACTGGCAGAGATAATGGTGGTCATGAACAGGTACAAGCTCGAGCCTAAGAGGATGAGGCTTGTTTATCCATTTATAGATAAAGAGCCTAGTATGGTCCTCATAGAAGGTGCCCGCGGCGGAAAATCCAGGATCACAGTCGAGCCACCGCTTATAATATATGAATCTCAGCACAAATATACTAAAGAGATTTATGATATTTATGGTTTCTGAACAGTGGATGCAGGTGGTTTAACCGGGTAAAAAAGTATAAACCATAATTGAACATTTTTAGACAGGTAATAAAATGCAGGGAAAGTTATTTTTATGTGCAACTCCGATAGGTAATCTGGATGATATGACATTCAGAGTTTTAGAGACTCTGAAAAGCGTTGATCTGATTGCTGCGGAGGATACAAGAAACAGCATAAAACTGCTCAATCATTTCGACATACATACAGAAATGACGAGCTATCATGAATACAATAAATTCGATAAGGCAAAATGGCTAATCGAGAAAATGCTTGCTGGGACAAATGTTGCATTGATCACGGATGCGGGAACTCCGGCAATATCAGATCCTGGAGAGGTTTTGGTGGCAGAATGCCACAAGGCAGGAATCACAGTAACTTCGCTGCCTGGACCTGCAGCTTGTATAACAGCACTTACTCTTTCAGGCCTTAGCACCAGAAGATTCTGCTTTGAAGGTTTCTTGCCCTCATCTGATGACAAGAAATCCAGGAAAAGAATCCTCGAGGATCTGCAGGATGAGTCCAGGACCATGATAGTCTATGAGGCGCCTCATCATTTAAAAGCGGCATTAAATGATCTGTATGAGACTCTCGGTAACAGAAGAATTTCAATCTGCAGGGAGCTTACCAAGAAATTTGAAGAGGTTACACCGACTACAATAGAAGAAGCAATTTCTTTTTACGAAAAAAATGAGCCGAGAGGCGAATATGTTCTGGTTATTGAGGGCAAAAGCCTGAAGGAACAGGACGAAGAAAAACGTCTTTCCTGGCAGGAAATGAGCATAGAAGATCACATGAAGTATTATGAGGATATGGGTGTTCCTCATAAGGATGCCATGAAGAAGGTAGCAGCTGACAGGGGTGTCGGCAAAAGGGATATTTATCAGGCTTTGTTGAAGTAAGATAAAAAAATAAAATTATATAATAGTGTCAGGCATCAGGAGGTTATATGGGAGAGAAGCATTATGTAGCAAAAAGGCCACCAATGGGGTGGAACAGCTGGGATTGCTATGGTGCCAGCGTAAATGAGGAGCAGCTTTTGGGTAACGCCAGATACATGGCCGAGCATCTTAAGGACTATGGCTGGGAGTATGTTATCTGCGATATTCAGTGGTATGAACCAACAGCGGATTCTCACTGGTATCATAAATTCACTGAACTTGAAATGGATGAGTATTCAAGGCTCGTTCCTGCAGTGAATAGATTCCCGTCTGCAAAGGATGGTAAAGGATTCAAGCCGATCGCGGACCAGATCCATGATATGGGCCTTAAGTTTGGTATACATATCATGAGAGGTGTACCGAGACAGGCTGTTCACAGAAATACAAAGCTTTTGGGGACAGATGCGACTGCAAGAGATATTGCGCATGATTCAAGCGTTTGCATGTGGAATACAGATATGTATGGTGTCGATGCAAAGGCAGAAGGTGCGCAGGAGTACTACAACTCTATTTTTAAAATGTATGCAGAATGGGGCATTGACTATGTAAAAGTAGATGACATAGCAAGAGTTAATTATGCTCCTGAGGCTCCGGGTGCAGTTTTATCTGAAATTGAACTTATTAAGAACGCTATAGCAAATTGCGGCAGAGACATAGTTCTCAGCCTGTCTCCTGGACCTGCTAAAGTAGAGGAGAAGGATTTTCTTTTAGCAAATGCAAATATGTGGCGTATGACAGATGATTTCTGGGATAAATGGGAACACCTCTACGGAATGTTTGAAAGATGCTATGCTTGGCAGGGAGTTGGCTGCAAGGACCACTGGCCGGATTGCGATATGCTCCCGCTAGGACATGTATGTGTTTGCAATCAGGAAGGCAGTGAAAAGGGGCATTATACCCACTTCTCACACGATGAGCAAAAGATACTTATGACACTTTGGTGCATATTCAGATCTCCACTTATGTTTGGCGGAGAGCTTAGGGATAACGATGAGTTTACCGACAGCCTTCTCACTAACGAGAGAATCATGAACATGCATAAGAATGGCAGAAAAGCCAGACAGATCTTGAGAAAAGATGACTTTGTCATATGGAGAAGCGTAACAAAGGACGGAAAGCTTTATCTTGCTCTTTTCAACATCAGCGAGGAAGAGAAAAAAGTTAAATTAAAGCTCAAGGATATCGGTCTTTCTCCAAGGAAGAGATATCCGGCTGTAGAGATGTGGACCAATGTGGCAAAAGAGCTGTCAAATGGCGAGAAGTTTAAGCTTAAACCACATTCCGTATTGTGCTTTGAGATTGACAATTATTTACAGTAATTTTATAGATATTTTGCATTAAAAAACTTGTTAAAACTTTGACTTTGTAGTATAAAAGTAGTATCGGGCGTAATTTTCCGATATTTACTATGTGCAACTACGGGTTATCAGATTATTTTATTAATTTGTCCGTAAAAACAATTATTATAAGAAAAGAGGATAGCAAAATGGCAAACATCGATTTAAGCCAGTATGGCATCACAGGAGTAAAAGAAGTCGTTTACAATCCATCATACGAGCAGCTTTTTGCTGATGAGACAGATCCTAGCCTTGAGGGCTTTGACAAGGGTCAGGAAACAGAGCTTGGCGCTGTAAACGTAATGACAGGTATTTATACAGGCCGTTCTCCAAAAGATAAGTTCATTGTAGAAGATGAGAAGTCTAAGGACACAGTATGGTGGACATCTGAGGAATATCCTAACGATAACCACAGAGCATCTCAGGCAGCTTGGGACGCTTGCAAAAAGCTCGCTGTAGAAGAGCTTTCAAACAAGAAGCTTTATGTAGTAGATGGTTTCTGCGGAGCTAATGAAGGAACACGTCTTGCTGTTCGTTTCATCATGGAAGTAGCTTGGCAGGCACACTTTGTAAAGAACATGTTCATCCGTCCTACAGAAGAAGAGCAGGCAAACTTCAAGCCTGATTTCGTTGTTTACAACGCTTCTAAGGCTAAGGTTGAGAACTATAAGGAACTCGGACTTAACTCTGAGACAGCAGTTCTTTTCAACGTAACAAGCAAAGAGCAGGTTATCCTTAACACTTGGTACGGCGGAGAGATGAAGAAGGGTCTTTTCTCAATGCAGAACTACTTCCTTCCACTTCAGGGCATCGCTTCTATGCACTGCTCAGCTAACACAGATATGGATGGAAAGCACACAGCAATCTTCTTCGGTCTTTCAGGAACAGGTAAGACAACACTTTCAACAGATCCTAAGAGACTCCTCATCGGTGATGACGAGCACGGCTGGGATGACAACGGTGTATTCAACCTTGAAGGTGGTTGCTATGCTAAGGTTATCGGCCTTGATAAAGAGTCTGAGCCTGATATCTACAACGCAATCAAGAGAAATGCTCTTCTTGAGAACGTAACAGTAGATGCTAACGGCAAGATTGATTTTGATGATAAGAGCGTTACAGAAAATACTCGTGTATCATATCCTATCGACTTCATCGATAAGATTGCTCAGAAGGTAAATAAGGTTTCAGCTGGTCCTGATGCTGATAACGTAATCTTCCTTTCAGCAGATGCTTTCGGAGTACTTCCTCCAGTATCAATCCTTACACCTGAGCAGACACAGTACTACTTCCTTTCAGGCTTCACAGCTAAGCTTGCTGGAACAGAGAGAGGAATCACAGAGCCTACACCTACATTCTCAGCTTGCTTCGGACAGGCATTCCTTGAGCTTCATCCTACAAAGTACGCTCAGGAACTTGTTAAGAAGATGCAGAAGAGCGGAGCTAAGGCTTACCTTGTAAACACAGGTTGGAACGGAACAGGCAAGAGAATTTCTATTAAGGATACTCGTGGAATCATCGATGCAATCCTTAGCGGAGACGTTCTTAAGGCTGAGACAAAGAAGATTCCTTACTTCGATTTCGAAGTACCTACATCTCTTCCAGGAGTTGATCCAGCTATCCTTGATCCTAGAGATACATATGCTAACGCTTCTGAGTGGGAAGAGAAGGCAAAGGATCTTGCTGCAAGATTCCAGAAGAACTTCGTTAAGTACACAGGCAACGATGCTGGTAAGGCACTTGTATCAGCTGGTCCTCAGCTTTGATCTAACGAATACAAATAGATTAGCTAAAGAGATGGTCTTTTTGACCATCTCTTTTTTGCGAAGAAGAGAGATGAGAAAATGAGTACTTTTTTAGATTATGCACCGATTATCTTTATGGATATTAAAGAGCCAATAAAGATAAAGAAGGTGGGCTATGAAATATATAATGAAAATGGGGCTAGAAGTAAGTCTTTTAACAGGACCTTTGATTTTGAAAATTTCAAAGGGGCAGTAAAAGTTATAGAATACGCGTATTACCTGGATTATGATATTCAGCATTTATATGACCTTGAGCATATCTGGATATATATTGATGATTATGACAACATCATAGGAGCTGAAGGGAGTTATCACGGAAGATTTTTGAATGCACTGGTTCCTGAGCTTACTTCGTTCAATAAAAAGGATGCGCTGGGTGAAGAGTTTTTTGTAAAGAGAGGTAATAGTGCTGAGATAGTTTATCCAAAGGGCAGCAGGCTGATAATGTACTCCCAGCCGGGGAAACATGCAATGCTCTGCAGTCCAAAGGTGATGTATCTATACACTGAACTTTTTGAAAGTTGTGGTAGGCTTGCGGGTATTCATGGACTGGATGCGCCGGAAAGATATCTGAAGGATATCCAAATAACTGATGAGGAAAATGAGAAGGTTGTTAAGTACATAAAAGAGAAATTTTCATTTGAACCGTCAATGGAATTTGAAGAAGTTACCATTTTGGAAACCGACTACATCCCTTGGGATGAGCTTGCAGAGCAGATCCCAATATTTATTAAAGACCAGCTAAAAACCATACTTTCTTGCGAGTGGCAAATGAGAAAATAAGGTGTTGCCTTTCGAAATTGCACGCAATATAATTATATAAAACATAACCATGATTGCTACATTTTTTATAAAGGAGATGAAAAAGATGGAGAGAGTTGCACAGTTTCTTAAAGACGCAGGAACATATTATCTTGCTACTGTAGATGGGGATCAGCCAAGAGTAAGACCTTTTGGAACAGCTCACATTTTCGAAGGCAAGCTCTATATTCAGACAGGAAAAGTAAAGGATGTGTCAAAGCAGATCCATGCTAATCCTAAGGTTGAGATTTGTGCTTTCAAAGGCGGAGAATGGCTTCGTGTAGCAGGTGAGCTCGTAGAGGATGACAGAGTTGAAGCTCGTCAGTCCATGCTTGATGCTTATCCATCACTTCAGAACATGTACAAAGCTGATGATGGAAACACAGAAGTATTCTATATCAAGAATGCAACTGCAACATTCAGCTCATTCACTAGCGAGCCTGAAGTTGTTAAGTTCTAAATAAACTCCTCATAACGTGAAAAAGCTGCTCAGTGCTTTACTGAGCAGCTTTTTCAGTTAGAAATATTTCGCTTGATTTTTTTATTTTATAAATTCTCAACTGATTTGATCAGATCTCATCGCTTCCTTTAAGTTCTTTTATCTTTCCAAGAATCTGTTTTTCATTAAAAGTAAAGAAGATGCAGGCTCCGATAAAGCAGCAGATAAATGCAACAAGTGCTGTCAAACGGTAGCTCTGTTTGGTTTGTGAAACAGTAACTGATGTGAAGATGACCATTGCAAGCGCCTGTCCCATCTTGAAAGCAAAAGTTCTTGCTGCAAAGAACATGCCGCTTCTGTCTTCTCCTGTTTCAAGTCTTGTAAGCTCAGCAACATCCGCAACGCAGGCCTGAGGAAGGATACCGAGGATGGCCATAGGGATCGCTGCTGTTACAGCGATGATGAATCCCCAATGAAGACCTTTTCCGCAGAATACTGTGATAGCAAATACGCAGCAGTATGCGAAAAATCCGATGATGATAAGTGTCTTTTTACCAATCTTCTTGGCAAGAAGGTTTACCAGAGGATAGAGCATAACACTTATGGCTGTCATTGTTGCAGTTAAAACAAAGGTCCAGGTATCCTCAATCTCCATAAGCTTGGTCTCATAGAAGGCAAGACCTGTCTGGAAAAGAGTCAGCGCAAAGAAATAGATAACATCGCTATATACGAAGTGACGGAACTGAACATTTGAAAAGGTCTGGGCAAGAGATTTAAATGGCTTGGTATCGCTTGGTGTGCTGTCGATATAGTCTTTTTCATTAATATAAAATGCAGGGATGAGCATTGCGATACATGCAATTGCAGACATGATAGCAACTGACAGGCGGATAGCACCCTTTTGTCCGGCTACCCCTGTAAGTGCTCCTGCAAGGTTTGGAAGCAGGAACGAAATACTTTGACCAACGATAAAAGTAAATGAAATATAAGTTGAAACGTTGATCCTGTGCTGCTGTGTGTCACCGAGCTCTGCAATAAGAGCGTTGTATGGAGTGCAGAACATGGTCATGAAGAGGTAAAAGACCATGAGCAGAACAAAAAGGATAACGTCGTTAGCTGCAATTACTGATGTCTGAGGAAGTGCAAAAAGTCCAATTGTGCAAAGTGAAAATGGAATTGCCATTGTGCGTAAAAATGGGATTCGACGGCCTTTTTTGTTGGAGCATCTGTCGGACCATCCTGCGATCAGAGGATCTGTTATGGCGTCAAATATTCTTCCCGCAGCAAGAACAAGACCAAATAAGGTCAATTTAAAAAGAATCGGTTCCTGAGTTATGCCTGATGCAAAGAGACCGGTGTTTGGATTCTGAGCATCTGGGCTTCCGGTGTAGTAGTACACCATCCAGTTAGATACGATTCCGGATAAAAGACTCCATCCAAACTGCCCCAATGCAAAGATCCACAAAAGTTTGTTAGTAATAGGTTTTAGCTGTTTCATGATGTAAGCGTCCTTTCGAAGTTTATGGAACTATTATAACGCAAACTGGTTTCCAATTGTGAGATATAAATTGCAGAAAAAGTAAGTAAACCGGCAGATGATCATATACAGAATCATTGGCGGTTTATATAGAGTAGTAGATACAGAAGTTCAAGGGAGAAAATCATGATCAGTAATCCTATACTAAAGGGCTTTCACCCGGATCCCTCAATCATAAGAGTTGGAGACGATTATTATATTGCGACTTCAACATTTGAATGGTGGCCCGGTGTCAGGCTTCATCACTCGAAAGATTTAAAGAACTGGGAATTAATAGAGTACCCATTAAATCGTGTGAGCCAACTTGATCTAAGAGGAGTTGGTCCATCACAGGGGATATGGGCGCCCTGCCTTACATATGAAAATGGAATATTTTATTTAGTCTACACAATAGTGCGTTCATTCTACTGCAACATGTATGACACGGAAAATTTCCTTGTTACGGCCACAGACATACATGGCCCCTGGAGTGAACCGGTACCGCTTAATAACTTTGGCTTTGATCCATCTCTTTTTCATGATGATGATGGAAAAAAGTATATGGTTTCAATGGTTACAGATCACAGAGTGCCCCAAAAGTATGCTGGAAGAATAGTTCTGCAGGAATATGATTCCAAAGCGCAGCGAATGATCGGTGAGGCAAAAGATATTTTTACAGCAGCAGATATCTTTTTAGAAGGACCGCATATTTTTAAGAGGAATGGCTGGTATTACCTTTTTTGCGCAGATACTGGGACGGGCGAATTGCATGGACAGTCAGTTCTTCGCTCCAGAAGCATCTGGGGTCCATATGAGATGAAAAAAGATAGACCGGAAAAATGGGAAAGAGGCGATGCCTATTCGATCATGACATCCAGGCATTATCCGGATATCCGCCTTCAGAAGGCAGGCCATTGTGACATGGTGGAAACCACGGAAGGCGATTGGTACATGGTCCATTTGTGTGGAAGACCAAGCGATAAAAGAAATCCGGAAACAGTAGAGCGATTTAAAAATGCCAGAAGATACATGTTGGGCAGAGAGACTGCAATACAGAAAGTTATATGGAAGGATGACTGGACATATCTGTATAGCGAGATTGATGAAAAGATCACATCGGTTCCCCAGGACAAAATTTTTGAACTATCCTCTGAGAAAAAATTAAATGCAAGCAGTGCAGAATGTGAGGAAATATCTACAGAAGGGAAACAGACGAACTTTGATCGAGATGATTTTAATAGCCGGGAATTAAATCTTGATTATCAGTCACTTCGCATTCCTATGGATGAGAGATATCTTTCTCTATCAGAAAGACCGGGGTATTTGCGACTTTTTGGCAGGAGCGGGCTCTCATCGCAGTTTTCCCAAAGCCTCATAGCAAAAAGAATGACGTCCTATCACATGGAGGTAGAAACAGAAGTTGAATATGAGCCAAAAGTATTTAAGCAGATGGCGGGACTCATTTTCATGTATGACACAGAGAATTATCTTTATCTCCATATCACGCATGATGAAGACATTGGGAAATGCATAACATTACTAAAATATGAGAACAAGAAAGCGGAGTATTTAAGTGAATATGTTCCGATACCGGAAAATAAACCTGTGAGATTGAAACTTACGATAGACGGAACTGATGCAATATTTGAATACAGCGTGGGAAAGCCGGATAACAACAATTGTAGTACAGAGCAAATTGCACCACCTGTAGATGCAAGCTTTTTATCAGACGAAGCCTGCAATCAGGGATGGTTCACTGGGGCAATGATAGGCATATGCACCCAGGATCTGACGGGCTTTGGGCTAAATGCAGATTTTGATTATTTTGAAGTAAGAACGGATTGAGGAAAAGAGATATGAATGAAATGTATTGTTTGTGGGCAGAGAAGGAGCTAAAAAAAGTAAAGGAAAAGCTTGAATGGGTTTCTGAAAATAATAAATATAAACTTCCTTATACCACAAATGAAAACGGTATATACGACAACCGGGCTGATTCTGAAAAAGAATTCCGAATAGACGACGGAGTAAACTGGTGGACTAACGGGTTCTGGTCAGGTATACTCTGGCTTTTATATCATGACACAAGGGACTATAAATACTGCGAATATGCAAGAATTCAGGAGAAGCTGTTGGCGCCTTCCTTTGAAATGTATTATGGCCTTCATCATGATGTTGGGTTCATGTTTGTTCCAAGTGCAGTTGCGGATTTCAGGCTGACAGGTAATACAGATGCCAGAAGGATAGCACTTCATGCAGCCAGTCTCCTTGCAGGAAGATTTAATGAAAAGGGGAAGTATATAAGAGCCTGGAATGATCTTGATGACTGCGATACCAGAGGATGGGCAATTATAGATTGCATGTTTAACATATCGCTCCTGTTCTGGGCAAGCAGAGAGACAAAAGACCCAAGATATGCCCACATAGCAAAAGCTCACGCTACTACCGTCATGAACAGTTTTGTAAGAGAAAATGGTTCAGTATGTCATATTGTAGAATTTGATCCTGTATCAGGAAAAAGAATAAAGAGCTACGGCGGCCAGGGATATGCACACGGAAGTTCATGGACAAGAGGCCAGGGATGGGGACTATACGGTTTTACAAGTGCTTACAGAAATTCAGGCGATGATGCGTATTTAAGGACAGCAGAAAAAATAGCGGATTATTGCCTTTCAAAGATAGATGACAGTGGGATCATACCAATAGACTTTGATCAGCCTAAAGAGCCGGCTTATGAAGATTCCTGCGGAGCCTGTATAATAGCGGGAGGACTTATGGATCTGTCTGAGCACATGGAAGATGAAGAAAAGAAAAATAAATATTTAGACACAGCATTTAAGATCATTAAAACCATAGCAGAAAAAAGGGCAGATTACAGTAGTGACTGTGAAGCAATCGTCCAGAACTGTTCTGCTTCATACCACAATAAGAAACACCATGAGACTATGGTTTATGCAGATTATTTCTATATTGAAGCGCTTTATAAACTTGCAGGATCTGAATTTATAATGTGGTAAATCTATCTCCAATTGCTATTTCGATAATCTGTAGGAGTCTGACCAATAAATTTTTTAAACTGCCTCATGAAATGCAGGTCATTTTCATAACCGCATATATCTGCAATTTCTTTTATGCTAAGGTCAGTAGTGGTCAGGTAATACTGAGCCGAGCGCAGGCGTGCCGATATTATATCCTTTTGGCAGGAGGTATCAAAAAACTCTTTATACAAGTGTTGGAAATGAGAAACACTTATATAAAGTTCATCAGCCAGAGCATTGATCGACCAGTTATTGGCAGGGGAATTATAAATGGCAGTTCTGATCTGTGAAAGCTCTAAATAAAGCTTTGGTGCTCGCTCAGTCGGAACTGTTGAAAACTGCTCTTTTACCAGCAACAAAAAAAGATGCATGTAGTGGTTGGTCAACGAAGCGGTATATTCTGAATTTTTGTGAAAAGACTTGGACATGAGTTCTACAACATTAGTCAGACTTCTGAAATCATATGGGTAAAGCACCTTGGATGTTGGAATAGAGAGCTCGTCAAAGAACTCTTGATCCTCTTTATCAAGCCTGAAGTGAATCCAGTCATCATTATAGCCAACTTCATCCCTGCCATATTTGATAGGGGATTTTGGCGGAAAGATTATAAGCATATTGGGTTTGGTCTGGATCTTTTTACCATCAATTTCAAACCAGGCATCAGTCTTGACCAAAAGAGCTAAATATTCGTCAGAAGTCAGATTATAAGAGATATTGCAAGGCTTTTTGTGATTAGAATCATAACCGCAGATTGATACCGAAATCATTTCTTATCTCCAAATAATTGCATAATAAGTCAGTTAATAATCATATTAGAACATAGTTTTTACCATGTCAAAAAGATTACACTATAACTACTTTAAGGAATAAAAGTAACAAGGGGGTTACGATGAATAAAGTAAAAAGCATCTTTGCAGAACTGCATAAAAATAAAGTTCTGTATCTGATGATGGTTCCAACTATTATATGGGTCACTGTTTTTTGCTACGTGCCAATGTACGGTGTGCTGATAGCATTTAAGGACTTCAGCTATAAAAAGGGAATTTGGGGCAGTACATTTGTTGGACTTAAGAACTTCGAATTTCTTTTTCATTATAAAGGTGTGGGAAGGATCTTTTTTAACACAATATTCTTAAATGTTCTCTTTATAGCTACAGGGACAATTCTATCTATTTTCTTTGCCCTGATATTTGCAGAAATAAAAAACAAAGTATATAGCAGAGTGGTTCAGACAATAGCTATTTTCCCTCATTTTGTTTCATGGACTGTTGTAGCAATGTTCCTTGGGGGAATCATTGGAGGAAGTGGTAGATTTACACACTGGATCATAGAACATGGCGGAAATGATCCTCAGTTTTATAACAATGCTCTTTGGTGGCCGCTTATACTGGTAGTGCTGAAGATCTGGCAGGGCGTGGGCTACGGAACAATCGTATATGTTGCAGTGATCACAGGACTGGATAAAGAAATATATGAGGCAGCAAAAGTCGACGGCGCAAGCAGGCTTCAGATAATCCTAAAGATCACGCTTCCTCAGCTCAAAGTAACAGCTATAATGCTTACACTCATGAGTATTGGTAAGATTTTTAACGGTGATTTCGGAATGATATATGCAATTGTTGGCGAGAATTCTCAGCTTTACTCCACAACCGATGTTATAGATACATTTGTTTACAGAGCACTTCGAGAGCTTAACAATCTTGGCATGAGTACCGCAACCAGTTTTTTCCAGTCTATTGTTGGATTGGTCATGGTGTTTGTAACAAATGCTATCACCAAGAAAATTGAGCCGGATGCGGCAATTTTCTAAGGAGGGAAGGTTATTTATGGGGCATAAAGTGGATAAAAAGAAAACATCAAATGATATAGTCTTTGACATTTGTGTTGGAGTAATTGCAGCAGCATTTTGCGTTATGTGTCTATATCCATTTGCAATTATCATTGGCAGCAGCTTTGAGACAGAAAAGAATTTTGGGTTGTATGGATTTTCTATTTTTCCAAGAGACTTTACCACCAAGGCATACAGTATGGTTTTGGGAGACTCGCAGATTTTTAAGGCATACGCAGTGACTATAGGAACAACTGTGATTGGAACACTGATATCAATGTTTTTGACAATTACTATGGCGTATCCATTGTCACTTAAAAAAGTTAAATACCGCAATATAGTAACATTCTATGTTTACTTTACTATGTTGTTCGGTGGCGGATTGGTACCAACATATCTTTTGATAAGTAAGACCTTAAATATGAAGAATAATCCGATTGTTCTTGTGCTTCCTGTTGCCTTTGTGGCTTGGAACATGTTCCTTATGAGGAACTTTTTTGCAGCACTTCCGTCGGAACTTGCAGAATCAGCCTATATAGATGGGGCAAACGATATCCAGATTCTGACAAAGATCATTCTACCGGTTTCAGTTCCGGGAATAGCAACAATCAGTCTGTTTTATGCTCTTAATTATTGGAATCAGTGGTTTAATGCCATGCTTTATATCGAGAAATCAGATTACTATCCTTTGCAATATCTTTTGATGCGAATGCTTAGAAGTGTGGATTCCATGCGTGAGATGGCGCGCAGCACCGGAATATCAATGGGGGATATTCCTCAGAATTCACTTCGTATGGCTACAACTGTTGTGGCCATAGGACCTGTTGTTTTACTCTATCCATTTGCACAGAAGTATTTTACAAGTGGCTTAACAGTGGGTGCGATCAAGGGGTAATGAGAGGAAACAGAGACGGTACTAAATGTGGGAAATCTTCCGTGAGGATCCAGCGGATGATATATATGATGTTTAGGAGGGTACTATGAAAAGGAGAAACACAAACTTAGCAAAAAGAGTAACTGCTACAATTATGGCAGCTGCAATGGTTATGGGGCTTGTTGCATGTGGGAGCGCAGAGAGCAGTCAGGAGATCGGGAGCGATACTTCTTCACAGACAACAAACAGCACTGAAGTCGGAGAGAGCAATGTAGAAGCATCGCCAATCACAAAAGATGTCACGATCAATATTCGTGTAATGAACGAAGTAAAAAATGTGGACAAGGTCATTGCCAGGTATGAAGAGATGGTTGCAGATGACCCTGTGATGAGCAAGATACATCCAAATATTGAGTATGTCATTGGTGCAGATTACAAAGATAAGCTTAATATGGCTTTGTCCGCCCAGGAAGACATTGACTTAATGTTCTGCGGCTCATGGTTCGGCCTTACAAAGTTTATCCAGGAAGGAGACTTTGCTGACTTAACTGAGTATTTTGGCAATGATCAGTTTCCAGGGCTTAAAACTGCATTTTCAGGGCAGTTTTTGGATGCCATGACATCATATGTCCGCCAGGAAGACGGCTCATACACCAAAGGAATATATGGTATCAATATGGCCAATGCTTATGAAGACAGCCGTGGATTTATGTATCGTGAGGACCTTCGTCAGAAATATGGCTGTGATGAGATTACAGATCGTGACAGTCTGATGGCTTTTGTAAAGACTGTTTGCGAAAATGAGCCTGATATGATGGGAGTAAATCTTTGGAATTTCTTTTACCTTGACAGCCCTGTGTATACCGGAAAGCATGACAATGTATTTAGCCAGGATTCTACAGAGGTGTTCGGAGATCAGACCAGAATATATGTGGGATTAAGCGAAGATCATACGAAGGTATTAAATGTGGTTGTAGCCGGAGACAGCGAGGAAGAATTTGCCAAGATGCCAGAGGGCTATCAGTATGATTTCATCACTGAATACGCAGTAAAGCGTACTGAGTGGAATCCATATCTTAACCCAAGTCGCGGAGAAACAACACCTGTGGAAAAGCCGGCTGCAATTTCCTACAGCGCACTCAGTGAGTTTGAGAACAGGTCAAAAGAGGCCATGGAAAATGTGCCTGAGTCTGAATGGAGATTCTACGTTATTGATGATGCTCAGAGAAACAAAGAGGAAGGCGCTGTTATCTGTGATATAGCAACTAACAACTGGCTTGTTGTTCCGGAGTGGTCAGATAAAAAGCTTGCAACTATGTATTTCCTTGATTGGATGTTTGGGTCAAAAGAAGCTCATGATCTTTTCCAGTATGGTATTGAAGGAGAGGACTGGGAAGCAATTGGCGATAATGGCATGAAGAATACTGACATTTCTGATGAAGAAAAGTACGTTATGCCCGGTTACTCTTTTACCTGGAATCCAAATTATGTAAGATATAGTGAGCTGGTATTAAATAATGCAGAACTTAAGGCAGACTTTGACTATGCATATTCAGATTCTACCTATCAGCTGAGCCCACTTGCCGGATTTTCATTTGATGCATCAAATGTTGAGACTGAAGTGGCCAATATTTCAGCTCTTTCTAATGAGCTTCGTTTGAACATCTCACTTTATGAGGCAGATGAGGCAGTGGAAAAACTGCAGACATGGCATGCTGATGCAGAGGCAGCAGGTCTTGAAACAGTCCGCCAGGAACTCATTACTCAGCTCCAGCAGTTCTTGGATGCAAAAAATAATCAGTAAAGAGATAGGAAGTATGGAGTCAACAAGAAGTTATTTGATAAATGGCGATATCTGGCGAGATACAGGCGGCAACATAATACATGCACATGGAGGCCACATTCTCTTTTGGAATGGAGAGTATTACTGGTATGGGGAAAACAGGACAGAGAACAGGTATGTAAGTGTATATGCGTCAAAAGATCTGATGAACTGGGAATTTAGACGCGATGTACTCACAACGGCATCGAAATGCATGGAGCACAGGGTAAAGACGGATTTGTCTCTTGTTACTGAAAAAGGTGAAAAGATAAATATCGAAAGGCCCAAAGTTATTTACAACAAAAAAACAGGTAAATTTGTGATGTGGATGCATGTCGAAAATGGTGTTGATTATAGTTTAGCCGCTTGTGGAATTGCTATTTCAGATATGCCGGATGGGGAATTTACTTATCTTGGAGCATTTAATCCTTTTGGGTATATGTCCAGAGATTGTACACTTTTTGTGGATGATGATGATACTGCCTATTTTATCTCTGCATCAAGAGATAACGCAGATCTTCACATGTACAGACTTACAGATGATTATCTAAACGTTGATGAGCTGGTTAATAAACTGTGGCAGGGAGAGTACAGAGAAGCTCCTGCAGTTGTAAAAAGAGAAGGTATTTACTATATGTTCAGCTCATATTGTACAGGTTGGGCGCCAAATCAGTGTAAGTATGCTACTGCAGATAAGATCGATGGCTCTTGGTCCACGCTGACCAAGATAGGGGATGAAACTACATATCACACACAGCCAGCCTTTTTCCTTACTGTAGTAAACACAGGAAACATTTATTATTTTTCAGACAGGTGGAATGGCAAAGACTATGATGATTCACGATATGTAGTGCTTCCTTTGAATTTTAGTGATTGTGGAGAACCAATTCTTGACTATCAGGAAACAGTTACAATAAGTTAATAAGAAGCACAAATATAGATAGGAAGACAGTTTTAAGACAAGGTGCAGGGCATAAAAACCCGGCACCTTGTTTTGTGCCCAGATTTTTCGAGATAACCTACTCCAATAATAGCGACCTAGCTCGCTGCAGTGTTTTGCTTCAGCTATTTTAGCAATAGAATTAAAATATAAATCCATAGGATTTCCTGCTGTGCAGATGAAAAAGACATCTTTTTGAACTGGAAGATTTATCTTGGCAAACGTTAGAATCTGCTCGGCAAATTTGCTGTAGTAACTACCAGAAGCAAATCCAATCCTGTCAAATTCCATGAGATTAACTTCATGCTTTTCAGATAGGGAAAAGAATTTTCTAATGGGGGAAGCTATCGAAAGACAAGGCGATTTGTGGCGCGATATTCTAAAATTTTATAAGACTATTACTGTCATAGGAAAAGATGGAAACAGTAGAGATGTAGCTATTATCTATAATGCCAAGGGTGATAATATTGAAAAATATTCCTATAAAAAGCTTTCCGAAGATACGCTATATCTAAAGTTTCTGGACTTTGCAGATGAAGAGGCTATAGGCAAGATTTATGATGATTGCAGGAGTGAGCTGGATACCTGCAAAAATCTTATTGTGGACGTAAGAGGAAACGGTGGCGGCGCGGATGCAGCTTTTTTCCCATTGTTGTCCTATGGATATCCGGAGGGCGTAAGCGTTGCAGACTATGATAAGACAAGGGACCCAATAGAGATAAATTATTCAGAAAGAAACTGCAAAGAAAGGCTGACGCTGCTTAAAAACTTTTTTGGTGATAGCGTTCCAGAGCAGGCCAAACCTATGGTAGACAAGATGCTATCTGACCTTGAGAATAACAGGGGAAAGGGCTTTGTGATCAGCAATGACGCAGATGAGGATAATAGTGGAATTATAGGCAAAAGAACTCCTGAGAAGGTTTTTGTTATAACTGATGAGGGCTGCGCTTCTTCAGGAGAAGCTTTCGTTGAAGCAATGTCTTTTTCCTCAAAGGTAGAAGTTGTGGGAAGGCCAACCTGTGGAATCCTTGATCATTCCAACTGCAACATGGTTCAGCTTGGAGATTTCTCTTTTGTATATCCCACTTCAAGAGACACTAGAATTGACCGCGGCCTTGGCATGAGCCAAAAGGGTGTGCCTGTAGACCACTACATTCCCTGGACCCCGGATTCCATCGGCAAGGATTTGGAAATGGAGTACATTCTTTCAGCGATTGGTGAGGGGAAGTAAAAAGGATAGATTAGAATGATGATAAATATTATTATTGTCGCGATGTGCTAAAAACAGCACATCGCTTTTTTTATTATGTGACCATAAAAGTACATAAGGAGCACACGACGTTTTTTGATTAAGGAAAGGAACACGAGATATGAAAGATTACTTTGAAGAGATAAAGGGTTATGAAGAAGTAAAACGAGAGCTAACCATCATAATAGACATGCTCAATAATCCAGATCTATACAAGAAACTTGGCGCGGATATGGATAATGGCGTAATTATCGTTGGGGCTCCGGGGACAGGGAAGACTACCATGGTAAATGCTTTGATCAGGGCGACTGGTAGAAAATCATATGTTTGTAGGAAGAAAATCTCTGACGGAAAGTTTATTGATGAGATGGTGGAGACATTTAGCAATGCTGTTGAAAATGCTCCGGCTATAGTTTTTTTGGATGATTTGGATAAGTTTTCTGATGATGATGACAGCGAGGATGCAGAGGAGTTTGTTGCAGTACAGTCATGTATTGATGAAGTCAAAGGTAAAGATGTTTTTGTAATTGCTACAGCAAATAAGACTAAAAAGATACCTGATTCATTACTGAGACCAGGAAGGCTTGGTAAAAGGATATCTACACGAGAACCTAAGGATTATGAGGCAGTTGAAATAGTAAGGTTCTACCTCGATAAAATCGGCTTGGAGGGAAAACTAGATGAGGTATCAATTGCAAGACTGCTTGATGGAGAGTCTTGTGCAACACTTGAATGTGTAATAAAAAATGCCGCAATGAATGCTGCTTTTAACAGGCAGAAAGAAATTGATATGAACAATATCGTTGAATCCTTTCTTACACAAGAGTTTGGAGCGGAGTTGTTTGATTCGTATTTGAGTCAAGAAACATTAACACGAGCAGCATACCACGAAGCGGGACATGCTCTAGTAGCTGAGATTTTAGATCCTGGAAGTGTGAGCATAGCTTCTATAAGACAAGCAGACGATGAGAAGGTTGGGTTTGTAAGGTATTACAGAAGAAAGCCAAAAGAATGGACCTGTGAATATATGGAAAACATGATAAAGACTTCACTTGCTGGCAGAGCAGTCACAGAGCTTGTTTATGGAGAAATGGATGATGGGGCAGGTAGTGACTTGCACAATGCATTCAAGAGAGCAGGAGCTCTGACAGAGAAGCTTTGCGCATACGGCTTTCAAAATTGGATAGAGGAT